>OGOC01001951.1_pt1 | contig 14774 bp, 12 predicted proteins | sample 1552561 | NCBI WGS metagenome assembly OGOC01 (sample SAMEA2580148, study PRJEB22360) | human gut metagenome | biome: human gut; feature: human-associated habitat; material: faeces | place: Denmark | collected 2008/2010
AGCTGGCGTTCAGCGTAATCGAGATCTCATAGTCTTTTCGGACGCGAATCTCCTTGATGAACTGCTGCAAAATGGCGCGGCGTTCATCGTGGTTGGCAGTGTCGTACACATCCGCCCATGTAAACAGCTCGTTGCAGATTCGTTCACCCGTTGCAGCAGGATCATAATGCATCACACCCTCCGTTTCTTCCGCCGTGAGAGGGCGGAGCTTCATCTCCCATGCCGGATACGGCCAGCACATGATTTTTCACCAACATGAAAATACGGTCGGCAACAGCACTATGATTTTTGGTGCGCTTTTTGACGTTGGAAACTTCCAGCAATCGAGACAGTCGGAAGTACCATGTGGTCATCTTGAACCACGGAAGCAAATAGGTCGATTTCATTATCAATAATCCTCCAGTTATTTTATCAAATGTGAACATTCGGACAAAAAGGATCGTGGTGGCCCACGACACCTTGCCCTTAAAAGCGCAAAAACGCCAGCCTCCCATTGAGGGAAGCTGGCGCAGTACAGCATATCGGCACGATCGTGGGTGGCAAAACGGAACGATTGTGCCTGTTTCGGAGCGGTCTGGTCTACGGCAGCAGACAGGCTTTTTTGATGCGTTACCCCAATAAAAAATCACAGTTACCTCCACAAACAGCAACTGTGATCGGATAGCGTGTGAAATCGCCCAGACGAGTTACCGTTTTTTATAACTCGACCGGGAAAAGGCATAAATCAGCACAACAGGACAAAATCACCCGAACGATGATGTTGTACTGTTCTTTCTGTAAGAACGATACAATACTATTGAGGTGATGCTATAACCACCCGTCACCCCCCTTCCGCAAAGGCGCTGAAGGGCAAAAAGGTGAATACCATAGCCAGCGTCAAAAGGGCACTGACAAGGCGTGTTCGTTTTGAGAATCGTTGTTTCATGGGGTGCTCCTTTCTGTGGTAAAATTTTTTTAGGGCCCCATTCGGGAGAAGCGTCAGCTTCCCCCGAAAAAAGTGGTCATTGCCCGGCAGGGGGCAGAATGGTCATTCTGCCGTCCACGGCGGCGTCCACCATCTCGTGCTCCCGGAAATACTCCATCAGGACATCCTGACAGGAGGTTGCCACGCTGCGGGGCTTCTGCAGCTTGCAGATGGTTTCGTAGGAGATGTTGAAAAAGCTCTCGATGTTTTTGAAGTGGTAGTTCTGCAGCCCCACGGTGAACAGGGCATCGTCGCTGATCTCCTTGCCCACCTCCTTGCCGCAGTAGGTAAAGTAATCAAAGTCGCCCTTGGCGCGGTCGTAGCGCAGCCGCAGGGTGGAGGGCAGCTGGTAGAACTCGGTGTGGCCGGTGTAGGCTTCCTCCCGCAGCATGTAGTGGAGCATCTGGCGCAGCTGCCGGCCTGTCACCTTGAACATAAACACGCCGTCGTCGTAGGGGAAACCCTCGATGAGGTCGCCGTAGGTGACAATGGGGCCCAGCTTTTCGGCCCGGATGCTGCCGGAGCCGATGAGCATAATATCGATGCCAAGGCTGCGGGTGAAGATGTCCGCAAACAGGTTGCCCAGCTCGGTCTCCCGGGTGCGCTCCGGGTGGGTCAGCTCCCGGCGGAAGCGCGCCACGATGTGGCTGTACTTTTCGTCCACCTGACTGGTGAAGCGGTGCAGCACCTGCTCCATGGCGGGGTTGCGGGGGCAGGTGTCGGCGGTGATGGGCACCGTGTGCCATGTGTAGGAATCGATGCAGTTGTTGTCCGTGTCCACAATGATGTCAAAGCGGCCGATCTGGTCGGTGCCGGTGCCCGCCTGCGCAATGACCACGCCGTTTTCCTCCACCGCGTGCTCTGGCAGGGTGTGGCTGTGTCCACCGATGATCAGGTCCACTCCCCACGCCGGGTCCAGCTGGCGGGCCAGATGGCGGTCCTCCTCAAAGCCGATGTGGGTCAGCAGCACGGTAAAATCGATGTCGATGCTGTTGTGGGCGTTGCAGATCTTGCCCACCTCGGCGGCAGCGGCGGCGGTGTCCACAAAGGACCCCACCAGCGATTCGGACTTGGTCTGGTTGATGACGTCTTGCGTGATGATGCCGATGAAGAGGATGTTCATGCCGTCCACCCGCAGGATCTTGTAGGGGGTAAACAGCCGGGTGGAGGTGTTTTTGATGTAGAGGTTGGCGTTGATGATGGGAAAGCGCGCGCATTTTTCGATGAACAGCAGATGCGCGATGCCGTAATCCACCTCGTGGTTGCCGATGGTAACCACGTCCGGGGCAAGGGCGTTCATGATCTCGATGGTGGAAAGCCCCTTGTATTCGGAATCAATGACCGAGCCCCGGAACATATCACCTGCAATGGCGTAGATGGTGTTGGGCTCCTCTGCCCTCACCTTTTCGATGTAGCCGGACAGCATGGAAACGCCGCCCACCAGTTTTTCGTCCACCTGCTCTGCCAGAAAGTCTCCGTGCAGATCATTGGAGTGGAGGATGGTGATCTTTTTGGTGTGTTTCATGGTGCATTCCTCCCGGTGTGGGTCGGCAGCGGTCAGCCCATGGCCTCCTGCCGCGCAAAGTAGACAGTATTGACAAGGCTCATGTAGCTCTCTTCGCCGTCCAGATAGAACTTCAGGGCAAGGGTGTCCTCGTCCTCCAGCGTGACGGCGTAGCGGGAGCCGTCCTCCCCGGTAAAGGTAGCGTACCACTCCTGATTGGTCTGGAAGGGCACCTCCGGGGTGCCCTCCTGATAGAACAGGTCGGCTTCCTCCACATTCAGCTCCGGGTAGGGGGTGATGTAGCTGGCGGTGAAGGGCAGCTGGCTGCCTTCGGTGTCGGCGTCGGTGGGCAAAAAGCACATCCGGTCGGCGTCTGCGGGGTCAGTGTCAAAAACGCCCTCGTCGGTGTCGCGGTAGATCTCCAGCCAGTTGCCCTCCAGCGACCACGGGCTGGTGTCGGTCTCCCAGTCGTCCCCTTCCGGGTAGATGGTAAAGTCGCACACGCCGTCTGCCTGCACCACATGGCCGTTCTCGCCGGAAAGGAAGGGGCTGAATACCAGCTCTTCGCCGGTGCTGGGGTACAGCTCCACCTCGGTGTTGGGGGCGATATCGCTGATGTTGCACAGCAGCAGGATGGGCTGACCGTCCTCACTGTAATAGAGCTGTTTACCGCGCTGGAGCGGTTTTTCGGCATCGTCTGTCAGGCTCGTCTCGTAGACGAACAGGGTGGCCTGCGCCTCCTGCGGGAAGATGCAGTACAGGTCGCACCCGCCATCCGGTGCCACGACCCAGTGATCCTGCGGGATGTCGTAGACGAAGCCCCACAGCTCCCGCAGGTCGGTCTGGCTGTCCAGCACCTGCTGCACATCGGTGGTGATCTCGTAGGAGCCGCCCAGATACAGCACGCAGGCGCGGTATTCGTCCTCCCCTGCCAGAAGGCGCATGTAGGTCACGTCCTCCGGCTCGGTGTACTCCTGTTTGGCGGAGGACGATGCGATCATGTTGTCTCCGTCCAGCATTTTTTCGGGCTTGGAGCTGGACGCGCTGCTGCCTTTACCGCAGCCCGCCAGACCGATAGTCAGCGCCAGCAGGGCTGCCAGAAGTTTCAGTCGTTTCATAAGTTCTCCTTTCTCATGCCCTGCCGGGGCGCACCTCAGAGGGCAGCGCCGGACGCCGGGTGGTTGGAAAAAACGTCTACGCCCTCCACCGGCACAGGGCTGTCGGTCTCGGCGGAAAACTGGGGCGACCAGTCCAGCGTGCGGCCGGTGGTGCAGTAGACCACCGCCGTGATATCGGGGGTGTCAGGGGTGCCGTTGCACAGCAGCAGAATGGGCTGGCCATCCTGCTTGCAATAAAGCTCCCGGCCCGTCTGGTGCGGGTACTGGGGGTCCTGCTTTTCGTAGAGGAACAGGGTGTCCCGGCTGCTGACGGCAAAGATGCAGTACAACTCCCGCCCGCCGCCCGGCGCAGTGACCCGGTGATCTGCCGGGATGTCCGTAACAAACTGCCACGGCTGTTCCTGCAGGCTGTCCAGCGCAGCGTCCACATCGGCGGTGCGCTCCGGGACACTGCCCAGATAGAGCACCACGGCAAGGCTGCCGTTCTGCTCTGCCTGCTGCCGCAGCTGCGCCACGGTCACAGCGTCCTGCCGGGGGACGTTGTCCGGGGCGGACGCGCCGGAGCGGATGGGGTCGCCGTCCACCGGTCCGCAGCCCGCAAGCCCCAGTGTCAACGCCAGCGCGGCGGCAAACAGCTTCATGGTCACGCCCTTCATCTTACGCCCACGGGTCGGCCGATGTCGGGATGCGGATACCGGTCATCAGGTACTGCTCCCACAGAAACCACTGCCCGTTGCCCTTGCGGCGCAGCTTGATGGGGCGGGGGTCATCGGCACCGCCGCAGGGGATGAACAGTTTGCAGTAGCCCTCCTCGGTGTTGGAGGTGTGGTCACTGCCCACCAGAAGCGTGAAGGGCTGGCGGGGGGTATAGCCATTTTCCGGCGATGCACCCACAAAGTAGGAGAAGGGGATGTAGCTCTTGCCGTCCCGGAAGCGGTCGTTCAAAAAGGAGATATCCTGCCCGTTCAGCGGACGGGGGCCCCGCAGCCAGTTGAGCATTTCCTTTCCGATGTTCTTGTCGGCGCCGTAGGCGCACAGCGCACAGACGGTGAGGGCTGCAGTCTTGAAGGGGGTGTCAAGGCTTGCTTCCGGCAGCGCCTGCATCTGGGCAAGGCTTTCCGGCAGAGCCTGAAAGGTAAAGGTGACGGTCTGGTTTCCACCGGCGGTGGAGACGGCCTGCTTCATCTTATCAAAAAGTCCCATGAAAATGCTCCTTTCTGTTTCAGCCGTAAAGGGTTCAGCTCCGGTTCGGGTCATGGCGGGGCACGGTCCGCCTGCGGACGATCTTCTGGTTCAGATCCAGACTGAGGTTTGCAAAATAGCCGTTTTCAAAATACCATGCAATGTCCTTTGTGTCCATACCAACGCTGTTGCACAGCCACCGCAAAGGCACTTCCGGCCCGGAGTAGCTCTCCACCCTGCGGGCGATGGTTCTTGCATGGTAGCGGCGGGCCTCCCCGCGGGCAAACAGCGCGAGGGGCACAGCGCCCACCACGATCCAGAACACATAGCCTCCGATGTGGGAATAGTCCTTATCCTGCAAACTCAGGCAAAGGGTATACAGCCCGCCGACAGAGCAGAACACGCAGAAGGCAAGCCCTGCGTTCCGCAGCCATTTGAGGACACGGGGGATCTCGCCCCGGGCTTTTTCCGAAAGATAAGGGTTCATAAACATGCTCCTTTCAGAACGAACCTCCTCCGCCGCCGTGGGTCGTGCCGCTGGAGGAGGTGTGGGTGGAGCTGCCGCCGGAGCTGTTGGAGTCCTTTTCCTCCACATGCTCCGTGCGCTGCACATCCCGGTACAGGAACAGCTCCCGGCTGTTGGTCAGATTCATGCTGCCCTCCCGCACATAGCTGGCGGCGTTCTCCTGGAACGCCACGCTGCGCAGCTGGCTTTTCATTACGCTGACGACGACCCATGCCAGCACAAGGCCGATGCCCAGCGCAAGGAACAGGTACATGAGAGACAGCGGCTCCCGGGGCAGGTTATTCACGTCATAGGGGTGGCCCTCCCGGGCAGCGTCGATGTAGGTATCCGACCACTGGACAAAGGTGCGGAATGCACCGGCGTAATCTCCATCGGCCATGAAGGGGGTCATCTGCTCACCAAGGTACTGGATGCCGGCATCCGTAAAGGCGGTGATGCCGTAGCCGCAGGTGGAGATGTGCCACTTGCGGTCGCCCACGCTCACCAGCAGAAGCACGCCGTCCATATCGGAGCCGTAGCCGTACTGGCAGTAGTCATACAGATCATCGGCAAACTGCTCCATGCTGTCGGCACCAACGCTTTCCATCGACTCGATGGTGGCAATGGTCACATCGAAGCTCTGGCGCAGGCTCAGCTCTTCCAGTGCGTCCTCCAGCTCGTTGTCCTCGTCCTCGGTCAGCACCTCAGCGTCGTCGAACATGCGGTAGTACAGGTCGGCAAAGCCGCCCTCTACCGCAAAGGCCGGAACAGCCAGCGCCGCCGCAAGGACCAGTGCTGCCAGCGCCGCAAAGAGGGAGTGCAGTCGGTTGGAAGTCTTTTTCATCGTTCGTCCCTCCTTTACAGGATCCGTGCCAGCCACAGCAGCCACATCACGCCGTAGGATGCGGCGGAAAGGGCAGCCGTAAGGCCCAGCATCCACTTGCGGGCAGCGCCCTTGTCCACGGGCAAGTCACCCACGAATCTGCCGGTCTGACCGTTCATGGCAAACAGGTAGTTTTCGCCCCGCCAGCTGGTGCTCAGCAGCCAGACCGGGAACAGGGCGTACTTTGCCTTGCCGCCGTGCAGCTGGATGCTGCTGCTTTCCACCTTGACCGAATCGTAGCCGGTAACGGTCTGCTGGAACGTCTCCTCGGTGGAGCGGCGGATGCGCTTGTTGGCCCGTTCGATGCTCTCCTCGGCGTTCACGTCGTATTTGTCCGCCACATAGCCCGCCAGATAGGCCGTCTGGAACGGGATGGCGTCCTGCATGGCAAAGGGCTCGATGGATTCCATCAGGTCGTCCTCGATCTTGGACGAGCCGTCCACCGGCACTGCGTCAAAACCCAGTGTGCCGTCCCGCCGGACGGAGTAGTAGTTGGTCTCGGTATAGTCGTATTTGCTGTCCGACCAGCAGCGGGTCCGGGTGGCGGTGAACCGCAGCTGAGCATCGGCGTCGCTGTCGAAGAGCCAGAAGGGCACATACACGCCCTTGATCTCGTCGATGTGGTTCTGGCTGCGGAACACCCGGGGCAGCAGGGTCTTGCCCTTGAGATGCTCCTGCAGCTTTGCCTTGGCGGCCTTTTTGTCCAGCTTAAAGGGGATGATGAGGTCGGGCCGCAGCGTCCCGGCAAACTGTCCGGTGAGGACGATGGGGTTGCCGCAGAACGGGCAGGCGGACGCGGCCATGGTGTCATCGCCCACGATCTCGCCGCCGCAACTCTTGCAGCTGTAAGTATGCAGACCGGCGGTCTCCCCTTCTGCCCAGCTGCCGCCGGGGGTAGTCCACTCCATCTCGCTGGGTTTTTCGTCCTTCAGTTCCTCATCGTAGCCCTTGAGGGTATCCACGTCGAACTCGGTATCGCAGTAGGGGCATTTCATCTTCTGGGTGGCGCTGTCAAACTGGATGGCGCCATCGCAGCAGGGGCACTTGTATTCCAGCATTCCTGCCATAGCGTTTCCTCCTGTTGTTCCAAAGGGGGCCGGGGGCTCTTCCCCGGCCCCGCTGTTTTTGTGTTGGTCTCCCCGCCGAAGCGGTCGGCTCAGAAATCCGTAGTGATGCGGAACACCACCGGCTCATCCGGCTCGGTGGCTTTGCCGTAGTGGCCCACTGCCAGGAAAGCGTTTTCCTCCAGCGGCAGGAAGACATCAAAGGTGCAGAACTCTCCGCACAGCTGGCACAGGGTCTCGCGCTCGCCCACGGGGAGGGACTTTTTTAAAAAAGTGCCGTCCGGCGCGTACAGCTCCCATACATAGCCCGTGTCCAGCAGATAGCCGTTGGGGCGCTTCATCATCACGGCGTCAAAGCTGCCCACCGGCTGCGAGCTGCGGGCCAGCTCATTGCCGTCCAGATCAAAGGCAGCAAAGTAATCATCGCCGCTGGATTCCAGCTCGCCCACCGTCAGCAGCTCGTCCCCGCTGAGGTTCAGGGAGGGCATGCTGCAGAAGGGGCCGATCTCGTTATCCCCTTCCAGTATCAGCTCGGCGTACTCGCCGTCCTGCACCAGCACCGGCGCGGAGTTGGTCCAGTAGATCACGGTCAGATCCCGGTCCTTGGAGGAATAGCAGCTGCCCCAGTAGTCCAGTGCGTCGCCGGGCTCCTCCGGGTCGCTGCTGTTCAGATCGTAGCAGTAGACATCAAAGGTGTCCATGGCATACAGGATGCCATTGCGGTCGATGCTGAGGGCGTTTCTGCCGTCAATGTCGTACTCTGCCACAGGGGCCATCCGGTCGTCCTTGATGGCATACTCGAAGATCTTGGCAGACTGCTCTTCATCGTCCTCGTTGTAGAAGCTGAAGAAGTAATTGCCCCGGTAGCTGTCCGCTTGGATCACATGATAGGCACCGCATACCTCGCGGCGGACGTCAAAGGGGATGTACTGCGCCTTGAAGGTGTAATCGCCGATCTTCAGTTCCCCGGTCTGGAACTGGGTCACAGGGGGCCCTGCAGGGGCGGCTTTGTCCTCTGCTGATTCCGGCTGTGCCGAAGCGGACGGGGCACTGCTGCCGGAAGCCGGTGCGCTGGAAACGCTGGAAGCGCTGGCGGCACCGGAGCCGCCGCAGGCGGTCAGCCCGAGGGCGGCGGTGGCAAGGCCCATGGCCTTGAGGAAATCTCTGCGCTGGATCTTTCTCATATCCGTTCCTCCTTTTGGGGTCACTGCACTTTTGCAAAGGCTTCGTCAGCACGGCGGCTGTACAATGCCATGCCGCCGGTCTGGGCGTCGTTTGCCAGATTGATGTTCTCCACGAACCGGGCCTTTTCCTGCTCAGAGAGCTGCCCGCCCTTCATGGCGGCAGATGCCACGGCACCCATGGCACCGATCATGCCCATCTGGCCCTTCAGCTCCCGTTCCTCGGCCTTGGACATCCGGCGGCCGAACATGCTGGTCTCATTGTCGTGGACCCCGAAGATGTGGTCCAGATGCTGCCGTGCGATGTGGGCATAGCCGATTTCCCGCCGGTCCCGCTTGCTGAAGCAGATCACCAGTTCCTGCTTGATGTAGGGGTGGGGATGCAGACCCCGTCTGGTCTCTGCCTCGGTAATGCCGCGGGGCTGCACCAGCTTCAGCTTCAGGCCGCCGCCGTTGAGGGTGGGTTTCTGGCCCGGCTCCTTGGCGGGGGTCTCGTCCAGATACTCCTCATAGCTGGCGATCTGGTCGTAGCGGATCAGCTCCGGCATCTTGCCCCGGCCGCCGGTGCGGTCGTCGATGTACAGCATTCCAAGCTCATCGCAGAACACCAGCCCCATTTGCGTTGGGGTGGAGGGGTATGCGTTGACCCGGAACCCGGTCTTGTCGAACACCTCGTCGAATACCCGCTTCATCCGGGCCATGTACTCCATGTGCTCCTTTGCTTCGTCCAGCGTCAGCTCACTGAGCCGGATATATTTGGAGCACTTGTTGCCACAGTCGTCGCAGAGGAACTGTCCGTCCCGGAGCTTGGAGCGGTGCAGGGTGCCGCACTCCTTGCCGCAGACCGCACAGTTCTGTTTTGCGAATAAATTGGAGAAGAATCCCATCATGGTATGCTCCTTTCCATGTTTGCTGTTTATCAGGTCCGGTCGCTGTCGTCAAAGGGGTCGCCGCACTCCGGGCAGAACTTGGGCGGGTGAGCAGGGTCTTCCGGCTCCCAGCCGCACTTGTCGCACTTATACTTGGGCGTACCGGCGGGCTTTGGTTTGCCGCACTCGGAGCAGAAGCGACCCTTGTTCACTGCGCCGCAGCTGCACTTCCAGCCTTCTGCTGCCGCCGGGCGGGGCTTGCCGCACTCCGGGCAGAACTTGCCGGTGACGGTGGCACCGCAGCTGCAGGTCCAGCTGTCCGCAGCGGGCTTCGGCTCCGGCTTTTTGCTGCCGCATTCCGGGCAGAATTTGCCGGTAACGGTAGCGCCGCAGCTGCACTGCCAGCTGTCCGCCGGGGCGGGTGCGGGACGGCTGACCTGCTGGGGCGCGTCCACGCTGTCCGGACGCGCCTGCTGGCCCATAGCGAACAGGTTCTGGGCGCTCATGCCGCCCATGCCGCCTGCACCGGCTGCCATGCCCATGCCCATAAAGCCGGTCATGGCACCGGCGGTGTTGCCGGCGGCGGTCTTCATGGCGTCGATCTGACCACCCACCAGACGGGCGGCAGCGGTGGTGGGATCGGTGGTCATGGCATTCTCTTCCCACTCGGTGATCTTCTTCTGCTGCTCCTCCGGGATGGACAGGGAGTTGATGTTGAAGGAGAACACTTCAATGCCGCGCTTTTTGCGCCAGACGCTGGACAGCTGCTCGTTGAGCGCCTCGGAGATCTCCAGCGTGTGGGCGGGAATCTCGTAATACTGCACCTTGTTGGCCGAAAGGGTGGCCAGAGCGGGCTGCAGGGCGTTCATCAGCTCGCTCTTCAGCCGGGGTGCGATCTCGGATGCGTCATACTGGGTGGAGACGTTGCTGCACACGTTGGTGTAGAACAGCAGCGGGTCGCAGATGCGGCAGGTGAAGCTGCCGTTGCACCGCAGGTTCACCGAGAGCTTGTAGCCCCGCTCCTCGCTGACCACCACCCGGAAGGGGATGGGGGTGGCGGTGCCGTACAGGATCTCGCCCAGCTCCTTGGTGTTGATGTAGTACACCCGCTGATCCTTTCCGGTGTCGCCGCCGTAAGTAAAGCGCTTGGCCACGGTCAGGAATGTTTCCGCCAGACTGTCGCCGAAGTTGCCGGTAAAAACGCTTGGCTCGGTAGAAGCATCGAAGGTGAACTCGCCCGGCTCAGCGCACACCTCCACCACACGGCCCTGCTCCACGATGAGCATACACTGTCCGTCTGCCACGGCGATGCCGCTGCCGTTGGTGATGATGTTGTCCTCGCCGTTGTTGGAGCTGCGGCGGGAGGTGCGCTTCTGGCCCTTGACCATCAGCACATCCTTGTCCAGAGAATCGCAGTAGAAAAATTCCTTCCACTGGTCTGCAAGGGTTCCGCCCAGTGCGCCCATACCTGCTTTGATAAGACCCATAGTAATTTCCTCCTGTTATTTGTTTGGTGTAAGCGACAACGCTTTGTCATCGCATTGCGTTCGGTTTCGGTCACGGTACAGGGGTTAGATTCGGGGAGTCGTTTTTCCAGTAAATGGGACGCGTATCCCGGTCAAACAGCACTTCTCCGGCGCGGTATTTCAGGCTGCAGCCGCTGGGGCTGCCGTCATCGTTCAGCAGAATGGCCCAGAACTCGCACGGCTTGCCGTTCTGATCGGTCAATGTAAAATGCAGCTCGGTGCCGTCCTCGGTGCGGCCCTGCGTTCCCTCTGCGGTGCCGGTCAGAATGCCGCTCCACCCGTCCCATTCCACGCTCATACAGCAGCTGCCGTCCGGCAGGAAGGTCATCCAGCGGATACCCTTTGCGGACTCGTCTCCGGCGCGGTATGTTCCCCACAGCCTGCGGGGAATGGCGGTGTAGCCGATGTCGTCCCATGCCTCGGTGCGTTGAAAAACGTACCAGACCTCACTGCCCTTTTTGAGGCCGGTGGACTGCATCCGCAGCGAACCGTCCTCCATCATGGAGATGGTCCAGCGGCTTCTGCCGTCCTCGCTGAGGCATGTCAGGTTCCAGCCCTGACTTTTTTCCCCGTCCCAGCCGGTCACAGTGCCGGCATTCAGCTCTCCGGTGCGGGTCTCGGCAGCGGACTGGATCTGCGGGCTGACGTATGTTTCCCGGATGAAGGAGACGGTCACCGTGCCGGTGATCTCGGCCTTTTCCAGCCGCAGGGTGCAGCTTTCGTTGCGGTCGGCGGGGGCATAGCTTTCACTCTGCGTCACCGCCGTGACTGCCATCCACTCGGCCAGCACCTGCCACTCCCAGTCCGGTGGCAGCGGCTGTGCATCCAGTGGGATGACCGGGACATCGTTCACATACTCTTCCCCGGACGCGCTGAACTTGCGGACCACGAAGGAAATGTTCCCCGATTCGTCCAGCGAAAAGGGCAGCTCGTCCAGCGAAGTCCACCATGCGGTGTTTCCCTCTTTCAGGCTGCCGGTGGGCAGCAGTCCTCTCTCGATGGCGGCTTGACGGTCCAGCTCATCCCGGCGCTTCACGTCGCGGTAAAGCGCCTCTTCCAGCGCAACGGGGTCTGCCCCCATGCGCTGCAGCATCTGGGTGACGGTCAGCTGGTTTCCGCTGGCAAAATCGAAGCACCAGCCGTCGTAGAAGGGGGCATCGGTACCTCCGTAGCTGCTGCTGACCACAAGGCTGACGCAGTCGCCGTACCAGCTTGCTTCCCAGTTCATTTCAATGCTGAAATCCCACACGGCCGGGTCGGCTGCCTCCGGGCGGTCTACGTACTCCTGCACATCGTATTCGTAGTACCGGGCGATCTCGGCGTTGATGCGGGCAGCATCGGCGCTGTCGCTTTCCAGTCGGGGCAGGTGGATGTTCAGCCGAACCTTGCCGCCGTTTTCCGCCTGCACCACCTTTTCAAGGGTGTACTGCTCGGTGATCGCCGCGGTGGCGTGCATGGAATCCGGCGGGGTCGATTTCAGTTCCCGGCTGCCAGCCGGGCGGGCAGAGGCTGCGGTCTTTGCCCCGCAGCCTGCCAGCAGCGCCGCCAGCAAAGCCGCCAGCGCGCCGCACAGTGCCAGGTGTTTCATCTTGCACCTCCTGCTCGTTTATCAGCCGTAGCTGTGGGTCAGCACCAGCGGGACCGTTTCGTTCGTCAAGGGGTTCTGCCCGCTCAGGGGGGTAAGGATCAGGCAATCAATGCTATAATCAAGCTTCAATGCAGCGCTGAACGCAACCCATTCCGGGCCGTTTTCGGTGTCGCGGACAAGAGAGAAGCCCAGCGCGGTGCCGTCCGGGGTAGCGCCCAGATAGGTGACAGCACCCTGATAGAAATAGCGGTTGTTGTGGGTAGCCAGCTGGCAGCCGCCGCCTGAATTCAGGTCCAGCCAGCACCAGTTCTCCCCTTCCCCAAGGCTGAAGCTGCCGGTGGAATCTACCTGCTGCGGGCTGTTCCACTCAGCAGTCAGGGGGGCAAGCTCTGTTTCCGTACCGTCTGCACACAGCAGGCTGACCTCGGCGTCCCGCAGCGCCAGCGCAGTGCCGTTGTTGGCAATATAGATGGGGTCGGCACAGAGCAGGCTCTGGCCATACAGCAGGCAGCGCAACACATCCACGTACTCCACAAAACCGTCCTCGGTAAGCAGGTAGACCACAGGGTGGAAGGACGCGCCCAGCTCACCGATGCACACATCTACATAATTATTATAGGCGTTGCGGATGGGCAGGGTGACATCGCCGTCCAGACGGATATCATAATCCTCTGCCCATGCGATGATCTCGGGGGTGTGTTTGATGGTAACGGTGCGGATGTCGCCGTCCAGCAGCACCGAAACGCTTCCGTAGGTATCGGTAAGCACCGGCGTTTTGGCAGGGGCGGCGGGGGTCAGCGGAAGCTCCACCTCCAGCGGCCGCCACCCCTGCTCATGCGCCCCCCAGCCGCTGCCGGCGGTAGTGTGGTATCCGGCAACAAGGGTGACGGTATTTTCGTTTTTCAGCAGCACGGTCAGGTTTTCCAGCCCGTTGTCCCGCAGGGTATCGGCGCGCATCCCGGAAAGCATGCCGCTTTCCCGCAGGGAATCGTAATATTCCTGCTGCACCATGTTGCGGTCAAAGGTCTGTATGGCGGCGCGGTACACTGCAAGTTGCGTCTCGTCCGGGTCCAGTCCCATGCGCATGAGCAGCTCGGTGACCGAAAGCATGTGCCCGGCGGCAAAATCGAAGCACCAGCCCTGAGAATAGATGGGGTCTGTACCGCCGTAGTAGCTTCTCACCACAAGGCTTACGCAGTCGCCGTACCAGTAGGCGTCCCAATCGATGTAGGTCTGCGGGCACCATTCGTCCTGCGACACCTCAGCCTGCGGGTAGCTTTCATAATCCCGATATTCCTCCGCATACATGGCGGCAAGCTCATTATTGATATATTCAGCATCCGGGCTGTCGCACACAAGCTGCGGCACATGGATGGTCAGCTTCTGGGTGATGCCGTACTCGTCCCGGACGGTTTTTTCCAGCGTGAACTGCTCCGTGATACGTTCCTTTTGAACGGCAAGCGCCGGGGCATTCTGGCTGCTGCCGGTGCTCTGGCTGGCGGCAGCGGAGCCGGAGCTGCTTTTTGTGCCGCCGCACCCGGCCAGCACCAGCGCGGCAGCCAGCACCAGCGCGGTAAGGCGTTTGTGTTTCATGGTCGTTCTCCTGTATTCTCAGTCGTAGCTGCGGGTCATTTGCAGCTGAGTCTCGCCCTCGGCAAAGGGGTTTTGCCCGTCGATCATGGTCATGGTCAGGTTGTCGTACAGGTCCATCTTGAACGCCGCCACAAAGTCGAGCCCCGTGTCGGTAAAGATGGCCAACACCATGCCCTCCGGCACCACACCCAGATACGCGGCGTCGCCCTGATCGATGCGGCTGTTGTTCTGCACGCCCAGCTGAACGCTGCCGTCGCTGCTAAGCTCCAGCCAGTTTCCGTTGGTGCAGTTGAAGGAGCCGGTGATGGAATAAGGGATACCCTGCACGCTCCACTCTGACGACAGGTCAGCCAGCTCCAACACAGAGCCATCCTTCCGGCGCAGATTCACCTTGCTATTGCCGCTGCGCTCCAGCGACACGCCGTTGTTGGCAATGTAGATGGGGTCCTGACAGATCATGGCGTTTCCGAACAGAAGGCAGCGCAGCACATCTACATACTCCACCACGCCATCTTTGGTGAGCAGATAGACCACCGGGTGGAAGACCGAGTCGGTCTGCTGACCGATGCACACGTCCACATATTCATTGTAAGAGCCAAGGATGGGATAGGTGCGCGCCTGCTCCAGCCGGAGGTTGAGCTCGGTGTTCCAGGTGGCGGTCTTGGGTGCAGGGCTCAGGGTGATGGTGACCTGCGTTCCCTTCAGCTGCACCTGCACCCCGTCGTAGGTGTCAGTCAGCACCGGCTGCGCCTGCGGCTGGGCAGCGGTCTGCAGCGGGATCTCCATATCCAGCTGCT
>OGOC01001953.1_pt1 | contig 14772 bp, 9 predicted proteins | sample 1552561 | NCBI WGS metagenome assembly OGOC01 (sample SAMEA2580148, study PRJEB22360) | human gut metagenome | biome: human gut; feature: human-associated habitat; material: faeces | place: Denmark | collected 2008/2010
CAAATTTCAAGAGGGGTAAATTTTAGTTTTTTCATGGGGAGCAAATGCAAGAAACAAGATATAAGCACTTTACATCACGTATTACAATCATGCATAAACCGGTTACATATCTTCACGAGACGAAGACGAACCACAATCCTAAATCGTTAGGATCACACAACCTAAAGCCACATGATCGCACAGTCCTAACCACAACGCCGCACAACCTCTCCTACCCTTCATTTATGATAACGCTAAAACTCAACTTCCGAGGAATAGCATATCTACCGGCTTCTTGCACAAGAGAATTGAACCGAGTAATCTCCACACGCCAAACTTGGCAATCGGTAGATATCTGATACCTATGATCTTTGTTCATTTGTAAAATAAAAGATATTTACGTAGATTTGTACACCATTATTTTAAGTTAAGGAACCAATTAACACACAAAAAATTATATGGCAGACGATAAGAAGATTATTTTCTCGATGGTAGGCGTGAACAAGATCTTTCCGCCTCAAAAACAGGTTTTAAAGAATATATATCTGTCCTTTTTCTATGGGGCGAAGATCGGAATCATCGGATTGAATGGTTCCGGTAAATCTACGTTGCTGAAGATTATCGCCGGTATCGATAAGGATTATCAAGGAGAGGTGGTCTTCTCCCCCGGGTATTCCGTAGGGTATCTGGAGCAAGATCCGAAGCTGGAATCCGGCAAAACTGTTAAGGAGATTGTGCAGGAGGGGGTACAGGATATTGTGGACGCTTTGAAGGAATTTGAGGAGGTCAATCAAAAGTTCGGAGATCCGGAAGTGTTGGAAAATCCGGATAAATTGAATGCTCTTATCAATCGTCAGGCAGAATTGCAGGATAAGATAGACGCTACGGATGCCTGGAATCTGGACAGTCGTTTGGAGCGGGCCATGGATGCGCTGAGGTGTCCCCCCGAGGATCAGGTGGTGGATACGCTTTCCGGTGGAGAGCGGCGCCGGGTTGCCTTGTGCCGCTTGCTGCTTCAACAACCGGACATATTGCTGTTGGATGAACCGACTAACCATTTGGATGCCGAATCGATCGATTGGTTGGAACAACATTTGCAACAGTATGCCGGAACGGTAATCTGTATTACTCACGACCGTTATTTCCTGGATCATGTGGCCGGCTGGATACTGGAACTTGACCGGGGAGAAGGAATTCCATGGAAGGGTAACTATTCGTCCTGGTTGGAACAAAAGACCCAACGAATGGCGCTGGAAGAAAAACAGGCCAGTAAGCGCCGCAAGACACTGGAACATGAATTGGAATGGATCAATATGGCCCCCAAGGCCCGACAGGCTAAGGGGAAAGCCCGGTTGAAATCCTATGAGACATTATTGAATGAAGATCAGAAAGAACGGGAAACCAAGTTGGAAATTTTTATTCCGAACGGTCCCCGCTTAGGAAATAAAGTGATAGAAGCACAACATGTGGCGAAAGCTTTCGGCTCCAAGTTGCTGTTCGATGATCTGAATTTCACCCTTCCTCCCAATGGTATCGTTGGAGTTATCGGTCCCAATGGGGCTGGAAAAACAACTCTCTTTAAAATGATACTGGGGATGGAAAGTATCGATAAAGGAACATTTGAAGTGGGGCAAACCGTGCGGATAGGATACGCTGATCAGACGCACAAGGATATAGACCCGAAAAAGACGGTTTATCAGGTGATCTCAGGCGGTCAGGAATCGATACGGGTCGGAGGAAGAGAGATTAATGCACGTGCTTATCTTTCCCGGTTTAATTTTTCCGGAGCCGATCAGGAAAAGCAATGCGGAGTGTTGTCCGGAGGGGAGAGAAACCGCCTTCATCTGGCCCTTACCCTGAAAGCCGATGCCAATGTGTTGTTGCTCGACGAGCCGACTAACGATATAGATGTGAATACCCTCCGGGCTCTCGAGGAAGGCTTGGAAAACTTTGCCGGTTGTGCTGTTGTCGTCTCACACGACCGTTGGTTTCTGGATCGTATCTGTACCCATATCCTTTCTTTCGAGGGAGATTCTAATGTGGTCTTTTACGAAGGATCGTATTCTGAATACGAGGAACACAAACGTGCACAGCTTGGCGATATCCAGCCCAAGCGGGTGCGTTACCGTAAATTGATCGCCGATTGACAGATTGCGGGAAGCCTTTTGTCATAAAAGTATCTCTTTGATCGTAAAGAGATACTTTTTATATTTGTCCCCGATGAACGATTTCGGAAATATAGATCCAGATTTACAACTTTTTGGGGCGGTCAGAAAGGGTGACCGGAGTGCTTTTGAGCAGTTGTTTCAAAAGTATTATACAGACTTGTGCCATTATGCCTGGACTTATCTGGACGAAAAGAGTGAAACCGAGGATGCGGTACAGGATGTATTTATCTATATCTGGAACAACCGGGAAACGATCCGTTTGCAGGAATCCTTCCGGGGGTATCTTTTTTCTGCCGTCAAACACCGGGTATTGAATATTTTGAAACATCAACTTGTCGAACGGACTCATTCCCGTTTACTGTCCGAATATTGGGACGATCTGTTGAAATCCGGTTATTCCGAAGAAGAACAGACCCAGTTGGAACAAATTCAGCATATCCTTCAATCTTTACCCCAGAAATGCCGTATTGTGTTTATGAAAAGTTGTCTGGAAGGAAAAAAATACCTGGAGATAGCCGAGGAGCTCCGCATATCGGTGAATACGGTGAAATCACATATCTCCAAAGCTTATCGTGAAATCCGGGAAAAAATCGCTGTACTTAAAAATTCGAACCTGTTGTTACTGATTGCTTGTGCAACTTATAAAGAGATGAAGTAACTTTTTTTCTTTTTCACTCACCCGTTTTTAAACTTAGTTGCCTTTATATAAAATTAAAGATATAAAGGTCATGAGTGTACCATTTTCAGAAGATTTATGGCAACGGCTTTCTGGTTTATGGAGAAGAGATAAAAAAGAGGAGGAAGAAGCGGTCGGATACGATGATCCGCAGCTGAAGCAGATGCTGGATGTAATGATGGTCTCCCGCAGGAGTATGAAAGCTGCGGAGAAGCAGAAGTACGATATCGACCGGGCCTGGCGGAGGGTGGAGAAACAGACGGCCGGTGGATGGCGCGTACCCGGCTGGTGCAGATATGCTGCGGCTGTGACTGTTTTATTTTTTTCTGTCTGGGGGTGGGTAACGTATAACAGGGAGTCCGCACTTCCGGTTACGGGAGAATTGACGGATGTTATTCTACCGGGCGTTTCGAAAGCAGAATTGATATTGGCGAGTGGGGAAAGAATTATCCTGGGAACTCAGACAGAAATTCGGGATATCGAGGAATTAGGGGTAAAGATTACCAACGATACGTCAGGGGGAGAGCTGAAATATGAAACCGGGAGTACGGAAGATTCCACGATTACAGCGTATAATACGCTGATCGTACCGAAAGGGGGTGAATATATGGTGAGGCTGCCCGACGGTTCACAGGTATGGCTGAATTCCGAAACGACGATTCGTTTCCCGGTCCGGTTTGCTGCCGGTAAGCGGGAAGTACAGCTTTGCGGAGAAGCTTTTTTTAAAGTGTGCAGAGATACAACCGCTCCTTTTCAGGTATCGACTGAGAATGGAGAAATTACGGTGTTGGGAACCAGTTTCAATGTGAGTACTTACCGCGAAGACAACTATTGGCAAACCACTCTGGTGGAAGGAAGTGTCAGGATTGCGGAACAAGGCCGTACGGTTGTTTTAAAGCCTTCGGAACAATATACTGTGGACCGCTGTTCCGGCCAAAGGAAAGTGGCTTCGGTCGATGCGGGTTTATATACTTCCTGGGTCGATGGAAAGTTTTATTTCAAGGCTTACACTTTCGAAGAGATTGTCAAAAAATTAGAACGCTGGTACGATTTTACGATGGTTTATCAGGACGAAGAGGTAAAACAAATGCGTTTTACGGGTTCCATCAACAAGCATAGCCCGGTCACCGAGGTGTTGCGTTTTCTGGAAATGACTACCGGTATCCGTTTTAAAGTAGAAGGAAAGCAAATCGTTGTGAGTAAAATTTAAAAGGGATAAGAGGTCGCGACTCTCATCCCCGATAATCGATAACGTCTGTAAACCGATCCTTGAGCCAGACTGATTTACAGGCCATTATTAACTTCAATCTACAAATTTATGAAAAAAAATGAGGATTTGAATTGTTTTTGCCGTTCAGGTAAAATAAAAAAATGGTTGTTGCTTATGAAATTGATTACTTTTTTCTTTTTTCTGGGCATATTTCAGGTGAGTGCTTCGGTTTATGGCCAGAGAGGGACTGTTACTCTGAACCTGAACGAACTGACAATGGAAGATATCTTTACGGCCATCAACAGACAGTTGAAATATGATATCTTCTATAGCGACGATGAACTGGATGTTACCCGTAAAATCAAGCTGACAGACAGTAAAATGGAGGTGAGTAAGTTGTTGAAGGAAGTTTTGCAGGATGATTATTCCTATGAATTTTTGAATAAAACGATTGTCATCCGTCCGGTAAAACAACAGCAAAATCCGAAAATTGTCATACAGGGAACGGTAAAGGATACGAAAGGAATACCCTTGCCCGGCGTTTCGGTGGTGATTCAGGGGTCTACGGTCGGGGTGTCTACGGATAATGCCGGAAAATTCCGGATGGAGGTTGCGGATCTGCCCGATTTGGTACTGGTATTTTCGTTTGTAGGAATGGAAACGCGTGAGATACCGTATCGTGGAGAAAAGGAGTTGTCTGTGGTACTTTCAGAAACACAAGAGGAATTGGGTGAAGTGATTGTCACCGGTTATCAGCGCGTAGACAAGCGGGAATCAACCAGCGCGGTTTCGGTTATCAAAACGGACGACTTGAAGACGATCGGTGCGACGAGTATCGAGCAGATGTTACAAGGACAGTTGCCGGGATTATCGGTAGTGAATACTTCGGCGGGACCGGGAGCAACGCCCAAAATTCGGGTACGCGGAACAGCAACGATTGCCGGTAATGCCGATCCGCTTTGGGTACTTGACGGGGTGATATTGGAAAATTCCGTGCCGCTTACCGTTTCTGATTTGAACAGCCCCGATGTGATGACTATGTTCAATTCTGCCATTGGTGGTATCAGCCCGAATGACATCGAGAGTATAACGGTGTTGAAAGATGCTTCTGCCACGGCAATTTACGGTACTCGTGCGGCCAATGGCGTAATCGTGGTCACGACCAAGAAAGGGAAACGCAATGAATCTCACATCAATTTCCAGCATACTTCGACGGTGACATTGCGCCCGACTTATAACGATTTCGATTTGTTGAATTCCAAGGAACGGATCCTGTTGTCACAGCAGATTGTAGATGAGGGATTGGGTTATAAGGGACAAGTGGGGTTGGAATACCTGTTGAGCCAATATAACGCGGGTAATATCACGCTGGAAAAAATGGAAACCGAAGCACGCAAAATGGAGGAAAGAAATACAGACTGGTTCGATATTCTTTATCGAAATGCCTATTCACAGACGTATAATTTGAGTGTTTCCGGCGGTTCGAACAAGGCGGATTATTATATTTCCTTTTCCTACAATGACGAAAAGGGGTCGGATAAAGTGAGCGACTACAAAGAATTCGGTGGTTTTGCAAAAGTGAACGCCGAGTTGTTCAATGGCGTAAAATTGGGTACGACATTACAGGTGGGACGCCGGGATAGGAATAGTTATTGGGAGACAGCTGATCCGTTTAAATATGCGGTAAGGACAACGCGAACAATACCTTTGTATGACGATAATGGCAATTTATTTTTTTACGGCAATTCGGAAGTGCGGGAATTTGACTTCAATATTTTGCATGAGCAGCAAAACACGCATAAAGAATCTACGCAAACCGATTTGAAAGGAATTGTCAATCTGGAAGTTAATTTATACAAGGGGTTGAAATACAATGGGCTTTATAGTTACGCCTCTTCTCATCACTCCGCGATTGATTGGGCAACAGAAGAAAGTGCCTATGTCGCCACGATACGCGGCTATAATTTTGGTGAGGGAACGGAAGAAGATATTGAGTCGACCTCCCTTCCGTACGGAGGTGTATATAATGAAACGAATTACGAGCAACGCACTTCTTTGATTCGGAATAATTTGGAATATCGCGGAACAATTGGAGATGAATTGACGTTGGATGTCATGGTCGGGCAGGAGTTTCGGACTACGGTTTACCGGGGTGGAACATTGAATGCTTATGGATATATGCACAATCGGGGTAATATTTTTTACAATCCGGCAGAAGGGGAGGATACCGGTCATCTTTCACGGAATACTTTTGAACGTAATATTCCCGAACGTTCTTACATATCTTATTATGGCGTATTTTCAGCGATGTACAAAAATCGTTACGTGTTGAACGGAAATATTCGTTTCGACGGTTCGAATCTTTTCGGTTCCAATCCTAAGTACCGTTATTTGCCTTTGTGGTCGGTTTCCGGTAAATGGATTATGAACAATGAAGGATTTTTGCGGGATGTGGAGGTCATCGATAACCTTGCTTTGCGAGCTTCTTACGGTTTGCGCGGAAATATCGTAGAAGAGTGTTCTCCGCAATTGATCGCTTCTGCGTTACCGCCTAATAGTTTTACTTCTTTAATGGAAATGGAGATCATACAGGCTCCGAATCCTGATTTGAAATGGGAAACCACCTCGTCCGTAAATGTCGGTCTGGAATTGAACATGTTTGAAAATCGTTTGGCATTGGATGTGGATTACTATCGCGATTACGGCCGTAATTTGATAGCCTATAAGCAGGTATCGGCGGTGAGCGGATTTCTGAATAAGAGCGTAAATTATGCTGATATCCGGAACCAGGGCGTGGATATCGCCTTATCGGGTACAATCATTAAAACGAAGAATGTTTCTTGGCAATCTTCTCTCAATTTGGGATACGTGAAGAATAAGGTAACAAAATGTTACATTACACCACAGGCATCTTCGCTGGTGCAAAGTATCTATACTCCGGGAGAAGTAATGGTAGGTTATCCTTCCAACGGCATGTTCTCTTTCCGTTTTGCCTGCTTGGACGAGAATGGTAAACCGATGTTTTATGACAAGGATAACAATAAACTGGGGTACGAAGATGCCAATTTTGCATCGGCAGTGTACAGCAATCTGGACAATTTGAAATACGAAGGCCCGCGAGACCCTGTATTGACGGGAGGTTTCAATAATATTGTAAAGTATAAGAATCTGATCTTTTCTGCCTTGTTTGCATTCGGTTTGAAAAACGTGGTGCGCCTGCCGGATGTAGCTTTTGATACTTATCCCCGGGCAGACGAAAACATGAACACTTCTATTCTTAATCGTTGGCAAAAGCCGGGCGACGAGGCAACGAAACGGATACCCGGTTTGAACAAAAATGGTTCTTCTGTTACTGTCGGGGATTCGGAGTATGTGTATATTACGGAAATGTATAACAGAAGTACAGAAACGGTGGTGCCCGGAGATTATTTGCGTTTGCGGAACGTGATGCTTGAATATCGCTTCCCGGCTCGCTGGACGGAAAAGATCGCAATCGGCGATCGGCATTTGGGAGGAATCATGTTGAAATTCCAGGCACAGAATCTCTTTGTACTTGCCAATAAACGGTTGAAAGGTTATGATCCGGAAACGGTTAATTATTCTACCACCGGTTACGGCTCTTTGCCCTTACAGCGCAGTTTTACCTTAGGTTTGAATATTAATTTCTAAAACGGAACGATGATGAAAAAATACATAAGTTTGGCATTGATATGGAGTTTTTGCTTGCTGGCTTTTTCGGCTTGTGAGAGTTATTTGGAAGAAATGCCTCAGAATAAATTGATGCCGACAACTACCGACGATTATGATCAATTGTTGAATAATGCCTATATCACAGAGCGGGTGATGCCCTATTTGGATATTCTATCGGATGATGTGGAATTGATTGCAAGCAATCACGTCCTGGATGGTGAAGATGAAGGGGATTGGCAAGTTGCCGCCTATATGTGGCGCGACCGTCATGACCTTACCATGTCGGGGGGAGATTTGGCTTTCGAGAAACTTTATGAGAGTATTTATTATTGCAATGTGGTGATCGAGAATATAGGAGAGGCCGACGGTGTGGAATTGAATGAGGAGAACGTGGAGCGGACTCGCAAAAATATCGAGGGAGAGGCTCGTTGCTTGCGGGCGTATTCCTATTTCTATTTGGTCAATCTCTACGCCATGGCTTACGATCCGGCAACTTGTGCGACAGACCCCGGAGTTCCTATCAATAATAGTACGGCGGTGGAAGACAAGGCTTATCCGCGCAACACAGTGGCTGAGGTATACGAACAGATTGTTTCCGATTTGACGAAAGGCATACAATTGCTGAAAGAGAACCCGATAGAAAAAGGCACAAAGGTGAAGTTTAATGAATTGTCGGCGACGGCTTTTTTGGCGCGGGTTTATCTGTATATGCAGAATTGGGAGGATGCGATTGTTTGTGCGAAAGAGGTGATCGCCTCTAATCGCGCTTTATTCGATTTGCAGGAATATGGCGATGTGCTGAATATGGAAAACAATACCGTGACGGAATGGAATGGGACAACCGTACCCGGGACGGATTATTTGAGCGTGAATAATTCCAATATCCTTTTTGTCAACGGGGTATGTGAACTGTACCCTGCATTGCAGGCGGGGAGTTATACGACATTCAGCGTGAGCCGGGAGTTTGCCGGACAGTATGAGGAGGGGGATATCCGACGTTTTTATTTCATGGTGACTTATGCTAATATTTATACCACTCGTCCTTCGACGAAACTGACCTATGCCAAGAGCAGGTATGTTTGGCCGAATGCAATGACTTCGTATATAACCGTGCGTACCGGTTACGGGCGTTTCCTCCGGACGGAGGAGATGTACCTGATTCTAGCGGAGGCGTATGCCCATCAGAACGGAGGCATGGGGGATGCCATCGGGTATTTGAACACGATGAGACGGGTGAAATTCAAGACCGGGGAATACGTGGAGTTGAAAGCATCGGACTTTACACAGGAAACCTTGTTGGATTACATCGCTGTTGAACGGCGTCGGGAGTTGTGTTTCGAGGGACACCGGTGGTTTGATTTGCGGCGTACCACACGTCCGGAAATGCAACGAGTCGGTTATAACGATGAGGTCGCGCATTTGGACCAAAATGATCCCCGTTATGTATTGCAAATCCCGCAAAAAGAATTAAGTGTAAATCCTTCAATAGGAGAAAATCCCCGTTAGTAATTTAAAAATAATGAATATGAAAAATATAGTAAAATTGCTTGTATGTGGGTTGGCAGCATTGTGTTGTGCCTGCTCGGAAGATGATTTGACTGGGGAATGGTCGTACTCGGGACCAATTCCTGCAATTAAGGATGGACCGACGGAAGCGGATAAGGGCTGTTATGCCCTGTACCAGAAATATGACGTGCATGTTTATTGGCAATTGGAAGGTGATGCAGCCTGTTACACCGATCAGGGACAGGTTAGTAGTTCCGGGTTTAATGCAGCGGCTTTGCCCATGCAGGCCGCGGAAGAGGCTACAGCAGAAAAATTCGTGAAATTGTTGACGAAATTCTTTGCTATGCTACCGGAAAACTTAGTGAAACAAGGATATTATCGTCGCCATATATTGGTAAAAATAATGCCTCCCACTTATATTTATACGGATACGGAAGGAAATACTTATTTCTGCAACACGTATGGTGTAAATGCATGGGTTTACGGTGCCGGTTCGGGAGTGGTTTACTACGGTTATTTGTATAATAAGGAGGATAATACGGGAGATAAATTCGATACGAATCTGGACGGTTGGAAATGGAGTATGGCATACGAATTTTTCAAGGGGTTGGTCGATTGCATAGATAAGCCGGTGAATGTGCCTGATGAATTTAGGGAAATTTCGAAGGATTATTATAACTACGAGCTTGGGGGTAGTCCGGAGAGTTCTATTCAGGGGACGGTATTTGACAAGGTAAAAGGCGGTCATCAAGGATTTATCCATCCCTATGCGGCTCATGCCAGCAATACGAAGTTTTGTGACGAAGATTGGGGGGCCATGGTGGCCAGTATCCTTACGTGGGATAAGGCAGAATTGGAAGAAATTTATGTCACTTATCCGCTGATTAAGGCAAAGTATGATATTGTCAAAGCGTTTTTCACGGAACAATACGGTCTTGATATAGAGCAGTTGGCAAACCGGTGGAGAAATGTAACTTTAGATTAAAGGATGAATTTAAATAAAAAGTAAAATGATGAAAAAATTATTCTATGTGTTGATTGGTTTGTGTGCTTTTTGCAGTTGCGAAAGCACGGGTTATCGGATTAGCGGTTATATACCGGGGGCGCCGGATGGAGCGAAAGTGTATTTAGCTCCTTATGATGCGTTTCAGGACCCGAATTGGGATTCGACGGTTATCAAGAACGAACGGTTTGTGCTGAAAAACACGATACCCATGGTTAGTCCCCGCGTGGTAGCTATTACAATTGATTTAAATTCGGGAGAGAAGGACTATAGTAAGATTAAATCGAGCCGGGCTTTGTTCCTGAAAGAAGGGGATAGGATTTCGATGGAATGTCACGTGGACAGTTTGCCGAGTTCACGCTGGGAGGCTCGTGACAAGAGTCTGAACGTTGTTTGGCAAGGTTCTGCCGATCAGGATTTGTATGTGAATTACCTGAAAGATCGAAAGGATGTAGTGATAGAACGGAATAAATTGGGCGATCAATACTTTATGGACTATTATAAAAAATCGGATGTTCCTTCGGAGCGTATGCCAGAATTGATGAATATGGTGCATCAGGTGAAAGCTTTGGGCAGAAAATTGAATGCCAAGACTTTGGATTTGATGAAGGCGAATGGTTCTTCTCTCGTGTCCGTTTATGTGGGAGATGCTTTATTAAAGGGAAATTTTTCAGTTTTTACGGAATCCGAAATTGATGCCATTCATGACTTGGTTGATCCTTTATTGCTTTCCTCACCCATGGGAGAGAAGTTTGAGGAAGCGGTAGCCCAGGCGAAAGTCCTGGCAAAGGGAAAGAGATATACGGATATTAATTTGGTGGATTTGAAAGGAAATCAGGTGCGTCTTTCTGAATTTATGAAAGAAGGGCAGTGTAATATGCTGGAATTTTGGGCCTCTTGGTGTAGTCCTTGCCGGGGTGAAATACCTCATTTACGCCGTGTTTACGGATTGTGCGAAAAAGACAACTTCAATATGATTAGCGTTTCTATTGATCAAAATGATGCTGATTGGAAAAAGGCGGTTAAGGAAGAAAACATGGAATGGACGCAATTGTGCGACCCGAATGGATTCCAGGGAGAATGTAATCGGGTATATCATTTGAATGGAGTACCTTTTTGCCTGATATTCGATCGTGAAGGGAAAATTGTTTGCGGTGGAGTACGTGGAATTGAACTGGATGTAGCACTAAAGGATTTGTTAGGGGACAAATTGAAACTTTAAAAAGGAACCACCCTGTTGGTTGCGTTCGGCGCGGCAGTCGATGAACAACGATTTCACCGAGACGCCGGAAGCCTTTGGCGACAAGATGGCATGCCAGCAAACACGCCGACGGTGACGCCTGTTTGTCGTCGGCACTGGTGGCTAATACATACACGGCGGCATGTTTTAGTGAAAATGCGGGTTTGTCTCTCCTTTCGGGGCTTCTGCCACCAGCGATTATGCTTATGCAGACTGGGTTTCTTTTGTCGCCTGGATCCTGACGGAAGACAGGACGGAACGGGAAACGGATATGAAAACCTGGTCCCGCTTGCAGGAGAAATACGATCTGGTCATACAATATTACCGGCAATATTACCAGCTGGATCTGGAACAGCTTGCAGAACAATGTCAGAAATTAACCGTTAAATAAAAAATTACAGCTATGAAACTATTGTATTTTATCGTTTTGACCGGCTTGTGTATGGCTTGTCATCAACCCCGGGTATATCGGATAAACGGTTCATTACCGGGAGCCCTGGACGGGTATGTGGTCAAATTGTATAATATCGATACGTATCCCGACGTATTGCTGGATTCTACCGTAATCAAAGATGAAAAATTCCAGCTGGAAGGAACCCGGACTTTCGAGTATCCGAAATATTGCCGTTTAGTAGTCGATATGACTCCCGATGAACCCGATCAGCGCAAAAAGACATTGAAGGCCTATCGTTTTTTTGCGGATAATACAGCCATGGAATTCCAGTGTCAGATGGACAGTATGCCGGCTTATTACTGGGAAGCGGTAAATAAGGAACACAACGTTACGCTGACCGGTTCTCCCACACAGGATCTGTATCAGGCATATAAAACCTCTGTACAGGAATTGTCAGAAAGGAAAACGGCTTTGTGGAATGAATACCTGAAAGTATATCATGTGCCGGCCCTGGATGGAATTTTCAATACGGAAAAGGGCATGAAGATCGTCCGGGAACTGAATCGTGTCAAAGCCCGGTTGAACGAAGCTACCGGGGAATTTATCAAAGTTCACAACAATTCTGTTGTATCTTTATTACTGGCGAATAATTTGTTGAATTCAACCCGGTCGGAAATGACGGTGGAGGAGATCGACGGGCTGATGAACGGCTTTACCCCTGCCCTGCAAAATGCCTCCATGATGGGAGATGTAAAAAAGACAGCAGAGCGGATGCGATGTGTGGCCCGCGGGGTGACTTATCATGATATCGTTCTGAAAAATCTGAAAGGAGAAAATGTGCCGCTTTCGGAATATATGAAACCGGGTGCTTACAATATGCTTGAATTCTGGGCTTCCTGGTGTAGTCCCTGCCGGGGTGAAATACCTCATTTGAGACATCTTTATGAAGTATGCGGCAAAGATTTCAATATGATCAGTGTGTCGATCGACGAGCGGGATACAGATTGGAAAAAAGCGGTACAAGAGGAGGGTATGCAATGGCACCAGCTGTGTGATCAGAAAGGACGTAAAGGACCGGTCGTGATAGAATATCAGGTATTTGGAATTCCCGATTGTATCGTGCTCGACCCGGAAGGGAAGATCGTATGCGGAGGGGTAAGGGGGGCTGAATTGGACGTCGTTGTGCAGGATTTGCTTGGAGAAAAAGCGAAAGGATTGTAGGTGTTGAGAAGCTGATAGCCGGAAAGGAAACGGTGCCTGTGTTTTACTGCGGGCACCGTTTTATTTATCAAAGGATTTCCGTTCCCTTTACCTTTATTTTATAGGGCCATTGGGCATCGGTTGGCTGAGGGCCTTGGGGATTCCATCCCGGGTTCATCCGGTGTTCGGCAGGAGCTCCCATGACGATGAACCAAAGATGGCTTAAAGGTTGGTCTTTGGGGGTTTTGAAGCTGACTTTTCCTTTACGGTTTTTGTGTACTTCGCCCCGGATTGTCTGTCCTGTTGCGGTGACTCCGACGAAACCATAACGCCAGCCTGCTTTTTCCGGTGATTGAATGTTATAATCTTGTCCGGCCGGGGTTAGGCCCGCAAAGGTGATTTGTACGGTTGTGCCGGCTGCCGGGACTTGCAGGTGGATCGCATTAAATCCGTAATTTTCAGGACACCAGGCTTTCCTCACCTGATACCAGCCGTCTTTTTTTTCTTCCAGACAGGTCCTGAAATCCGGGAAAGAATTGGCCCATGGGCGGGTGATGGAAAATACCCGTTTATAATCGAAATTGATCAGGTGCTGATAAGCATCGAACATTTCGTCATTGAATTGTTCCTGGGATAGATTTTGCATCCGCTTATAAGTCATAACCGGGTCTTCGCCTTTCTTGCCTTGCCGGAATAATTCGCCGATAAACGGTAAACCTTGCCTTTCGCTCCAATATTCGAGTATATAAGGCGAACGGTAAATGTTCTCCGTATGCAGAAAAGCTTTGTGGGTATTCTTTTTAAAAGCATCCCAGTGATAGGTCTCGTCATCGATCCAGTGGGGGTTGACCTGCCAGAGCATCCATTGAGCTCCCATTTCGAAAATCCCGTTACCTCCCCAGGCGACACCTTCTCCGTCGGCGATCGACTGTAATTGAAAACTGTGTCCCAGTTCGTGAGCCACAGCATTTAATCTTTTGTCCTGTAGCCGGTTCGGAGTAGCCCAGAAAGCACCGATCACCTGGTCGTAATCGCCGCCATAGGCCGTCCCTTCCAGAGAATATTGAATCATCGCCATCATCCGGTATTTTTCACTTTGCGATCCTGGTTTGACGAATTTCAGGGAGTCGCGGTAAAATAGGTAAAAACGTTCCAGTTGATATTTCAGATTTTCCAGATCCACAGCCATCGGATGTCCCTCTAAATCGGGAGGAGCAGCTAAATCGTTCCCGAATCCTTTTTCCCAGAATATGGCCAGATTATCCGTACAGGACATGCGCCGGTAGGAGTAGCGGGAAGTGTCGGAATACCAATCCTGGCCTGCAAATTCTTTCGGTTGATAAATAGCTTTTCCCGGAGGAAGAACAAAATGATCGGATTGGCCTTGTGCCTGGGCAGACCAGCTGCCGAAGCCGGTCGACAAGATGAAATGGAATAAAATGAAATGTCTTTTCATCAGTTGGTTTTTAGTCAGGAAATCCCGGATTAAAGTGTATGAATTACATTAATTTTGATCTGTGAGCAAAAATAGTTTTTTCCCTTCATAATCCTTAGGCTTTAGGAAAAATAATGCTAGGTTGAATTTTTTTTCTTTCTATTTCGATTCCGGGCTTTATACCGTCAGACCGGGTCGCCAATTCCGATCACCGGAGACGAATGAGTAACGAAATATACCTACCATAAATTAGGAGAAACGGAGAATTAAA
>OGOC01001959.1_pt1 | contig 14719 bp, 9 predicted proteins | sample 1552561 | NCBI WGS metagenome assembly OGOC01 (sample SAMEA2580148, study PRJEB22360) | human gut metagenome | biome: human gut; feature: human-associated habitat; material: faeces | place: Denmark | collected 2008/2010
TGGCGGCCGACAAAATGCGGATATTGTCCGCTACACGCGTTAGTTTGGAATTGGTCATCGACATATTGCAAAGTCTTTAGTCATCGGAATCCGCATCAACGCATATCGAAATCTATGATGATCGGGCGGTGATCCGAAGGATGCCAGAAATTGCGCAATTCCTGCGGATCTCGGACAGGCGTAGTGTACTCGTCGCTTACGACCCGCGCACTGACGATCCGATCGTAAAGCGGACGGGTGCAGTAAACATAATCTATCCGGAAACGCCGGCCGGTCGTCGTCTGGAATTCGCCGGGGTATTTCGCTGCGATCACATCCACATACGGCGTGTGCTGACATATGTAATCATGGACCAAAAAGGCGGTCGTATCCTCCGGAAATCCGTACTCGTAATTATCGACACGCGATTTGGAGTTGAAATCCCCCATCATCATCCATAGTTGCTTTTCCGCGCCGGCAACCGATCCGATCGTATGGTTGCACACGTATTCGATCTCCATCCGGCGAAACCTGTCGCCCTCGCGCGCCGCGGCGCTGGCCTTGCGTTCCAGCTTGTCGGCCAGACCGAAACCGTAGACCTGCGGCCATGTATGCAGCGAAACGATATTGACCGTATGACCGTTTTTCCGAATCTGCGCCCATCCCGCACCGTGAGAAACAATGCTGTCGGGAACGGCTCCGATCAGACGAGCCACGTTCTCGATCGGGTATTTCGACGTAATGACCTGCGGGAAATTGTCGCGGTGTCCGCCCTTATACCAATATTCATGTCCGTAGCGCCGGGCCAGTTCGCCCCAATGTTCCGGCAGATAGGCCTCTTCGGGTTTTATCTTCTCATCTGAAGCCGTTTTGTAGTTGGTTACCGATTCACACCACACACAGACGTCGGGGTTCTGGGCGCTCACCCAATTGACAAAACGCGTATAGTTGTCACCCTGCCCCGACCACATGCCGTTCTGGATATTCCAATAGAGCAAGCGCAGATTCGCTTCATCCGTTTGCCGCTGCGCGCATCCCGGAAACAGGGTCAGGATGAACAGGCCGGCGGCTGCGGCCGCTTTAATTGCTGTTTTCATTGCTGTAACCGCTCCGTTCAGTTTGCCGTATGATCGAACGTAAACTTCTCCCACGGAAGTTCGGCATCCTTCCCGTTGTCGAGGACGTCGTTGGCATGTACCAGCATCGGGAATTCCTGCAGGGAGACCTGACCCAATTCCGCCTTGCGGTAAATCGCCTTTGCAACCCGGCGCGCCACGACCAGCGATTCGAGGGTCACACCGGCCAGAATATCCATCGCTTCGGAATAACTCTTCCCTTCACCGAGCAGAATACCGATTCTGCGGGTTCGACCGCCGTAAACCGTCACGTAAAGATCTCCGATACCGATGTTCTCGCAGTCTTCGGTCGCCTGCTGTATCTTAAGCAGCCGGCGCATCTCCTTGACCGCCTGATAGAATGCTCCGGCCTGCGAGTTGTAATGCAACCCGGCATCCGCGCCATGATGGCGGTTGACCAAACCGATAGTCATGGCGACGGCCAGCGCATACGCGTTTTTCAACGCTACGGCGCTCTCAAGACCGATCACGTCATGGGTCAGCGAAATGTGATAGTAAGAGGTCGAAAGCGTCTCTTTGAACAGTCGGAGGGAAGCGGTGTCCCTGCCGCAGAAAGCCACCTCGGTCTGGTCGTGGAATACCAGTTCATAAGAGGTGCAGGGGCCGCCGACCGCGCAGACCTCTCGGTCGACGCCCCTTTTCTTCAGCTCCGACCGCCAATAATCGGGATAGGAAATCAACGTTCCGTCTTCGAGATTGATAAGCCCTTTGGTGACAGACAACACCGGCAACCGGGGATCGAGATTTACCAGTATCTCGTTCAGGAACCAATCCACACCGAACGACGAAACACCGCCGATAACGAAATCGGCTCCGGCGACTGCCTCTCTGTATTCCTCGATCTGATAATATTTTACTCCGACGGGGAACGCTCTGTCGAATTTGGGATGCTTATTGCTGCGGCGGCATTCGTCGATGATGTCACGGTCGAGGTGCGTGCCTACCAAACGCACTTCATGACCGTTTTCGGCGGCGGGAAACGCCAGAGCGGACCCCATCATGCCGGAACCGATAATTGCGATTACTTTTTTCATGATAAATTTGAGTTAAGAGATTGTGTCTTATCTGATCAGATTGCAGGCGCCATTACGGGCAGTTTCCACTGTCCGGAGCGCATCGAGATACGCTTTGATCCGGTCGGGAAAATTACTCGAAATAAAACCCACATTATGTTTGACGGCCCAGTCCACAACCTCCGGATTGTCTACGATCCAGAGTGTCGATTCTACGCCGATTTCATTCATGCGGTCGATCAGTTCGGGCCGGTTCATAAACACATACATGCTGTAAGAGAGTTGAAAACCCTCCTTCTTAGCGACATCGGCATTGATGGGCGTCCAAAGCGAATTGGAAATATACAGTGTTTTGTTCTGCGGAGCCAAGCGCCGAAACTCCCTGCAGGCGTGCTCGCTGAAGGACGTGAACTCCATTTGGTCCAGCATGTTCAGTTTCTTACAGAGCGACACGATCTCTTCGACGATCCGGGTTTCGATCTCAGGCGTCTTGTGTTTCTTCAATTCCAGAATCAACTTCGTTCCGGGGTCCTTCCGACCCTGCTCCAGAAATTCGCGGAGCGTAGGTATCCGATTGCCGCCCGGCAATACGACCCGGCTGATCTCCGCATACGTGTCCCTTTGCGCGTCGAGCCGATCGCCGACTTTGGGACCGTGGACGACTATCAACTCCCCGTCAGAGGTCCGGTTGACATCGAATTCCACGCCGTATACGCCCAGCTGCTGCGCATTGATCAGACTCGATATCGTATTTTCGTCTGATCCCGGCGTCGTGTAAAAGCCGCGGTGCGCGACCAGCCGGGGTTGTGCAAACACGAGCGCCGCTCCGACGAGCGCGATGCCCGTCAACAATAGTTTTTTCATTTTTCGAATAATTTAGAGTTAGTATCTTTCCGTGCTATTTTCCGTCGTTGTAACCGTTGTTTTTCAGAGTCACCGCCACGGAGGTACCATATCCGGCAAACATCCAATCTTCAAGGTTATCGGCCGTGATCACCACTGCCGCGCCCTGTTTGTTCGTTACGGTTCCGGCGATCCGGCAATTGCTGACCGTAAAGCCCTTCTTGTTGGGACGCCCGGCAAGCATCCCCACCGATTTGCCGATGGGACAGCCGACATAGGCAGAAGCCGTGGTCCGGCAATCGTTCACAACGCTCGCGGCACCTCCGTTGTTACCGTATATGCCGCCGAAGAAGTTGTTGGCACCGGCCTGCGCAGCCGAAATCCGTCCGCTGAAAGTGCATCCTTCGACCAGCCCGACACACTCCTTGTCGGCCATGGCCATGATACCGCCTATCACGACGTCGCGTTTGGTGGCGTCCGTACTCTCGATCGCTCCGGAAAACGTGCATCCGCTGATCCGGTAAGCGCCCTGCGTTTGGGCCACGATACCCGAAGCGCGCACTTTCGACGGCCCGGCAATGCTGATCGTACCCGTACTGGAGCATTCTTCGACGATAAGCCGGTAATTCGACGTCTCGCCCGGAACGAGCTGCCGGCTGATCGTTTTGCCCGCAATGCCGCCCATGAAATTCCAGCCCGAATTACTGCCCGCATTGTCAAAGTCGGCCGTGTTGTGGCAGTCGGCGATCGTGTACAGCCCGTCGTCTTCCTGAACAGCTCCGACAAAGCCTCCGATCATATAAAGAGCCGGCGATGAAAACGAGATATTTCCGGTGTTCCGGCAGTTGCGAAGCGTCACGCCGTTGAAAGCCTTTCCGACGAATCCGCTCAGGATCATGGTGCGCGGCGTGACATCGGCAGCGTCTGCGACAACGATTTCCGCCCGGTTCGTACAATTCTCGATCGCCGCATTGTCGGTTTCGGCCGCGAACGCCCCCAGATGAATTTCGCTGTCGTCGCTGCGTACCGATTCGAAGCGTCCGGCGACGGTCAGGTTCCGTACCGTGCCGCTGAGACGTTTGAACAGACCGATCTGCTGCGCGTCGCCGCGATAACCGATCGTGAGCGTCTTACCGTTTCCGTTGAACGTGCCCGAAAAATTAGACAAAGGCACGAACCCGTTCAGCGTCAGATCGCAATGGAGCACCACCTCGCCGTTGCCGTCGAGAAAACGGCGCCCTGTCGGATCGCTGGCGAGCGATTCCGCGAAAGCCTCGAAATCCGCCTCGCTGCGAATGCCGTCGTACACCTTGTAAGCATGGTCGATCTTCCCGATCAGCCACTTGGGATAATTCGAACATAACGTGCGGAAACGTTTGTAATTCGCAATGTAATAATTCACAGCAGCGGTCGAATAAACGGCATTGCCGTCTCCCGCCCGCTGGTCAACATTGTAGACCGATAGAGCCACACCCGCCTTCTCGTACTCTTCGAGCGAGCAGGACCCCTTTCCGCCCGCCGCCGCATCCATTCCGCTTGCCGCCGAAAGGTTGGCCCACCCGAAGCCGAGCGTGCCGTACTCCTTCCCTGAACGCGACGAGTTCATGCCGATAGGCACTTCGGCAATTACGGCGCAATTGTGCGCAGCCTTCATCGCATCAAGGTTGAATCCCGTGCAGATCAGTTCGACGAAATGCTTCGCCTTCATTTCAGTGACGATCTCGCACGCACGGCGCGCCGCATTGATCACATATTCGGGCTGGGCATAGGGTTTGTCCACACGCTTGACGTCGAGCACCAGACGCGTACAGTTGCCCTCGACCATCACCCGGCGGATAAACTCTTCGAGCGTGGGCAGTTCCTCACCGTTCGACAACCGCCCTGCAGCGCGCAACTCTGCCACGGTAGCCGTCCACGGCTGCAGGTTATTGACCTTGCAGTCGCCGTTGGCATGCGCCACGATGATGTCGTTGTCCTTAGTCCAGTAAATGTCGCATTCCATGCCGTAGCATCCCAGACTCATGGCGTACTCCAACGCCGCCATCGAGTTGTCCGGCGCACCGCATTCGGCAGCTCCTCCGCGATGGGCAACGACCGTATTGGAACACGCCGCCGGCTTCATGAATCCGTCGTCGACCGGAATGCTCGGATCGGGAATCCTGCTCCAGTCGGGCTGATCGGGCCATTCGTCCTTCGTACAACCGACGAAGGCGGCGGCCAATGTCAACATGCATATGATTTTTCGTATCATGATTCTTTTTTTGATTTGTTCCTTATTTATAATTCTTCACGCAGCGTATCGCAGCGCCCGAACCGTTGCCCAGATCGAACCCGTCGTTCAGCGTCATGTCGGTTTTGGTGTGTCCGCTGATGTATATGCGCCAGAACGAAGTTTTCTTGGAGGTATACTGCCCCAGAAGCGGAATCCACGCATAAAACCGGGGATCGCCGGAGGTAGCGCCGTAATTATATCCGGTATCGTAGAGGCGCCATCCCTGAATGAACATGTTGAACCCGAAATCGGGCGCCAGCGGCGATATGGGCGATCCGGAGGAATAGGTATTCCATGAAGCGTCGAACAGAATCGTAGACAGATTGGCGATCGAACCTCCGCCGATGGCCTTATAGCTGGCCGACGACTCGGCGATTTCGTACCGCGAACCCTTCGAAGCCTGCGCTGCGGCCCAGATCAGATCTTTCCAGTCCTGAAGGTTGGCGATATGCCAGCCATAGGGACAAATCCCCTGTATCTGCATCTTCAACACGGGATGCTCGGCCTCGGCCTTCGCATCGTCGTCCGCCGCAGCGAGCGTCGCCATAAGGATGTTTTCGATCGTGACGGCGGTTCCGGTCGCATCGACCAGCACGGCACCCGGCTCGCCGTAAGGCGAAGCGATCTGATAGGCCTTGTTCAATGCACCGTTGGGCTGCCCCGTAACAGCCTCGAAAGAGGAATACAACCGGCCGTATTTGGAAGCCAGCGGGGTTCCGTCATTCGCCCGAAGTTCCTCGATGCCTCCGCCGTTTTCGGCCGTATCGTAAGCCGGATTGCGAACGTCGTAGGGCACGGTCGTATCGCTGGGCTTGCCGTATCCGCCGGTTTTGGAGCCCCCGACGAGTCCCGAACCGAGCTTGACGGCTCCGATGCCGGGCCCGCCGTTCCAATGCAGGCTGACGGTCATCCATGTCTTGACTCCGCCGGACGCCGTCGGGTAATCCTTCGTAGGATAGTTCGCAAGTTCTTCGTCGGGCATGCAATTGGGCGTACTGTTCTGACGTATCCAGTTCCACGTACCCGCAGCGAAATCCACCGTCAGCGTACGATAACCGTTCGCTTCGATCTTCAGATCCGAAGCCGTAACATTCCGGGCCCAGTTCTTCAGCTCGCCGTCGGCACCGAGATACCAACTCGGATCGCCGGCCCGTGAATCCTTGTTGATGCAGATCAGATTGTCCTCCGTGGCGAAGAAGAATCCGCTGACACGATAGGAGTCGTCCGACTCGCGCTTCATCTGCAACGCCGTAGCAGCCTCCTCGCCCAGCGCAGAGCCGTAAACATAATAGTATTCCGCCTTCCTAAGCTGCACGACGGGAATGTCCACCGCCGCTTTGCTCGTTTCGTCGTCGCCCACGGTGATCGTCAGCGTCGCCCGGCGATCCCGTTCCATGTCGTCCCACGGCTCGGCGGTCAGCGTCAGCAAACCTTCACCGCGGTGCTCGGCCGTCAACCAGCCCTCGGCGCCTCCCTCCTCGTAAGCGATCGCATAGGCATACTTGTCGCCCATATTCGTGGTATAAGCCAGATCGACAGGATCGCCCTGAAAAGATATCTCTACCGATTCGAGCGCCGGCACCACCTCAGCATCGGCCAGCTCGCCGTACTGGAACAGTTCGTAATCCTGCACCGTACCGTCCTCGGCCGTAATGCGCACCGTACACCGGCGTCCGTATCCCGTATTGGGCAATGCAGTCAACTCGAAACCGGATTGCGTCACGGCGACGGTATTCGGTCCGGCAATCTCCGTATACTGCGAAACGACGGGTACACGCTGGATCGTCGCCCACGGCCCGGTCTCATCGACCGAGGGCATCCAGTCGACGAGTTCCGCCTCCCACTCCATGCGGGATACGCGGGTGCCGACCTTGACCAGCACCACCGACGTGACATTGCTGTTGCCCGACACGGACGCAGTTCCGTCCGCTTCGAACGCTTCGATTTCAGGACTGATGCGAATCCGCGTCGTCCGGTCCTCCAAATCTGTATGATCCTCGTAGCAGGCTGTCAGAAGCAGCGTCGCCGCAGTCGCCAGCCCCGCCATATATTTCTTGAAATTCAGTCTCATGTTCCGTAATTTTAGGTTTTCGATCAATACCATCCCTCCGTTTGGGCAAGGTTCGAATTTTTGTCGCGGGCACTCTTGCTGATGGGCCACAACAGGATGTTGGCGGCATCCTTGCGCGCCTTCAGGTCCGCGTTGTACTCCCAAATCCGATCGAGGCGGATCAATGCCCACCAGACAACGCCTTCACAAGGAAACTCCAGCAAGTATTCGTTGCACAACGCCTTCAAGACATCGCCTTGCGTGGCGGAAGTATGGAAGTTCTCCTTCCCGTACGCCCGTTTGGCGATGATGTTCAGCGAAGCCAGCGCCCCTGCATAGTCCCTGCGGTAATATTTCAACTCGGCATCCAGCATCACGGCAAGGGCATAACGATAGTAGAGGATGTCGCAATCCCGAATCATCGGACTGCTGTCCGCATTGCCGATGAACTTGTTCGGCCACGTAACCACCGCCCGGTTTTCCTTTCCGTAGGGTCCCTCGCCGAGATTGGTCTTCACACGCGAGTCGTTGTTTTCCGTCTGACTTTTGTGCAGCAATTCAAGGTACTCGTCGCCATAGTCCAGATATTGCACAGTCGTATTCGTCGGCACGGTCGCTTGGGCATTGGGATCGATCGCACCGTCGGAGAAGGCGAAGTAGGTCGAAAATCCCCCGGTCTTGTTTTCATCGCGGCTGTTGTAGAGCGCGAATACTACCTCGTTCGAATTCTTATTGTTCGAACCGTAGCCATCGAAGATCTTGGCATAATCAGTCAGCAGCCGGTTGTCGCCGGCCTTGACTCCGACGGCAGCAAGCGCCTCTTCGGCCATTGTCAGATAGTCGTCGCCGCCCTTCTGCACCGCATACATCCATAGCGCGTATTCGGCCTTGAGCATGTTGACGGCATCCGCGGTCGCCAAGTATTTATCCGTACCGAGACTGCCCGCATTTTCGACAGCCCGGTCGATGTCGGTCCCGATCTGGGCGTATACCGAGGCTTTGGGTGCACGAATCGGATAGGCTTCGGGCTGTGCGACCGACTCGATGGGATTCAGGTTCAAAGGAACGTCGCCCCACAACCGCACGGCCCAGAAATAGAGATAGGCGCGGGCGAACGACGCCTGTCCGATCGCCCAGCTTCGTTTCGTATCGGTCATGGCGACCGCAGGCGCGTATTTGAGCACGGCATTGGCCTGATCGATCGCCGTATAAAGTTTCGACCAGCTGACGGCGTTCGTCGTGGAGGACATGGTATTCTGCACCACGCTCCGCAGGTCCGCGAGCCAGATCGTCTCCGTGCGGCTGTTCCGCCACATGTACTCGCCCACGCGCAGCTCTCCCCAAGTCAGGACGTTGACCTGATCCTGAACAAAGTTGTCCCGCATGGCGGAGTAGATGCCGTAAGTGGAGTTCTCGACCTGAATGGACGTCTTCCACATATTGCTCACGGATAGTTTGTTGTCCTGCATGATGTCCAAATCGCCGTGACAGGAGACAACTCCCGCGGCAATCCATACGAGCAGGAGCGATCTTATGTTTTTATAGTTCATGGTTGGTTGTTTTAAGGTCTGAAACGTTAGAAAACCAGTTTGAGGCTGAAGATGATCTTGCGCGGAACCGGCATCATATTGGCGGTGATGTCGGAGTTGGAATTGCTGGTCGACACGGGCGTATACATGCCTGCACCCGCATTGGATCCGATACCGCTTTCGGGGCTGATGGCCCCCGTAACTCCCGTCCAATAACAAAGCGTATTCCCGGTTACGCCCACCGTCACTTTCCGGATGCCGATTTTGCGCAGCCAGTGTTCGGGCAGGTCGTAGTAGAGCGAAACGTCGCGCAGACACAAATAGTCGGCTTTTTCAACCATGAAATTCGATTGGCGCCAGTTGCGGTTGCCCCAGTCGGAATCGTTGGGGAAAAAGCGGGCGTACTTGGCATCCGTATCGCCGGGATGCTGCCAGCAGTCGTACGCGATACGGCCGATCGTCGAATTGCAGTTGCCCATGGTGTTGCGCAGCAGATGGGCCTTCATGCCGTTGATGATCGAATGTCCCAGCGCAAAGTCGCAGTAGACGTTCAACGAAAGCCGTTTGTAGCGAAACGTATTGTTGATACCTCCCGTCGAGTGAGGCATGACATTGCCCAGATAGAATTGGTCCTCGTCGTTGATGATCTCCTCGCCGTCCCTGCGCGCGGAACCTTTGCGGTTGCGCCATTCATAGTCGCCGGCATCCTTGCGCCCCTTGACCATACGTCCGTCGCCTACGCGGTAACCGTTCGACTGTTCGTCGTAAAGAGCCGCATCAGCCTCGGCCTCCGTCTGGATGATGTGGTCGATCTTATAGCCGTATATGCGTCCCAGCGGTTCGCCCACGGCAGTACCGCCGAAGCGGTAACCGCTCTCGGAAGCTTTGTATCCGCCGATACGGTATGCACGCCGCCCCGTCGCACGGCCGTCCGCATCGATCTCGTCATAGGCATATTCTCCGGGCAGCGACAACACCTTGTTGCGGGTAAACGAATACGTAATGTCGGTCGTCCAGCTGAAATGCTCCCTGCGGATATTCACCGAACTAAGCTCGACTTCCACGCCGTAGAACCGGGCGCTGCCCACGTTCGCCTTGACCGACGAATAGGGTCCCGTATCGGGTACGGAGATGGAAAACAGCATATTGTCCGTATGTTTGTTGTAGTAGTCGAACACAAACCGCAGCCGGTCGCCGAAAAATCCCAAATCCATACCGAGATCAAGCTGCGTGGTAGTCTCCCACTTCAGGGCCGAATTCGCCATGGCGGACGGCAGCAATGTAGTGTGCCCGTGGTACGTGCCGGTCGCGAATGCGCCGTATGCATCGTAAAGCCCGATGCCGTTGTTACCGGTCTGTCCGTAGGAGGCGCGCAACTTGAAGGTGTTGGCCGTCTTCTTGGCATTGCGCCAGAACGGTTCCTCCGAAATGACCCATGCCACCGAACCGGCCGGGAAATAGCCCCATTGATTGCCGACAGCAAATTTGGAGGACCCGTCGGCACGAAACGTTCCCGAAACGATGTAACGGTCGTCATAATTGTACGATGCCCGCGCGAAATAGGAGATCATCGCCTGCTTCTCGTCCTGATTGCTCGCCGTGAAGATCGAACCGGAGCCGAGCACAGGCACATCGTCCGACGAAGCCCCTTTCGCATTGGCTTTCACCTTCCAGTAATTCTGGGACATATACTCATAACCGCCGGTAACGTTCAGCGTATGCACGTCGCGGAACGTCTTGTTGTAATTGAGATGAGCCGTAAAGATGTCCCGGATGGTTTGTTCGCGGGTTTCGGTGGTGTTGCGCTCCAGCGAGACGTTATTGGGAGTGCCGTTGCGCTCTCCGTAGGCATAATAACTTCCCCGGTAGGAGTTGTCGAAATAGTTGTACTGCGCGAAAGCCGTCAATCCGTCGGTGATGTTCCATTTGAGTCCGAACGTCCCCGAAGCCCGGTTGATGGCCTGCTCGCGGTCGTAGAACGACTCGTACCATCCCGCACTATGGGCATTGCCGTTGGAGCTCAGCTGACACCAGTCGCCGTTGTCGTCGAATTCGCGCGCCGTGGGTGCGGCTATGATGCCTCGGCCGATGGCCTGATAGTAGTTGTCGATGAGCGGATGCTTTTTCTGGCGCGACAAGTCGAACGTAGTCGACGCCTCCAGATTCTTCGTAATCTTGAACGACGTGCTGCCGTGCAGGGTGAAGACCTTGTAGCTGCTCATCGCAACCATGCCGTCGTCGCCGTGATAACTGACCGACGCGGCATATTTCAGTTTGTCGGTTCCCCCGTTTACACCGATGTACTCCTTGTGCCAGAATGCGTCGGTGAACCACTGCGACTGCCAGTCGGTATCGGTGAAGATAATCACCTTATTAGCATCCAGCGGATCGTACATCCATTGATAACCTGCCGGGACCGGCTGCCCGTAATCGAGATAACGGGTCGAATAGTTGGCATTCGGCGCCGTGTTTCCCGTACCGTAGGCATTGGGACCCGAAAGCATGGTCTTCGCATTGTGCTCAATGCCGTTCGCATAGGCTTTGCTGATAACGGGACGAAGAAAACTAATGTATTCGCGGGCATTCATGAAATCCCATTTGCGCGAAGGAGACGAACAGCCCAGCTGGAGGTCGAACACGATCTGGGGGCCCTTTGCCAACGAACCTTTTTTGGTCGTGACCAGAATTACGCCGTTGGATGCCCTAGCGCCGTAGATACTGGCCGAGGCGGCGTCCTTGAGCACCTCCATCGACTCAATGTCGTTCGTATTGATACCGGTCAGGTCCTCGCGCAAAGCCCCGTCCACGATGTAGATCGGATCATTGCCCATCGTGATGGACGATCCGCCGCGAATCATCATGCGGGGAGACTCTCCGGCTATGGCGTTGCTCGTCTGTACGTGCAGTCCCGCAACCCGGCCTTTCAGCGCATCGCCCACGGTCGCGGCCGGTGCATTGTCGAAGACCTCGCCGCTGACTTTAGAGATGGCTGTCGAGAGCGTACGGCGCGACTGCGTGCCGTAACCGATCACCACCACTTCATTCACCAGCGTCGAGCTTTCGGCCAGCGTCACGTCGATCTCCGTCCGGACTCCTACCTTTTCCCGGCGCTCGTCGTAACCGATATACGAGAAGACCAGCGTATCCCCGGACTTCGCCCTGATCCGGAAATTTCCGGAGGCATCGGTCGTCGTCCCGACCATCGTACCGTCGATCAGCACGGTGACGCCGACAAGCGGCAGTCCGTTTGGGCCTTTCACCTGTCCGGTTACGGATGATTCCTGCGGCGAGTCTTCGGACGAAGGCTGAGACGGGACTTTCGTAATCAGAATACTTTTATCGTTGATGATGCAGTTCACGTCCTGCCCTGCAAAAATACGGTCCACAACCGCCTGCAGCTCTTCGTTCCGGGCATGGATGTCCACCGGAGCCTTCATGTCCACATCGTCGGCCTTGACCGAGAGTGAATATCCCTGCTGTTGCAGGGCGATCACCGCCTGCTGAATCGTTGCGTTCTTCAGGTTCAGACTGATCCTCCGCGTTTGGGCATGCAGCGGAACGGCCCATACCATGCACACCGCGGCGCAAAGAATCCATAACCGGCTCCGGGTGTGAAAAGTAAATGTTTTTTTCATAGATGAAGTTTTAGGTTTATAGGTTGTGTTTTTCGGATGGTCATTTCTTATAAAGGTGGATCATCTCCCCTTCGCGGCGGTGTTTCATATCGCCGTTCTGTTCCAGAATGGAGAGAATCTCGTCCAGCGTTTCGTGATTTATGAAAACAGAATAATAGCGTTCGTCGGCCAGCTGCTGGCTGTCGATAACGATCTTCACGTCAAACGTGCGTTCGAGCTGCCGGGCTATATCCGAGAGCCGCGAATTGATGAACGTCAGGTGACCGTCGTCTATGCCGTTGGCGAACGTCCCGCCGGGGAACCGCATCGACGTGACGCGCCCCGACCGTTTGTCGACCTTGACCATGTCGCCCGGAGTCATCTGGATCTTGCAGTTCTGCTGCAGATTCTTGGTTTGCATGTCTATCGCACCCGAAAGCAAGGCGACTTCCACTTCGCTGTCATTCACATAGGAACTGACCCGGAACGAGGTGCCGTGCACCAGAATATCGACGTCGTCGGCCGAGAGCACGAAACTGCGCTTGGGATTTTTGGCGATATCGGCATAAGCTTCTCCGCAGAGAAACACCCGCCGCTCCTTTCCGGCGAACCGGTCGGGATAGATCAGCCTGCTCCCGGAATTGATGACGATCTGCGAACCGTCGGCCAGAACCACGCTCCGGGTCTGACCGTAAGGGGCGTAGATTTCCTGCCACTTGGGAGCGGAGTTCATATGCCCAATCAGCGCATAGAGCGCAACGGCCAAAACGGGGATAGCTATCATTGCCACCATGACTGCCGCTCTTCTGAACACCGGACGGACATCCTGCGGCGACGGCAGCGAGACACTCCGGAACCCGATGCGTTCCCGTACGCGGGCATATGCCTTCTGCACCCGGTCCTGAGACATTTCGGGAGACAGCGCATCCCAGTACTCCCGCATCAGCCGTTGTTTCGTCTCTCCGTCGAACGGAGCTGCGAACCACTCGGCAAACTCTTTACGCGTACTGCGGGGCTGGCGATAACTCAGATAAATACTGATGATTTTTCGGATTCTCGACATGGTGGTATTTCGATTGTTTGGGTTTCAAATTCTCCTGCGGAAAGAGAAGCGGGCGCTCCCTGCCGCTTTCCGGGGGGGGGGGGGGGAAAAGCCCGAAGCGAAAGCCGGAAGTGACCCTGCGCCCGGCGGGCGGCATCCTCTACAAGGCCACCCGCCGGAAGGTGAAGAACCTGAACATCCGGGTGCATCCGGACGGCACCGTGGCCGTCAGCATCCCGTTCCGCTCCTCGTGGGAGGAGGCCGACCGCTTTGTGCTGCGGCATCGGGACTGGGTGCAGGAGGCGCAGAGGGACCTGGCCGACCGCGAGGCCCGCACCTACTGGCGGCCCCTGCCCGAAAAGGACGTGGCGCTGGCCCACTTTGCAGCCATGAGTGACAAGGTCTACCCGGCCTTTGCCGAGGTGCTGGGCGGGCAGAAGCCCATCCTGAAGGTGCGGAGCATGACGAGCCGCTGGGGCGTCTGCACACCGGGCAAGCGGCAGATCACGCTGGCATTGGAGCTTTACAACATGCCCGAAGCGGCACAGATCTATGTGGTAGTACATGAGTACTGCCACTTTCTTGTGCTGGACCACAGCCCGAAGTTCTGGGCGGAAGTGGAAAAGATCCTCCCGGACTGGAAGGCCCGGCGGGAGCTGCTGAAATAACCCTCACAGTTTCGTATTCGTGGAGGGGGAACGTATCAGAGAATCGCCCTGCGGGCTCCAGAACAAGCGGGCCCTGCGCACAGGGGCGGATAGTACAGGAGTTGAAAAACGTGGCAAACGAAAAAAGCTCCGGCGGCGACAAGTATTCCAAGCTGGCCGGAAATACCATCATTTTTGCGATCTCAAGTTTTTCGTCGAAGCTGCTGACCCTGCTGGTCCAGCCGTTTCTGACCTATGCCATGGCGGAGATCTCCGACCTTGGCCTTTCGAAGATCCTGAGCCAGTACGCCAACCTGCTCATCCCGTTCGTGTCGATGGGCATGTCCAACGCCATCATCCGGTTCGGCCTGGACAAGGGCAACAGTGAAAAGCAGGTGTTCACCAACGGCCTGCTGACCATCCTGGGCGGTTTCGGCATTCTGGTGCTCTGCTGGCCCATCGCGCAGTTTTTGCCCGATATGGCACAGTACGGCCTGCTCATCTACATCTATGTCCTCATGAGCTGCCTGCGCACCCTGTGCACCCAGTTCGTGCGCAGCCGCCAGTGGAACAAGCTGGTGGCCGTGGACGGTG
>OGOC01001960.1_pt1 | contig 14710 bp, 14 predicted proteins | sample 1552561 | NCBI WGS metagenome assembly OGOC01 (sample SAMEA2580148, study PRJEB22360) | human gut metagenome | biome: human gut; feature: human-associated habitat; material: faeces | place: Denmark | collected 2008/2010
CTGCGCCGTGATCGCTGATCTGCACGCGCAGGTTTTCGTTTTCCATGGTTCTCATGTTTTGATATCCCCCTGTGTTATTTTTTATGGTTTATTCTGGATAGACGAGACGGGAATCATCAATTCCGTACAGGACTTCATCCAGGTATTTTTTGCCGAGGTAGTTGGCCATGGAGAGGTTCATGTCCAGGTAGTTTCCGCAGTCTTTCGGAGATGCGCCCGGAACTTCGCCTTTAAAATCGCGGATGAATTCATACATTTCGGTGACGAGCGGGACGATGTCTCTGGAGGTGTAGTCTCCTGCCAGCAGCAGGTAGAAACCGGTGCGGCAGCCCATTGGACCGAAGTATACGGTTTTGTCTTTCCACTGCTCATGGTTACGGAGGAAGGTGGCTCCGAGGTGCTCGATGGTGTGGACTTCAGCGGTGTTCATGACGGGCTCATCGTTTGGGGAGGTCATTCTCAGGTCGAAGGTGGTGATGATGCTGTCACCCACATGATCTTTTCTTGAAACGTAGACGCCTGGTTTAAGTTTGATATGGTCGATCGTAAAGCTTGCAATTTTTTCCATGACTGATATTTTCCTTTCTTTCTGTCCTTTAATAGCTGCGGAGTTCATCATCGGTATCCGCAGTGTTTTCGATGGATTTAATGATGAGATCATAACTATAGGCATCGCTTACTTTTACAGTGACGCGGTCGCCGACTTTATGACCCAGAATGGCTTTTCCTAATGGCGAGTCGATACTGACGTATCCTTTGAGAGAATTACCACGAACGGTGGTGACAAGTTTGTAGGTTTCTGTCTCATCATCTTCTTCGATGTAAACCTGGACGGTATTGTTGATGCCGACTTCGTCGTCCTTTGAGGTATCTGCAATAACGTGAGCGGTTTTGATCATTTTTTCCAGATAGCGGATGCGGCTTTCGTTGCGGTTTTTGTCCTGTTTGGCAGCTTTGTATTCAAAATTTTCGCTGAGATCGCCCTGGGCACGGGCTTCTTTTACAGCCTCGAGTTCTTTTGGACGGACAACCAGTTTTCGGTAGTCGATTTCTTCCTGCATTTTTTTAATATCGTTTTCGGTCAGTTTATCATACATGATTTTTCTACCTCTTTTCTTGTGAGGTTATTTTAGCACAGAATACGGTAAATTGGAAGTAGGAAGACAGCCACGGTAGAATCACTTTCTTACGCACCGGAACAGCAAATGTTCCGGTGCTGAATGAACTATAACGGTTCACTCAGCCGTGTCGTTTGGTTTTGAAGGCGGAGTTCCTTTGTTGTCGCTGTTATTTGGCATTTTTCCACTTTTGGGATCGCTCATCGTTTTAACAGACCGGGTTCCGGCGGTGGTGATGATGTCCGTGAGGGTGATCTCTTCGTTGTCGGTACCGGCAGCCAGAGTATACGTTGCGTCCAGTTTCATTTCTGGGCAGGTCAAAACGATGCTGGCGTAGGCTTTTTCGGGTGTGACCGTGAAGAGGGCACTTCCATCGCTGTCTGTCAGTGTGATGGTAGTGTCAGCGGACTGGATTTCCGTACAGTAATAGGTGACAACGGGCTGGGTGGAAGCTTCGTCGAAGCTTTCCGTCATGCCGGCACTGCCGATAGCAGCTAAGGTTCCGCCGGTCACAATTGCACTTCCGTCGTAATCGAGGGCACTGTCACCATCGCTGGTCGGCCCGTACACGATCGTAGTTCCGCCGGTCACGAGAAGACCGCCGTTGGAATCAAGACCATCACCATCGGCGGATACGGTCAGGGTTCCGCCGGTAATTTTAATGTAAAGCTCAGAGTTTCCCCCGCCGCCGGGGCCTCCCTGCATCATCTGTGGAGCATCGCCGTCAGAAGGAGCATTCCCCGGATCGAAGTCCTGCGGCGCATTTCCGCCAGACGGAGCGTTCTCCGGATCGAAGTCCTGTGATGGCTGCATATCGCTACCGTTTTCTGTATCAGGCGGCATTTGCGGAGGTTCCTTTCCGTCTGCCGCACCGGATATGCTGCCATCATCACCGGAGTTTACGACAGCACTGCTATCGTCGTTTGAGCTTGCGGCATTGCTGTCATCGTCACCGGAGCCGGCAGCATTGGCGCCAGGATTTATGGCGTTGGCGCCATCGTCGCCGGAATTTGCGGCATTGATGCCATCGTCGCTGGCGTTTATGGTAATGTCACCACCATTGACCACAACGCGTTTTCCTTCCAGTCCTTCGTAGCTTTTTTCAACAAGGATCGTTCCGCCATGAATGACGGTGTCGAGATCCGCATGAAAACCGTCATCACCAGAGTTTACGGTGATGGTTCCGTCATCGACAACGATGCTGCCGGTTGCATGGAATCCGTCCTGTTCTGCCTTAACTGTAAAAACGCCACCGGCAATATAGATATTTCCAAGCTCTGTGTCATCCGTATTCTTCGCTTTAACCGCACTGTTTGCAGCATCAATGTCAAAGCTTCCATCCAGAATTTTAAGCTGATCTTTGGCTGTGATCCCGTTGTCTGCAGCAGTGATTTTGTAGGTTCCACCAGTGATAACAAGGTCATCTTTGGATACAATCCCGTGTTTGTAGTCTGCCTCGATGGTCAGACTTCCTGTCCCGTTGCAGACAAGATCTGATTTGGAGAAGATAACGCCGTCTACCGTGTTGTCGTCAATCTGAGTGTACTCGTTTCCACCGCCAAGCGTGTTGCTGCTGTTTTCAGCAAGCGTGATGAAAACTTTGTCCGCTTCGCGAACGTAGATGGCAGCATTCGTCTCACAGTTGATATGGACTCCATCGAGTACGATCTGAACCTTGTCGGAATCGGATGCGTCTACGATAATCTGGCCATCCTCAAGCGTTCCGCTTACGATGTAAACGCCTTCTTCCGTAATGGTAATTGTGTTGCCGTCTGCTTTGGCTCCGCTGCCGGAGACGGTAGCTGTCGTCTTATTAAGTGTAATTTTTACGGCTTCTGATGCTTTATAGCTTCCGCTCTTCTCACGGTCTGTGAATTCGGTGTCGATGGTGGATTCGGTAAGTTCCAGGTCAAAATTAATATCGAAAGCACTTTCCATTGCATTTTCCGAATCTGTGCTCTCTGATGTGGTATCCGCGTTGTCGGCAGATGTTTCGCCGGTTGACTCTGTACGGGCAGATTCGGTATTGACAAAGCTGGCAGATGTCACTGCTGTGCCGCATCCGCCGAAGGCCAGTGATGATGCAAGAAGCAGGCTGACGACTGCGCCGGTCTCTTTTTTTCTGTTTTTTTTCTTTCTGTTTCGATTTCTTTTATTTTATTTTTAATGTTTTGATAAGTTACATCATTTACTGTTTCAACTTTCAAAAGATGAGCACCGCTAGATAGAGCTGCATTGATTCCGTTTAAGTTATCTTCTACTACCAGACATTCTTGCGGTTCTAAACCAAATCTTTTTATTGCTGTTTGGTAAATTTCAGGATTAGGTTTTGGCATTGTAACATCCTGATTAGACAGGGTAAAATCAAGGTATTTTTGTAAATCAGCTTTTTCCATCATCATATCAATAGTTACTCTGACAGAATTTGACGCGAGAGCCAGCCCGTAACCTTCATTTTTTAATTTTGATAGAGCATATTGGTGACAAAAAAGAGGTTTACATTTCATGTAAACATGTTCCATTGTATAAATCTGTTTCATGTGATTAATAAATTTATGTAATCCCCTGGGTAAGCCCTTTTCAATTGTAAGCATTTCAAGTTTTTTTTTCGTGGGAAGCCCGTCAAAAGTAACAAGATGATCATATCGTGAAATTTTGTAGCCAAATAGTTCTAAAGCCTGATTTAATGCTTCATAGTGCCAGTCTTTTGCATCAATAAGTACTCCATCCATATCAAATATAACAGCCTTAATTTTTGACATTGAAAAACTCCTTTGCTTCCATAGGATAATCAGTACACAGCATTATCCCATTAATATTTCTATATATATTCCACACTTTTTTATATTCTCTTTTGTGTAAATCTGGAGAAACAATACAGACTTCTTTGTCTTGATTTAAAATATTTTTGATTTCTTTTTCTCCAAACCAGTCAGAGTAAAAACTATCAAGCCAAACCCCAGTAGCATTATCAAGCATAATAGGATGAGGCATAATATCGCTTTGACCGGTAAAGAATTTTAATCCTGTTTTGTGTTGATAAACCATCTCCGGAATGCTCATATCAAATGTGAAATAGTTTGAAACTCTGTATTTCTCAAGCAGTCTTTTAATCTCATCGGCCATGCCGTCAGCTTTTATATTCAATGCAAGCGTTAAATCTCTGCCATCAAGGAGTTTTAATAAGTCCTCAAATTTCATCTCTCCACCTTGCGGCATATTATGAGAAATTACAATTTCACCTTTGATATCACGTAGATCTGTTTCAATACCAAAACCACTGTTGAAAGCACGCTCAAATGCTATCTTTGTGTTCTTTTCAGTTTCTTCTTTCCAAAAGCCCCTGTGAGCTAGTATTTTTATATTAAATTTACTCATAAACCATCCTATAAACTAATTCCATCCCGATACCTAAGATTCATATTTTCATCTTCATCGATGAATTTTAGTGCCATGTTTATATTTGTCTGATTAAATAACCACTGAAGATATGATAAATCCTTATACTTGTGATAGTAATGATATGCAAAAGTCTTTCTCCAGGAAGCAACCGAATATTTATTACGTAATCCTAGTTCTGCGATAATATTTTTGAAAGAATAAAAAACTGTTGTCCGATGTCTCTTATTGCCGTTTGCATTTGAGAATAGATATTCATTATTCTTTTTATCTTTTATAACTTCAGCAATTAATTTTAAGATTTCTTCGTTTAATGGTATGGATTTATTTTTTTCAATACAGAGATATTTTTTGTTTTTAATATCCTTTACCCTTAAATTCAATAAGTTTATTAAATCAATTCCTGTGTTAATGGCTAATGTGAACATTAGTAATTCACTAATTTGATTTTTTTGTCTGTATAAATCTTTTATACAATTTATTTCTTGGATATTTTTTATTGGTATACTGCTACCCATTATTAAAGCTTACTTCCTAAGAGAATTTTCCATTACATCGTTAGATAAAGGTTTTAAAACTCTACTCATTTACACTTGTGTTGAGTTTTAAATAAGCTGAAGTCTCTTTAAATATTTATCTGTTAAATATAATACTGTAAGCCACTATGTAATTTTTTTATTTTGTGATAGACTTGTTAAAAGTAAAGTGTTTTTTAACAACTCAACACAAGTGTAAATATGTTGAGTTGTTTTGTAGAAAGTTGTGTTATTCTGACATATTATAGGATAAAGTTGTTATAACTATTGTCAATTATATCCTGGTCAATTCCTATATAACGAAGCGTAACCTGCGGTGAATAGTGATTGAATATTTTTTGCAATACTACAATATCTTTAAACTTTCGGTAATGGTGATATCCAAAAGTTTTTCTTAAAGTATGAGTACCAATATTATAATCAATTCCTGCCTTACGGCAAATATCATTTATAATTCTATAACATTGAGTTCTTTCCATTCTATTATTGAATACAGATAAAAATAATGGCTCATCAGCTTTTCTGCCTTGAGTAAATTGGGCAAACATGGGCTTTAGTTTTGAATTAATCGGGAAACGTTTATATTTTCCGGTTTTCTTTTCTGTAATACTTATGTAATCTTTATTTTGGACATCTCTAACATCAAGATTTAAAATATCAGAGATTCTTAAACCACAATTTGTGCCAATCGTGAAAAGTAATAGATCTCGCAAACTTTGTTTACGTAGTATGCTTTCAATTTTTTTTAAATCTTTTTTTCGTCTAATCGGTTCTACAATATTCATAGTATCTCCTTTCTATAATTGTTTTAGTATAAAATTTTTTGAACCAACTATTATTTTTATAGAAAAATGACAATATAGATTTTGGAAAATAACAATAAGTTTATACTATAATGGCTAAATACTTATATAAATAATCATTCTCATTGTTTTCGATCTTTTCAATACCTCATAATAAACTTTAAATCATTTATATGATTCTGAGTTGAAATTTTTGCAAAATAAGGTGTAATATAATTAAACAGTGCATTTGCCATTTGGCAATACACTGTTTTTATTTTAATAAACAAAAAAGGATAGAAATGTTTAATAATAACTATGGACTATAATTTATTCATCTCCCGACCTTTGTGATTTATTCAAAGTGGTGTATAAATTAAGGCTTGACTATGGAGTAAGTTATGAAGATGCACAAAAATTAATGACTTTCGGGATAGATAACAGGCATTACAAACCGAGTGATTTATTGTTCCCTAGTGAAAAACAGGCTATTAAATTTCAAAAAAATCGTGAAATTACTTCCGAGAAACTCAAAAATGTTACCTTCCCAAAAATTTAGAGGATAAAAATGGATAGAAAAAGAATTATTACTTTATCAGTTACAGGACTTATCTTATAGGCAGGAGGATTAACTTATGCAAATTTAGGGAATTTCCAAACTAATAATCGCTACAAATTATGTCAAAGTGATGAAGAAATTTGTATCAGGTGGAGTCATGATGTTCAAACCTGTAAAAATAATGCTGATTATAAAAAATTATATGCAGATGTCATAAAAAACGGCGGTTGTATAACAAGTGTTCCAGATGTTGGACTTATGGTTAGAAGTTGGGGTTACTGCAAGGAAACTTCAGAGAAAATTAATCTTTTATTCTTACCTACAGGCGAAGTATTTAATTTTCTTGAAGAAGGTGAATACGGCGGATTTTTTAGTACACCTCTTAGAGATGCAGAATATAAACAGGCTTTAGAAGAAACTGCAAATTAACTGTTTAATTTTTTGATTTCAATTCGGTCAAATAATTTCATTATTTCATATTCTTGTTCACTGTCTGATACATTCTCAAAAAATTTGATCAGATTAATTACATCATTTTGGCAGATTTTGATTTTATGGACAAGTTCTGAACTTTCATACTGGTAATATGGGATTTTTTCTTTTGGCAGAACTTCAACTTTTTTCAAATCGGCAATTTGTAAAAGTTCATTTATGCTACTTACACCATATTTTTGATATAAAGCATTAAGTCTTAAATCGTTTTCAATCAGTTCAATGCCAAATTTTTCTTTTATTTCTGTATTATTTAAGCCGATTTTTATTGCACTAAGAATAATAAATTCATCTTTTGTTAGGAACATTTTTTTGTCTCCGATTTTTCTAACCTGAACTTATTATAGAAATATTTAAAAAATCTTGCTCCCAAATCCTTGACTTCGATTGATATAAAAGAGTTTAAGACCTGTTGATTTTAAAAATTTATTAATAATAACGCATATTTATTAAAATTTGCACAAGAATATTTGTACGCATGACAAAGGGCTGGATTTTCTAAAATCCAATAAAATCAACATTAATCAAATTGGATTATTCGGGTACGCATAGTCCTTAATTTCACTAAAAATTTGCTGTCGCAAAATTGTCGTTCAATCGGACTATATGCTCTTACGAGTTTCGCAACTTCGTTGCTCACTCTACCGAAAATCCCGCAGCCCCCAAACAGCCCCCTAAATGGCAAAATTGAGCAATTTTCACGATTTAATAATGGGGTAAAAATGCACTAAAAAAGAGCCTGAAAAGGCTCTTTTAAAATGGAGGAGGAGGTGGGATTCGAACCCACGGTACGCTCGCACGTACGACGGTTTTCAAGACCGCTCCAATCAACCGCTCTGGCACTCCTCCAAAGATATTTAATTGGTAACAAATCTATACTACACAAAACAAAATTTATTGTAAAGGGGGTAAAATAATTTTGTAGCAGTGATGCCCATCTACTCCGCCGATTGTAAAGGAGAATCTCGATTTGATTGTTTGTTATATAATTATTTATAAAAGGAGCGGGGTATGTTTGATTATTTTAAGGGGATTATTTCTGATAAAAGAAAAACTTCTAAAGGGACTTTTATAACTATTGATGTTTCGGGTATAGGATATCTATTAGAAGTTACTGAGATTGATTTTAACTGTACAAAAGTTGATGAGAGTGAAATGCAAAAGGTCTATGTGTTATTAACACATAGAGAAGATGCAATGTCTTTATATGGTTTTTCTAATAAAGAAACCAGAGATATTTTTCAGATACTTTTATCTGTATCCGGTGTTGGTGCAAAAATGGCAATTGCACTGCTAAATGAGTTTGATGCTTGTGATTTAATTTCGTTGGTTATTGATGGAAATTTCAAGGAACTTACAAGAGCAAAAGGAGTCGGTCCAAAGCTGGCACAAAAAATTATTCTTGAGCTTAAAGATAAATTGATGAAAACGGAACTGCCAAGAACTTCCTGCAAACTTCCAAAATCTCAGGCTTTTGACGATACGCAAGCTGTATTACTTTCTCTCGGGTATGAAGAAAATGAGATAGAAGATGTTCTTGAAAAAATTATGCCTACTATTCAAGATCATTCAAATTCAGAGGAGGTGATAAGAAAAGCTTTAACATGTCTATCTATGTAAATTATTGTAAAGTTTTTAAAATTTTTAGCAAATTTAATTTTTACAAGACTTACTATAGTAGAGTAGAAGGTTTTATATATGAATTTCAATATCCAACCAATTAATTTTAATATCGCCAACGTCCGCTTTAAAAGTAATTCTAATATTAGCCAGCCAAAAGGTTCAGATTTAGAGCGAAATCCTAAAATGGACTCCTTTGAAATGTCTATAGGATATGTAAACGATGCCCACGGACAAACTAATAACATGATGAGAATATTGTCTGGTATAAAGGGGGATTTGAAGCTTTCAGCTGGAGATAATGACATTGGTGATGAAAAGAATGATGCGATACATCAAGCGACAACAAAATTTTTAAACATTGCAGACATAAAAGCCTCTGCATTAGGTAACCACGAAATTGATATGTCACAGAAAGATTGTATTGATGCTATAAATAGATTTAATGGCTTAATGCTTTCTATAAATTTTGAACAAATTCCGTTAGAAGAACAAGATCCTGAAGATATTCAAAAATATGGTCGTGCAGATTTAAAGAACCATCTCACAAAATCTGCAGTTGTAGAAGTTAAAGGAGAAAAAATCGGCTTAATCGGAGCTTCTCCAATTGATATGATGAGCCGTTTAACACATCCTAATTATTACACAGATTGTTCTGTCGATGACTTGGATGATACAATAGAACTAATTCAAAATGAGATTGATAAGTTTAAAGAACAAAATATAAACAAAGTTATTCTTGTATCGCACTTAGGACATAAAGCAGATAAATTTGTCGCTGAAAATATTGATGGAATCGACGTAATTGTCGGTGGTCACACCCATGAACTGATAAAAGATATTAAAGAAGGGGAAAATTTATTATATTCAAAAACAGGTGAGCCAATAATAATGACAGAAGCAGGTAGAGATGGTAATTATTTTGGAAAACTAAACCTGACTTTTGATAAAAATGGTGTTATTACTAAAGCTCAGAATAATTTAGGTGAAACAAGATTATTCCATAAAAACATGATTAACCAGTATGTATTTGACAATATTTTAGGCGTTCCGGAAAAAGTAGGTTATATAAAACAGGCACCACCGCCGCCTAAAAATTTAGCAGAAGAAAATCCGCATGCAAATTTTGTATGTGATGTAATGAGAGAAAAAACAAATTCGGATATTGCACTATGGCACCATAGCGGAGTCAGAAGCTTCTTCCATGAAGGTGAGATTGATTCCCGTGATGTAAAAGAAATGGCACCGTTTTTAGATTATGTCGTAACGGCTCAAGTTTCTGAAAAAACTCTGGTAGATGCATTCAAGAAAGCTGTAGATATGACATTTGAAACTTCGGCTCACAAACCTGGGCTGATAGCAGTTTCTGGTCTGAATTATACAGTTGACCCTGAAGAAGGGGAGCTTCTTGCTATGAATTTCATAGATAAGGAAGGAAAAGAACATAAAATTGATGTAGAAAATCCTAGTGAAGATAAAATGTACAAAGTGGTAACTGACGAATTTTTGATGTCAGCCGGTGCTGATTACGATATTCTGGCTCCAGAAGAAGTTTATGTGGAGAAATTCCCATATGATAAAGATGTGCTGACTTGCGAATATATAAAGGAAATGAATGAACCTGTTGTGATTAATCAAGTTGGCAGAATTAAGTTTGTACATGAAGAAGATTAAAAGCAAAATTTATTTTTAGAAGTTTTAATATTCAAAAAGCAGGAAAATATGAATATAAAAGTAGCATTATCTAATATCAACCCATATACATTTACATTTAGAAAATCTCAGGATACATCTAAACATAATAACCTTGAAAAGACTCCTGAAAAAGATGTATTTGAAATGTCTGTTGGTTATGTGAATGATCTTCACGGGCAGACAAATAATATGACAAGAATTTTATCAGGCATCAAAGGTGATTTAAAACTTTCTGCCGGTGATAACGACATCGGAGATGAAAAGAACAAAGCTGTAAACAGAGCTGTAATGAAATTCATGAATTTGGCAGGCATTTCCGGCTCTGCCCTGGGAAATCATGAACTTGATACAAAGCAAAAAGATTTTGTAGATACGATTAATGGATTCAATGGAGATTATTTTGCAGTTAATCTAAAACAATCTCCTATAGAAACTCAAGATCCGGATGATGTTGAAGAGCAGGAACATATAGAGTTAAATAAGTTTATAAAAAAATCTTCAATTATAGAGGTGAAAGGGGAAAAAATAGGTTTAATAGGCGCTGCTCCAATTGATTTAACAGCAAGGGTTACTCATCCATCATACCATATGGATTGTTCTGTTGAAGATTTAGACGATACTATAGAAGATATTCAGGAGCAAGTTCAAGAACTAAAAGAACAAGGGGTGAACAAAATATTCCTGTTGTCGCATATGGGAAATCAAACAGATAAAATAGTTGCACAAAAGACACAAGGAATAGATGTTATTATTGGCGGTCATACACATGAGTTAATAAAAGATGTTAAAGAAGGAGAAAATCTCCTCTATTCTCTGACAGGAGAACCTGTTGTTATAACAGAAGCCGGAAAAAACGGAAATTATTTTGGCAGACTTAATCTTACTTTTGACAAAGACGGAGTGATTACAAAGATACAGAATAATTTGGGTGAAACAAGACTCTTCCAGAAAAATATGATTAACCAGTATATAATTAATGAAATTTTAGGACAGCCGGAAGAAGTCGGATACATTAAATCAGTTACGCCTCCTCCAACTACATTGATTGAAGAAAATGCTCATGCAAATTTCATGTGCGATGCCATGCGCGCGGAATTAGCCACAGATATTGCGATTTGGAATAACAGCGGAACAAGGAGTTTTTTCCAGCCAGGTGTAATTGATTCCCGTGATATTAAAGATATTGCTCCTTTTGAAGACAGAGTTTCCGTAGCAGATGTTTCGGAAAGAAAACTTGTTGACTTCTTTAAGCATGCAATTGAAGATACTTACAGAACTCAGGGGAATAAACCTGGATTGATGGCTGTTTCGGGCATGACATATTCTGTAAATCCTGAAAAAGGAATTTTAACAGGCATGAGCATTATTGATAAAGACGGTAATGAAATCAAAATAGATGTTGATAATCCAAGTGATGATAAATTTTATAAAGTAGCAATGGATTCATTTATGATGTTTGATGGAGCTGATTTTGATATTTTGGCACCAAAAGAAGAATGTATAAATTATCCATTTAACAAAGATTTTCTGGCATGCGAATATATTAAGCATTTGAATGAACCTGTTGTTATTAATCAAACAGGACGTATTAAATTTGAATCATAATAATTCTTTTATGGCTAATGGCAGGTATTTTGGAAGTTCTGATGCAAGGACAGAGTATTCTGTAAGTTCTTCCGAAGCGATTTCACCGGTGCGCGAGTGGAGGTAAACTCCAAGTCTTGCCGCTTCGTAAAGCGGTATCTTCTGTGCTAACAAGCCTGCAATAATTCCCGCAAGTACATCTCCAGAACCTGCTTTTGCAAGTGCTGAGTTTCCATGCTGGTTAACAAAATAATTCTCTTTGTCTGTAATAATTGTTCTGTGTGTTTTTAGAACAACAGTGCAATTATATTTCTCTACTAATTTTTTAGCAGAATTTTCTAAGTCGGCCAGAACTGCATCTAGACTAATTCCTAAAAGCCTTGCTGCTTCAAGTGGATGCGGCGTAATAATCGTTTCTTCCGGTAGTTTAATGTCTGTTTCAGCAAGAATATTCAGACCGTCAGCATCAATAACAATCGGAGAAGATGTGTGTGTTATTACTTTTTTAAATAATGTTTTATTTTTACCCAAACCGCAGCCAATTAAAACGACAGAAAAATCTTTTATTGACCTTAAGCCTTCTTGTGTTGAAAGATAAACAGCCTCCGGAAGCAGAGCCGATACAGAATGTATTATATCTTTTTCCGTTGCGAGAGCGGCAAACCCGCCGCCGCATTTTAAGATTGAAACCGTCGATAGATATGCCGCGCCGATATAGTTTTTAGAGCCGGCAAAATTCAAAACTTTACCAAAAGTCCCTTTATTAGAATTTTGTGCTCTGATTGGCATTTTATAAGTTGAGTTGTCGTATGATTTCATAAGCTACTATTGCAACAGAATTTGATAAATTTAAACTGCGCTGTCCTTCTACCATCGGTATTGTAATTGCATTTTCTTGAGTTACATATTCCTGCGGAAGACCTCTTGATTCAGGACCAAAAACAATAAAATCTCCGTCTTGGAATTTAATATCTGTATATTTCCTTTTTGATTTTGTTGTCAAGTAGAAAAATCTTCCATCAGGAAACTGGTTATATAAATCGTCCATAGAATTAACTTTATGTAAATCTACACTTTCCCAGTAATCCATTCCTGCACGTTTAGTGTATTTATCTGTTAGTGCAAAACCAAGTTTTCCAACAAGATATAGAGATGCACCTGTACAGGCGCATAATCTTGCAATATTTCCGGTATTTTGCGGGATTTCCGGTTCATATAAAACAATATTAATCATTCTTTTTCTCAAACAAATATTTAGCTTCTATTACAACCGGCAGTCCTCTTACCACACAGAATACAATCGCAAATACAGCTGCCCAGAAACCAATTGTCCAGATAATTTCTCTATTCGGACAAACCGGAATTTTAGCTGTAATAATTAAAACAAATGCTAGAACTTTTGCAACAGCATAGCTTATTCTCATAAACTTAGAACCTGTAATAAATTTGCATACCGGGTTAACCTGCATTGCAAAAGGAGTTAAACCTTGTTCCATTGCTGCACTTCTTATTGTATCTGTAATAAAACCTCTTGTAATTGCAATCAACGGGAATAAAATATTGAGCCATCCCATAACAGCAAATAAAATCCAGTATGTGTTTTCAACAATTCTGTCGCCCATAATATCAAGAAGTGCACCGAATTTTGATTCTTCATGAAATTTTCTTGCAACATAACCGTCTAAACCGTCTAGAGCAAAAGCAATAATAGTTAAAGCCAGTGCCCAGAGATATGCAGCTGTGTTACCCTGGCAGGAGTATATTAGATACACTGCTGCGAACATTACGAATATTCTAAATATAGATATAAAATTAGCCATTTTTTTCAACCTTTTGGCGGGAGACATTCCGTATAACTACCAGCTTAAACTTTACCTACTCCGTCTCCCTTTGGAACAGACTACCGGCTGGATGAGCTCGTCAAATCTTCATTCTGGAAAGTGCAAAGTCTTTTTTGTTCAAATCTTCAACTTTAGAGCCTAGCATAATTTTTTCTGCTTCTTCAAGTACGCTTACAACCGCATAGCCATTGGCACCGTCCGAGCGGGCTTTTTGACCTGAAGCGCAGCAATTAACAAAGTGCTGGCAGGCAAGTTTCAATGGTTCGATTTCGAGATAATCAAGTGCATAATTTTGTGAATTAGCAGGTTTGAAGTTATCATAAACTTTAAGTTTGTCAGTTGGAGCTGTATCATCAAAAATAGCAGTGGCTTTTGTGCCTCTGATTAGTAATGTCACGTGTTTTTGAGGTGTAATCCAGCTGTCTGAAATATGTGCAATCATACCGCCTTCAAATTCAACACCGATATGAGTTATGTCCATGATGTCATTTCTATCAGAAGAACAGCCAATTGCAGATATCACTTTTACAGGGCTTTTCCCTGTTACGTAAGCAATCATTGAAACATCATGAGGAGCTAAATCCCACATAACACTTCTGTCGTTTTTATGATAATTAACATTCAATCTGTCGCTTTGAGCATAAACTAATTCGCCCAGCACCCCTTCTTCAATAAGCATTTTTAATCTGTTTACGGCAGGATGATATAAAAGCAGATGATCAACCATTAGAACAAGTCCTTTTTCTTCGGCAAGTTCGGTTAAAACTCTGGCTTCTTCTGCAACTGTAGAAATAGGTTTTTCTACGTAGACATTTTTACCGGCTTCAAGCATAGCTTTTACCATTTTGAAATGTGTGTGGCTTGGAGTTACAACGGCAACTCCTGTAATAGATTCATTATTAATAATATCTTTAAAATCTCTGGTTACATTAACGCCTGGGAATTGTTCCTGAACGGTTTTAAGAGATTCTTCATCTAAATCACAAACAGTGTCTAATACATTAAGATTATAAAAATTACGGACAATATTTTTGCCCCACATCCCCATTCCGATTACTGCAATTTTTTGTTCTTTCATACCTTC
>OGOC01001974.1_pt1 | contig 14622 bp, 8 predicted proteins | sample 1552561 | NCBI WGS metagenome assembly OGOC01 (sample SAMEA2580148, study PRJEB22360) | human gut metagenome | biome: human gut; feature: human-associated habitat; material: faeces | place: Denmark | collected 2008/2010
GGCGAGTGTATTGTATTTGATCGCCATCTTGGAACATTTGCAAAGATCGTTAAAGATAATGAGAACCAGATTTCTGAGCCAATGCGTTTTCTGACCTTCCGTGCGCCGACAAATAATGACTCGGCAGTATCAAAGGAGTGGAGAATGGCTGGCTACGACAGAAGCACAGTAAAGGTATATGAGACATCTATTCAGGAAACAGATGGCGTAATCGAGATTCATAGCAGATTCTCCATTGCATCTCCAGCTAAGCAGCCATTCCTTCGCCTTCAGGCAGTATGGAAAGTTGATCTTGAGGGAACCATTATCCTCTCCTTAGATGGAAATTTTGACAAGGTATTCCCGTATCTTCCGCGCTTTGGTCTTGGATTAAAGCTTCCAAACGATAAGACCGATGTAACATACTACGGATATGGTCCATATGAAAGCTATTCCGATAAGCATCGTGCATCTTGGGTAGATCGTTTTGATACAACAGTTGATGATATGTTTGAGGATTACGTTTTCCCACAGGAAAATGGAAGCCATTATAACTGTCAGTATGCATCTGTTGGAAATTTGTACGCAAAGGGTAAAAAGCCGTTCAGCTTCCAGGCATCACGCTACAGTGAAAAGGAGCTTGACGAAAAGGCACATAACTTTGAGCTTGTTCCATCTGATGGCATTTATGTGGCGCTTGACTATAAGCAAAGCGGAATTGGCTCTAATTCCTGTGGTCCGAGACTGGCAGAGAAATATCAGCTTCGAGAAGAAAAAATTGAGTGGGAGATAAGCCTTCGATTTGACAATAAGAATTAAGCGAAAGTGCAGTAAATAAAAATATGGTTTTTAATATTTAGAGGATATTGAAGCAGCTATGCGCGGAGAGTAAAAAACGATATATAATGGGATGAAAAAACTTCCCCTATGCGCAGAATCTGTTGTATAATGGCAGTAGATTCTGCGCTGTTTTGCGTATAAAAAACGGCGAAAAATGGAGGGAGACAGAATATGGGACTGACAATTCTGCTGGTGGACGATGATCAGATTCTGACAGAAAAAACAAAAAATTCATTAAATTGGGACAGTCTTGGCATCGGTATGGTGTTTACTGCAAACAATATTCATGAGGCAAAGGGAATTTTAAAGGTATACAAGGTAGATATTCTTCTTTGTGATGTGGATATGCCGATGGGAAGCGGTCTTGAGCTTGTGGAGTGGATACGTGAGGAAGGGATGGAGATAAAATGCATCTTTTTGTCGAGTTATGCAAACTTTACTTATGCACAGAAGGCGCTTCGATTAGGTTCTGTTAATTATCTGCTAAAACCAATTTCCAATAAAGATCTTGAGGCGGAGTTAAATACAGTCTGTGATGAACTGTTAAAGGAGCATACAAATCTGAACAGTCAGGAGAAGAAACAACGTGAGGAAGTGTGGAAAAAGGTGTTGGTGCAGGCACTTTCTGATGGTGTTGGTACGTCAAACACCAGTAGTTTATCAGATGCTCAATATAGTGAACTCTATCCATCTGTGCAGCCAATTACACTTGTTCTTGCAGGGCTTCTCGACAACAGTGATGAGCGTCAGAAGGTAAAGGACATTTCATTATATAATTATTGTATGCGTACAGTGTCAGAGAAATATTTGCGAGAACTTGATCTTGACGTGACTGTATCATATAAGGATGCCGAGTGGCTTCTCGTATTAAAAAATTTTGCCGATTATGATCGCCTTGAGGAGCAGCTGTCAAAAATGCAGCAAGAGTTAAATGAACAGACTGCGCATAGCTATTGCTTTTATATTACAGTAGGGCGCCCATATGCAAGCATCGCAAAGGCAATTCGGATAATTTCTGATATGCGCGAGCATGCAATTCCGAATAAACGATTGATGATTGAGGAACGGGCGTGGGAACTTCGAAAGATTTCCTATTCGGAGCCTTTTTGGGAGAAATGGCAGGAAATGTTTCATAAGAGTACAGCTTCAGGTGATTCATCTTACAATACAGCTTACATGGACGTTATGCAGGAAATGCTTACCTATGTTGATCATGCTTGTGAGAGCGGAAGCTGGTACTTGTCAGATTTAAGACGCTTTGTGAAGCATATGGGCGATTTGCTGTTAAAAGTTTTGCGTGACAACAATGAGACATTTGAAGAACTGTTTGACTGGCAGGAGTATGAGCGAATGAGCTTTCTGGCACGCCGCTCCGAGCAGGGATGTATTGATTTTATTGAAACTGTCTGGAAAAAGCTGGATAGTCTGCATAAAACAGAAGACAAGGCGGAGGCAACCATTGCCAAATTAAAAAGATATATTGAAGAAAATTTAGGCGGTGAATTGACGCGTTCTGTTCTGGCAGGACAGGTGTATCTGTCAGAGGATTATATAACGAGGCTTTTTATCAGGGAGACTGGACGGACACTGCCTGTATATATTGCAAGACGGCGCATGGAAAAGGCAGCAAAACTTCTAAGGGAATCTACAGATCCGATCAGTAAAATTGCGATGGAGGTTGGATATAGCAATTTTTCCTATTTTAGCAAGACATTTCGTGATTATGTGGGCAGCACACCGAATGAATATAGGGCAAAATATAGGAAATAGATTTGTGAGTTTTTACTTATTAACAAAAAACTTGTTAACAAAAAAACGATAAAATAACAAAATAACGATTTTTATGAAAAAAGATATCACAAAAAGATATCTTTTTTTTGTTATTTCCTAGCAGAAATTTTGTAGCAGAAAAAATATAAAAAATGTACTATAAAACCATAAAGAAAAAAGAAATAATTAGTAAAAAAGGAAGGAGAAAAACGTGAAAACGAAAAAGACTCAGTCAAAAAGCAGCAAGCTCAGTGTAGGGCAAAAGCTTAAGGAAAGTAGTCAGCTATATCTGTTGATGCTTCCGTCTATCATCATTTTCCTGATCTTTACCTACTACCCGATGTACGGTGTCATCATTGCCTTTAAGGATTTCAAGCCGGCACTTGGTATTATGGGAAGTAAGTGGGTCGGCATGAAGAACTTCATAACGTTCTTCAAATCGTATCAGTTTTCCGTAACAATCAAAAATACGATCGTAATCAGCTTGTACACGATTGCCGTTACGTTCCCATTGCCAATCATTATGGCACTGATGGTGAATCAAATCCGCTCAATGAAGTTTAAGAAGTTTTTGCAGGTAGCTACTTATCTGCCGCATTTTATTTCAGTCGTTGTTATGTCTGGTATGATTATCCTGTTTTTATCACCAAGTACAGGAATCATCGCAAAGCTGGTTGGACTGCTTGGATTCAAACTTCCAAACCTTATGGGTTCTGCATCTGCGTTCCCTCATATTTATGTATGGACAGAAGCTTGGCAGCATGTCGGTTGGGATTCCATCCTCTACATTGCAACACTTTCTTCAGTTGACCCAAGCCTTTATGAGGCAGCCACAATGGATGGTGCAAACAAGTGGCATAAGATTGTTAACATTGACCTTCCATCATTGGTTCCAACGGCAACAGTTATGTTTATCCTTCGAATGGGAAGCGTTATGAGCGTTGGATTTGAGAAGGTTTATCTGTTGCAGAACAACTTAAACAGCAGTTCAAGTGAGATCATCTCAACTTACGTGTATAAGATGGGTCTTGTAAGCAATCAGTACAGCTTATCAGCAGCGATCGGCCTGTTTAACAACATCATCAATCTGGTTCTTTTGATAGCAGTCAATATGATAGCTAAAAAAGTCAGTGATACTTCATTAGTCTGATGGAAGGGGGAAAAACAGTGAGCAAGGCAGCATACAAAACAGCAAAGACAAACAAAATTAAGCGTTCAAGAGCCGACTTGATTTTTGATATCATTCTGTACACAATTGGAACAATTTTGATTCTGATTACACTCTATCCGATGTACTTTATCGTGATTGCGTCCATCAGTGATCCGCAGCTGGTATCAAACGGCGAGATCATGTTTATCCCACGCGGAGTCAGCTTAAAGGCGTATAAGCAGCTTTTAGGATATACAAGACTATGGACTGGCTACAGAAATACCATTATCTATGTAGTGCTTGGAACAATTATCACATTGGCTGCTAATATCCCGGCTTCTTACGCATTATCAAGAAAGAAGCTTTACGGCAAGAAATTGTTCAACATGTTCTATCTGATTCCAATGTTCTTTACAGGTGGTCTGATTCCTACATACATGGTAGTAAAAAATCTTGGACTGACTGATACAATGACCGTTATGGTGCTTCCATTCTCGGTTGTTACTTACTACATCATTGTTGGACGAACCTTCTTTGAAAACAGTATTCCAGACGAACTTTGGGAGGCGGCACAGCTTGACGGCTGCGGTTACATTTCCTTCTTCTTCAAAATCTGTCTGCCGCTTTCTAAAGCAATCATCGCTGTTATCGCATTGTGGGCAGCAGTTGGACAGTGGAATGGCTACTTCAACGCATTGATCTATTTAAGAAGTGAGGCACTTCAGCCACTGCAGATCGTTCTTAGAAACATCTTAATCAGTAACCAGACAATCAGCTCAATGATGACAGGTTCAGCAGCAGTAGAAGCAAAGCAGATGGCCGATCTGATTAAGTATGCAGTAATTGTTGTATCATCAGCGCCAATCATGTGCATGTATCCATTTGTACAGAAATATTTCAATCAGGGTGTTATGCTCGGTGCTGTAAAGGGCTGATATAAAAAAGGCTGTAAAGCCTGTAATAATAAAAATTCAAAACAAAAATAATCATAAAGCAAAAAAGGAGATTAAAACTATGAAAAGAAACATGAATCTGAAAGCAACCGCAGGCATCCTTCTTGCACAGGCAACTATGCTTGGAGCTATCGCAGCACCGACTGTTACTGCACTTGCAGACGAGGGCGATGCAAAGCAGTTTACTGTAGCAACTGTTCGCTGGACTGATGCATGGCCAAATGACTTCTTAAAGGAAGGCGTAATGGCAGAGATGGAAGAGAAGGCAGGTGTTGATCTTGACTGGCAGATTTATTACAACTCTGACTGGTCTGAGCAGAAATCTCTTCTTCTTGCTTCTGGTGAATTGCCGGATGCATTTGTTGGAAGTATCTGTCTGAATTCTTCTGATATGGCACAGAACAAGGATTATTTCGTTGATCTGACACCATATATCAACGAAGAGACCATGCCGAATCTGACAAAGGCAATGGAAGAGTGTCCAGAGCTTCGCGCTGCATGTACAGATCGTGACGGAAAGATTTATTCCCTCCCTAAGAAGCTTCCTCTTCGTCCGACCGTATGTGGAAATGGACTGTATATCAACCAGGATTGGTTAGATAACCTTGGCTTAGAAGCTCCGAAGACACTCGATGAACTGACCGATGTACTCCTTGCTTTTGCAAAAGAGGATGCAGACGGTGACGGCGATCCGACAAATGAGATTGGACTGACAAACAATGCAGGAACTAACCTTCAGGCAGACTGCCAGCACATCCTTTCTGTATGGGGCTGCATGGTTAGCCGTAATACCAACTACATGGGATTGAATAATGATGGCGAGGCTGTATTTGTTCCAGCACAGGAAAACTATAAGGAAGCTGTTAAGTGGATGCATATGCTCTGGGAAAACGGCGTACTTGATCCAGAGTATTTTACTCAGGATGGTTCTGCAGTAACAGCAAAGCTTCAGGCAGAGGGCGGTTCTAAGGTTGGAATTATCTCTGCATGGACTGCTGATTCAGAAGCTGGTCAGAATGCAGATCAGTACTCCTTAATGGAGGCTGTTGAGGGCTACAATGATATTCATTATGTAGAGTGTGCTACAGCATCATTAGACATTACAGATCGAGAGCTTGTTATCACAACTGCATGTGAGGATCCAGAGGCACTGTTAAAGTGGGCAGATAATTTCTATGATGATCTTGTTTCCTTACAGACTTTCTATGGTTCACTGGGTGTTACTGTAACAGCAAATGATGACGGAACTTACAGCGTTCATTCTACAGATGATGATACTTCTCTTGATACAGCAGCATGGTCTAATTCCTTAAGAGATTTTGGCCCGAAGTACATGAATCCAGATTTCTATGACAAGGTTATTATTCCGGATGATGTATCCGATGGAACAAAGCTGAAGGAAGACGAAGTAAACGCAAAGTATGTTACTACTGATAAGAACACTGGAATGCCAGTTGTTCAGTACACAGAGGATGAGTTAAGCCGTATTACTGCAATCGGAACTGATGTTTACAACTATGTTGAGGCTATGTATGCTCACTGGGTAGTAGACGGTGGTGTTGAGGATGAGTGGGATTCCTATATCGAGCAGTTAAATGCAATGGGTCTGGAGGAAATGGTATCCTTACAGCAGGGTGCATATGCAGCTTATCTTGAGAGCATGGAGTAAATAAAATTTCTCTGTAGACAGGCAAAATGAAATAGACTACAATAAAAGCAGACAGATTTTCTGGCTGCTTTTATTGTAGGACGTGATAAAGGAGGTAAGCCAATGCATATTAAGGTAAAGCAGTTCAGTTTAAGAAATATCGTTTTTTCAATTCTTTTAATTGTAATGCTTTTGCTGTCATGCTTGGCAGGAACACTTCTTGTCAGCACAAACCAGAATAGGAACCTGGTAAATCAATATGTGTCAGAGACGGTAGAGCTGTATGTTAGTCAGTTTCAAAAAGAGATGGACGTTATGCGTGTAGAGCTGATTAACATTCTAGAGTCGAATGAGGCGACAAATGAGCTGCCGAATTACTTTAATTCAGAGAGCTCTCAGGTATTTCCAATTTTGAAAAAAATTTCAGAACAGCTTCGGATTCAGGCAATTTGGCATGATTCTGTATATGGCTATTATGAGTATATTGGCACATCAAATGCCTTAATTACGAGTACGGGAACAAAGTTTTCGAAAAGTGTAAAAACGTCGACTGAACGTTTTTTAATGGTCTATCTTTCTGCAAATATGACAAGGCGGCAGAACTCACTTTATCATGAATTTGTCAAGATAGAAGATCAGATGTACCTGTTGACCTGGTATATGAAAGGGCAAAAGATAGCAGGAAACTTGATTCCATTGCAGCGCATTTTTGAGGATCTTGAAAATTGTACGAAAGGCTACACGATTCTGCCATACATATATGACACTGATAATGAAGATAATATTTTTCCACAGAATGTCAGTGAAGAGGAGATTAGAGATTTTGAGCAGGGGACTGTAAAGCAGACGAATATATATTGTTATGCGATTAGTGGTCTCGGTGATTTGTGCATCTATGTTGTGCCGGGAAATGGTGTGCTTCAAGCTGCAAATAGGTGGGAAGTTATTCTTATTATAATGATGGTAATTTGTATACTTGTTTGTGTTGTCGTTGTATTAATATATATCCGTCATATCTTATTCCCACTCCAAAGCTTTGTCAATAGCCTTGACGAGCTTGACACAGACATATATCTGCATGACAATTCTTCCAATAATCTTTTGGAGCTTGAGAGTGCAAATGAGCAGTTTAGAAATCTGGTTAGAAAGATCCAAGCACTAAAAATTACGATTTACGAGAAGGAGCTTAATGAAAAACAGATTGAGCTTGAGTTTGCGCAAGAGCAGATAAGGCCGCACTTTTTCCTAAATTGTATAAGCCTGATACATGGAATTGCAGACAACAAGGGTGAAACAGATATTGTTACTATCACTTCCATTTTGTCTGATTATATTCGCTATATTTATAAGGGTTCTCAAGTGCTTCGTCCTCTTTCTGAGGAGATTGCCCACGTGGAAAATTATATCAGCATTCAGCGATTTCGCTACGGTGAAGACTATTTTCAATTTGACTGCATGGTAGATGATGGACTTGGAGATATTGAAATTCCGGTGCTTCTTTTGCAGACACTTGTGGAAAACTCATTTTCGCATGGTCTTACACCAGAACGAAAAGGAGAAATTTCTTTGTTTATCACAAAAGAAAAACATAATGATGCAGAATGTCTTTATATTTGTGTGTCAGATAATGGCAAAGGTTTTTCGGCGGAAGTCCTTGAAAAAATTGAAAATAATGGCGAAATCTATTACAATAACCGACGCCATGTTGGCCTTCAAAACATCAAAAAACGTTTAAATTTGATATATGGCGAGCAGGCAGAATTCCACTTATCTAATATGGATGAGAACTTTGGCGCAATATCAGAGGTGTGGATTACGCAGCAGGATAAAAAATAGAACACAGCAGGATTGTGTTATAAATAGGAAAAATATTGCAAGAAATATGTAGAATTATGCTTTATACTAAAGCAAAGAATCAGAATATAAGGAGAATATGAAAAATGAACGTAAAAAATGCAATTGTACAGGGCGAGAATTATCGTTTTACCGTACTAACACCGAGCATGATTCGTATGGAATACAGCGAAAAAGGTGTGTTTGTAGACAAGAAGACTCAGATGGTTGTAAATAGAACCTTTGATGTGCCGGAATACACTGTAAATGAGAAAAACGGCGAGCTGATCATTGAGACTGACAAGGCAAGACTTGTCTACACTGGAGGCAGATTTGCTGGAAACAACCTGCGTATCGAGCAGAGAAATCAAAAAGTCATCTATGAGTCCACATGGCATTACGGCGATACCGGACATAACCTGAAGGGAACCACCCGTACACTTGATCAGGCAAATGGCGAGATTCCACTGCAGGACGGTCTGTTTTCCATGGAAGGTTGGGCTGTTATCTCTGATAAGGGCTCCATGCTGCTGACAGAAGACGGTTGGATTGAAAGAAGAGAAGACATTGACGCAGAGGATTTGTATTACTTTGGATACGGTACCGACTATTTGGGCTGCCTGAAAGATTATTATAAGCTGACTGGTGCAACCCCGATCCTTCCAAAGTATGCACTCGGCAACTGGTGGAGCCGCTACTATAAATATACGGAGAAATCGTATCTCGAGCTGATGGACCGCTTCGAGAAAGAGAATATTCCATTTACCGTTGGTGTAATTGACATGGATTGGCATTTGACTGAGATCGACCAGAAATATGGAGCAGGCTGGACAGGCTACACATGGAACAAGGACTTCTTCCCGGATCCAAAGCGTTTTACCGACAACCTGCATAGAAGAGGCATGAAGGTAACGTTAAATGATCATCCGGCAGACGGTGTCAGGGCATTTGAGGATGTGTATCCGGAATTTGCTGCCTACATGGGCGTGGATCAGGAAAAGGGCGAGCCTGTTTTGATGGATTTTACGAACAGAAAGCTGCTTGAAGGCTATTTTAAATATGTCTATGAGAAGATCGAGAAAAAGGACGGTGTCGACTTCTGGTGGATCGACTGGCAGCAGGGTACTAACACCGCGATCCCGGGCCTAGACCCGCTGTGGATGCTCAATCACTATCATACCATACACAGCCAGAAAAAGGACGGCAAAGGACTTATCTTCTCCCGCTATGCCGGTCCGGGAAGCCATCGTTATCCAGTCGGATTTTCAGGTGACACCGTGATTACATGGGAATCATTAGATTTCCAGCCGTACTTCACCGCAACAGCCTCCAATATCGGCTATGGTTGGTGGAGCCACGACATTGGTGGTCACATGATGGGCTACAAGAATGATGAGCTTGCACTTCGCTGGCTGCAGCTTGGTGTATTCTCCCCGATTATGCGTCTTCACAGCACCTGCTGCGAGTTTAACGGAAAAGAGCCATGGCGCTATCGCAAGGAAGTGGAATTGATCATGGACAAGTTCCTTCGTCTGCGCCATCAGATGATCCCATATCTTCATACGATGAACCGCAGAGCAAGCGAGGAAGGTATTCCGCTTATTCAGCCGCTTTACTATCAGAATCCTGGCAAGTGGGATGCATTTAGAATGAAGAACGAATACTATTTTGGTTCAGATATTCTTGTAAATCCAATCACACAGCCAATAAGCACAGCTACCAGAATGGGTAAGGTTATGGCACTTCTTCCAGAGGGAACCTGGATTGATTTGTTTACAGGAACAGTTTACAATGGAGATCGCAAGATCGAGCTGTACCGCAGCCTTGACAGCATTCCGGTACTGGCAAAGGCAGGTGCCATTGTCACACTTGATGCGCGCACAACGGGCAATGCGATTGATAATCCAGAGATTCTTAAGGTTATCGTGGCAGCAGGTGCAGACGGAAGCTTTAGACTCGACGAAGAAGCAACCGATAATGTTTGGTGCTCAACCACATTTACATATAAGTGGGGCGATGAGGCTGTTCTTACGATCACACCAGAAAAGACAAAGAAGGAAGGAATGCCGGCAGAACGTGCATATGAACTTGTATTTGCAGGTACAGCACAAGGCATGACGGCACAGAAAAAGAAAGCAGACGGCACATATGAGACGCTTGAGACTTCTTATGACAGTGACAAGCAGTGCACAACAGTAATTCTTCCTATGCAGGATATTGAAAGTGAGATTACAGTCGTTACATACAATACTGCACTTGCTGATAATCATCAGGTTGAGCGTATCTTTGAACTGTTAAATCGCGCAGAGATCGAGTTTAGCTTAAAGGATCAGATCTATGCAATCGCCCAGAAGAAGGGATCAAGAAATGATGCATATTTGCTTGATCAGCTCACACTTCTTAATGCACCAGAGGATGTATTTGGAGCAGTGAAGGAGATTTTGACAGCATTAGATTAAGAATAAGTATCATGTTAAAATAAAAGACAGTATTTAGTAGAAAGAGGTTATGGAGCATATGAACGAAAAATGGTGGAAAAATGCGGTAGTTTATCAGATTTATCCGAGAAGCTTTAAGGATTCAAATGGAGATGGAATCGGTGATTTAGAGGGTATCTATGAGAAGCTTGACTATCTGGCAGAGCTTGGCATTGACGTGATCTGGATGTCTCCGGTTTATAAATCTCCTAATGATGATAATGGATATGACATCAGTGATTATCAGGATATCATGGACGACTTTGGAACCATGGACGATTTTGATCGCGTGCTAAAGAAGGCACATAGTCTTAATATAAAAATTATGATGGATCTTGTTGTTAACCACACCTCAGATGAGCATAAGTGGTTTATAGAGAGCAAGAAGAGCAAGGATAACCCGTACCATGATTATTATATGTGGGCAGATCCTGACAAGAACGGCAATCCGCCTAACCGCTGGGAGTCATGCTTTAGCGGTTCAGCATGGGAGTATGTAGAGAGTGTAGGCCAGTTTTATCTTCACTCCTTCTCCCGTAAGCAGCCAGATTTAAACTGGGATAATCCGAAGGTTCGCGAGGAAGTCTTTAAGATGATGACCTGGTGGTGCGACAAGGGAATCGATGGCTTCCGTATGGATGTAATCAGTATGATTTCCAAGTATCCTGGTTTGCCGGATGGACCGGAGAATGGAAATGGCTATACTGGAAACACAAGCTGTGACGGTCCAAACATCCACAAATATCTGCGTGAGATGAACGAAAAGGTATTGTCTAAGTATCGTCTTATTACTGTAGGTGAGTGTCCAGGCGTAAATGCTGAGCAGGCAAAGAAATATGCAAACATTGATGGCAGCGAGCTTGATATGATTTTCCAGTTTGAGCATGTTTCAGGAAGTGCGCTGAAACCGTGCCATCATGGAAAGTGGGACGGTGAGGCAATGACTATGCCAGAGCTGCGTGCAAACTTTACAAAGTGGCAGAAGGACTTAGAGGGATGCGCATGGAACAGCTTGTTTTTATCTAATCACGATCAGCCAAGATGTGTTTCACGCTTTGGAAATGATAGTGAGCAGTACCGTGAGCTATCAGCCAAGATGCTTGCAACTATGACTCATTTTCAGAAGGGTACGCCATATGTATATCAGGGTGAAGAGCTTGGTATGACAAACATTTACTTTGACAAACTGGAAGATTACCGTGATATTGAAAGTATTAATTACTTTGAAGAGTTTACGGAATCAGGTCTTATGACTCCGGAACACATGATGAAATGTCTGATGCTGAGAAGCCGTGACAATGCGAGAACTCCGATGCAGTGGGACGACAGTAAACAGGCCGGATTCACAGAGGGCGAGCCGTGGATCAAAGTGAATCCGAACTACAAGAAGATCAATGCAGCACAGCAGCTTGAAGATCCGGATTCTGTTTTCCACTACTATCAGAAACTGATCCGATTGCGTAAAGAAAAAGACATTATTGTTTATGGTGAATTTGAACCTCTTTACCGTGAGGATGAACAGATTTTTGCGTACACAAGAAAACAGGATCAGGAAAAGCTTCTGACTGTCTGCAACTTCAGTGATAAGAATGCAGAAGTAGAAGTGCCGGAAGAATTTAAAGGCGCAGAGTGTCTGATCACAAACCTTGGAAGAAAAGAATTTGAAGGAAAAATTGTTCTGAATCCATATGAAGCATTTGTACTATATTATAAACACTAGGTGATAAAGAAATGATTAGAAAATATAGATATGGAACTCCGTTTGATACGGAGGCACTGACTGAAAAAATTGAAACAACTGAGGGCATTCTCCCATATGGAGAGGTCAGTCAGGAGGAAGGATTTGTTTTTACTTATATCATGGATGAAGAGGATATCGTCTACGGATTGGGAGAGTCCAACCGCGGTATCAACAAGAGAGGATTCATTTACACCAGTAACTGTACCGATGATCCGGAGCATACAGAGGATAAACATTCCCTGTACGGTGCACATAATCTTATCATTGTGTCCGGAAAAGAAACCTTTGGAATGTTTTTTGACTATCCGGCAGCGATCACCTTTGACATTGGCTATACCAGAATGGATACCATGAAGGTAACCTGCGAAAATGCAGACCTGAAGCTTTATGTGATCGAAGGGGAGAGTCCCTATGATATTGTAAAGCAGTTCCGTCATGTGATCGGAAGAAGCTATATCCCGCCGAAATTTGCCTTTGGATTTGGCCAGAGCAGATGGGGCTATACTACAAAAGAGGATTTCCGGAAGGTTGCAGCTGGATATCGTGAAAATCATATTCCTATTGATATGATCTATATGGATATTGATTATATGCAGTCTTATAAGGACTTTACATTAAGTGAAGAGAATTTTCAGGATTTTCCGGAATTCGTAAAGGAACTGAAGGATCAGGATATCCGTCTGATCCCGATCATCGATGCTGGCGTCAAGGTAGAGCCGGGATACGATGTTTATGAGGAGGGTGTCAAAAACCGCTACTTCTGCCAGAGAGAGGACGGCAGTGATTTTGTAGCTGCTGTATGGCCGGGGGATACTCATTTTCCGGATGTATTGAACAAAGATGCCAGAAAATGGTTCGGTGACAAATACCGTTTCCTGATCGAGAAGGGAATCGACGGTTTCTGGAACGATATGAATGAGCCGGCGATCTTCTATTCCACAGAGGGAATGAAAGAGGTCAAAGAGCTTGCAGGAGAATTTGCAAAAGATACGGAAGGAAAGATCCATATCTGGAAGATGCAGAGTGCACTTCGCAATGTTGCAAACAATCCGGAAGATTATCGGAGATTTTACCATAATGTGGATGGCAGAAAGATCCGGCATGACAAAGTCCATAACCTGTTTGGCTACAATATGACCAGAGCAGCAGGGGAGGCTTTTGAACGGATCGATCCGGAAAAACGTTTTCTGATGTTCTCCAGATCATCCTATATTGGTATGCATCGTTATGGTGGGATCTGGACCGGCGATAATAAATCCTGGTGGGCTCATATCCTTTTGAACCTGAAGATGATGCCCTCTCTGAATATGTGTGGTTTCCTGTATGCAGGAGCAGATCTGGGTGGATTTGGCGCTGATACAACAAGAGAACTGCTGCTTCGTTTCCTGGCACTTGGAGTATTCACACCGCTGATGCGTGATCATACAGCGATCGGTACCAGAGAGCAGGAATGCTACCAGTTTGAAAATGTGGAAGATTTCCGTCATGTGATCGGTGTAAGATATCGTCTTATTCCATATCTTTACAGTGAATATATGAAGGCGGCTCTGAACGATGATATGTATTTCCGGCCGTTGGGCTTTGTTTATCCGGAGGATAAGATTGCTGTACATGTGGAAGACCAGCTGCTTCTTGGAAATGAGATCATGATCGCTCCGGTTTATGAACAGAACGCAAGAGGCCGTTATGTATATCTTCCGGAGGAAATGAAATTTGTGAAATTCCTTCCGGATGGAACCATTGCAGAGGAGATCCTTGAAAAGGGTGTTCATTATGTAGAGGTGGCACTGAATGAGATTCCGTTGTTTATCCGGAAGGGAAAATGTATTCCGGTTGCAGAAGCAGCGGAATGTGTGGCAGCTCTGGATACGAAAAATATGCAGCTTCTTGGATATGAGGGTGCAGAGTATACCTTATATGAGGACGATGGGGTCCATAAGGATTACGACAGAGAAGAAAATTATCGTGTTCTGAAAAAATAAGGACAGCAAGAAGTGAAATGTAAATTTCGGTATTGTATCGTTTATGTTAAACAGTATAAAGAATACGGGATGTTGAACAACCGATAAATGATAAAACAGAAAAGCCGTAAGTATATGTGAAAGTTTCTTAAACATATATCTTACGGCTTTTGCTATTGCTGCTTTACATAAAATGTTTTATGTAAAGCAATTCGCATTCTGTTTAAATAACACTTCAGAAAGATTTGTTTATGCTTCTTCCTCAATCTG
>OGOC01001981.1_pt1 | contig 14595 bp, 10 predicted proteins | sample 1552561 | NCBI WGS metagenome assembly OGOC01 (sample SAMEA2580148, study PRJEB22360) | human gut metagenome | biome: human gut; feature: human-associated habitat; material: faeces | place: Denmark | collected 2008/2010
CCCAAAGATTGCTTTGTGCATAGGATCATCAAGAGCGACCGCCGCTTCACCTACGAAGAGGCGCAGCAGATTATCGAAACCAAAGAGGGAGACTTTAAGGAAGAAATCCTCAAACTGGACTCGCTTGCCAAGATATTGCGTGAAAAACGGTTTACCGCCGGCGCCATCAACTTCGACCGCTATGAGGTGAAATTTGAGATTGACGAGCAGGGCAAGCCTGTCAGCGTATATTTCAAGGAATCCAAAGACGCCAACAAACTGGTAGAAGAGTTCATGCTACTCGCCAACCGCACTGTGGCGGAAAAAATAGGACGTGTACCCAAAAACAAAAAGCCGAAAGTATTCCCCTATCGTATTCACGACCTTCCGGACCCTGAAAAGTTGGATAACCTGGCACAGTTCATCGCCCGCTTCGGCTACAAACTGCGCACCGGCGGAACCAAAACGGATGTATCCAAATCCATCAACCATCTGCTGGATGATATTCAGGGAAAGAAAGAGGAGAACCTTATTGAAACCGTATCCATCCGTGCCATGCAGAAAGCACGCTATTCCGTGCACAACATCGGTCACTACGGATTGGCATTCGATTATTACACCCATTTCACTTCTCCCATCCGACGCTATCCGGACATGCTGGTGCACCGGTTGCTGACCAAATACCTGGATTTAGGCGGACGAAGCGTTTCCGAACAGAAATACGAAGCCCTCTGCGAGCATTCCAGCAGCATGGAACAGATAGCTGCCAATGCGGAACGCGCCTCTATCAAGTACAAACAGGTGGAATACATGACGGAACGCCTGGGACAGACTTACGACGGCGTTATTTCCGGTGTTACCGAATGGGGACTGTACGTTGAGCTGAACGAGAATAAATGTGAAGGAATGATACCTATCCGCGACCTCGATGATGATTACTACGAGTTCGACGAAAAGAATTATTGCCTGCGCGGACGACGGAAGAAACGCACATACAGCCTCGGCGACGCTATCACCATCAAGGTGGCACGCGCCAACCTGGAGAAAAAGCAGTTGGACTTTGCACTGGTTGAATAGGCGGAATTATCATTGTCAGTTACAAAAGCTTACCTACACATACATGAAGACAATTACTATTACAAACCGCTCGCAAATAGAAGATATCATCCGTAAATGCCCTTATTGTACGGTCGGGATTATCGACGGAGAGGGTAATCCGTATGTAATACCTATGAACTTTGCCTGGGAAAATGATACTATTTATCTGCATTCGGGCCCCGAAGGAAGTAAAGTAGAAATGGTGGCACGGCATCCGCAGGTCTGCATCACCTTCTGTGAAGGGCACGAACTGGTGTATATGCATAAACAGATAGCTTGCAGTTACAGCATGAAATCCCGCAGCGTTATCTGTAAAGGCAAAGTGCGTTTCATAGAAGATATGGATGAAAAGCGACGGATACTCGACCTGCTTATGAAGCAATATACGGACAATGCATGTAGCTACGCCGAACCGGCTGTACGCAATGTGAAAATATGGGAAGTGAAAGTAGATGAAATAAGCTGCAAATCGTTCGGGCTGAGGCCGAGTGAATTGAAATAATCTCTACAAAAAACTTTGCCCGAAGTTTGATTGCCACTAACCTGCATATTCAAGGTATCCCAGTCCTATACTCAGAATACTTCAGTCACATAGGTAGTCTCTGTATAGGACTGAGCACATAACTCATCATAAGGGATATTCCTCAAAGGCATACAACAGCGTCGACAAATAGCGTTCTCCCGTATCAGGGAGCAACACTACTATGTTTTTACCCTCATTCTCCGGCAACTGCGCCAACCGGATTGCAGCACTGACAGCCGCTCCCGAAGAAATCCCCACCAACAGGCCTTCGTATTTCGCCAGTTCCCGCCCGGTACGGATAGCGTCATCATTGGATACCTGCAAAATTCCGTCTACCACGGCACTATTATAGTTTTTCGGAACAAAACCTGCACCGATACCCTGAATCTTATGTGCTCCTGCAAAGCCCTCGGACAACACTGGAGAACTCTTCGGTTCTACGGCAACAATCTTCACATTCGGATTCTGTTCTTTCAGATATGCACCGACACCGCTAATTGTACCGCCTGTTCCAACACCTGCTACAAAGATATCGACTTTTCCGTCGGTGTCGTCCCAAATTTCTACGCCAGTTGTTTTCTTGTGGGCTTCCGGATTTGCCGGATTGGTGAACTGCGACGGAATAAAGCTGTTCGGAATCTGCACTGCCAGTTCGTCTGCCTTTTCAATCGCACCTTTCATGCCCTTTGCACCCTCCGTCAGCACCAGTTCTGCACCGTATGCTTTCATCAGGTTTCGACGTTCTACACTCATCGTTTCCGGCATGGTGATAATCAGACGATAGCCTCTTGCAGCCGCAACTGATGCCAGACCAATGCCCGTATTGCCGCTGGTCGGTTCAATCAGAACACTGTCCGGATGCAGCAAGCCTTGTTCTTCGGCTTCGTCAATCATTGCCTTTGCAATCCGGTCTTTTACGCTGCCAGCCGGATTGAAATATTCCAGTTTGCCCAGCAGCGTTGCTTGCAACTGTTCTTCCTGCTCGGTGTGGGTCAGTTCCAACAAGGGAGTATGTCCGATTAAGTCTGTAATTTTCTGTACAATTTTCATATCTGTAACTTCCTTCCCATCAGCTTGGAATCCTACTGCTTACCAGAATTCCGATTTGATTCATATGCAATTATTATAGCAGATTTTTTGCAGAATGTCAAGCAAGTTGACAGATTTTGCAGAGAAATTCTGCCCGAATTTTGTGGATTTTGTAAGAAATTTCGCAATCCTTATTGTGCAAGTTTCCGCTTCTGAATGGTTGCCCAGATTCGCATAATCTGCCCTAAAACGACACCAACCAGAACCGCTGCCAGAATCGTTCCGATGCCGACACTGCCGAACTGATGAAGCACCAGCAGGCACGTGGTCAGGGAAATGACGACCATCGTCAAATCAAATGCAACCTTGACTTTCGGAAAGGCAATCTTGGTCACCTCTGAAACTGCCTGCATAACACCTTCCCCAGCCAGCGGCATGATATTTGCCGGCATATAGAAGAAAATGCCGATTGCAACCAGAACAATGCTGACCAGACACATGCCAATCCGAAGAGCAAAGTTGTGAACAGTCGGTGCAAAGGTCATCAGATAATTACAGAATGTTGTAAAATAGCCGAACACAATGCCGACTGGAATTTGCAGCAGCGACTTCAACTGAAATCGTTTCCGCAAAATCAAAACTTGAATCAAAACCAGAACGCAGTGAAATAAAATCGTTGCTTTGCCCATTTCCAGCCCCCAGCAACGTGTCATGGTATACGGAATCGAGCTGACCGGCGAAACGCCTAAATTTGATTTGACAGAAATCGCAATGCCTGCTGTCATAATAAATAAGCCGACAAAATAACAAATCAGCCGATTCGGGAATGAACGTGTTTTCTCAATGGTTTCCATAAACATCCTCCTTATGCCTTTGGTTCAAAATTTTTGTGAATCCGCAGGAGATAGGCACATAACGCCTGCTGTTCCGCCGCAGTAAACCCCTGTAATGCGGTCTGTTCAATCTCTGTAAACGCAGCATCGACACATTTCAGCTGCTCTTTTCCCTTTTCCGTCAAGAAAATATGCCAGCTTCTCCGGTTGCCGTCCAAGGTTTTCCGTTCAATCAGGTTCGCCCTTTCCATACCATTTAAAATGGAAGTCAGCGATGCCGGTTCAATCTGACACGCAGCAGCAATTTCCCGCTGTGTCGTTCCATCGTGTTCTTTTAAGTAGTCCAACACTTTCGGCTGTCCGATGCTCAGTCCTGTTTCCTTGATTTTCCCGAATAACGTCTTTTGAAACAGAAAATGGTCTGTCATCAACAAATAATGCAGCGTTTCTTTCATGGATATTCCCCCCTCCCAAAACAGTTAGAATCCTAACGATTAGGATTCTAATAATTATTATATCCCTTTTTCGATTGGCTGTCAATTCGCAGGTTGTACCATTTTTTCCACAAATCAAATCATTTTTCCAACGACAAAAAAGCTGCAAGCATCCACAGGGACACTTACAGCTTTTTATAAAAATTGGGAGGAGAACCTGTTTTTTCGTCAGGCAGGAAGCTTATTCATACTGTACCACGTTCGCCCAACGCAGCAGAAATTCCCGTTCGTCTTCCTTGCCCTTTCCAAGCTGGGAAGCTGCCACAATCGGCATCCAGGAACGCACATACTGCTTTGCAATGTCATTCTTTTCGCAGAAAATCTGCAAGTACTGTTCGGCAACGTCTTCCTTGCCGTTCAGGCAGAACAGCAGATAGGTTCTCGCTGCATCTGCACTGGCATTGCCCTGTGTCACGTGTGACCAGTCAATCACATACCAGTCACCATCTGGTGTTACAATGACATTGCTCGGGTTGAAATCGCCGTGGCAAATCTTTTCATGCTCCCGCATACCGTTCAACCGCATATGCAGTTCATAGCGTGTGGTCGCATCTAAGCCGGATTCCCGAATCTTCCGGTTCATCTTGTCTTTCAGGCGGTTCAGCAGCGGTGCACGCTTGCTGAGAATTTCGCTCTGCAATGCAACAAACTGTTCGAGATATTCGCTCATCTTTTCCGGATGTGCTGCCATCAGAGATTCCAGCGTTTCGCCCTCGATAAATTCCGTCACAATTGTCCACTGTCCATCAATCTGCTTTACTTCGAGCAGCTTTGGAATCTGCAAGCCGGTTTCTTCCACTCTTGCCTGATTCAATGCTTCATTCAAAATATCGGACTTCTTGAACGATGCTCCGAACACTTTCAGCCGGAGGTTGCCGTCCTGATAACTTTTCTTGTTTGGTTGTTCTGATAATACCCGCATGTTTCTCACCTTCCTGCTTATTCGCCGTAATATGCCTTCAGATACATTGCCTTGATTTCCGACATCAGCGGATACCGTGGGTTTGCTCCGGTGCACTGGTCATCGAATGCCTGCTCGACCATTTCATCCAGTGTTGCGAGGAAATCTTCTTCCTTTACACCGTAATCCCGAATGGTCTTCTTGATGCCAACCCGTTCCTTGAGGGCTTCAATCTTTGCAATCAGCTGTTCGAGCAATTCTTCATCACTGTTGCCGCTCAAGCCTAAGAACCGTGCCACTTCTGCATACCGTTCCAGTGTGTGCGGATATGCATACTGCGAGAATGTGCCCATCTTCTGCGGTCTTGGGTCAGCGTTATAACGCATTACATCCGTCAGCAACACTGCATTTGCAACACCGTGCGGCAGGTGGTGGAATGCACCGAGCTTATGTGCCATGGAGTGGCAAACGCCGAGGAATGCATTTGCAAATGCCATACCAGCCATAGTGGAAGCATTCGCCATCTTTTCTCTTGCCACTGGTTCATTCAGACCGTTGTCATAGCAAGCCGGCAGATAAGTGAAGATGTTCTGAATCGCTCTCAGTGCCAGACCATCTGTGAAATCGGTTGCCATAACAGAAGCATATGCTTCCAGAGAGTGTACCAATGCATCAATCCCAGATGCAGCCGTCAAGCCCTTCGGCTGAGTCATCATCAAATCGGTGTCCACAATTGCCATGTTCGGCAGCAGTGCATAGTCTGCCAGCGGATACTTCACGCCAGTCTTTTCATCGGTGATAACCGCAAACGGTGTTACTTCTGAACCCGTACCGGAAGAGGTCGGAACGGCAATGAAATATGCCTTTTCGCCCATGGTCGGGAACGTGTACACACGCTTCCGGATGTCCAAGAACCGCATTGCCATGTCCATAAAGTCTGCTTCCGGATGTTCGTACATCACCCACATAATCTTTGCAGCGTCCATGGCAGAACCGCCGCCCAATGCAATGATGACATCCGGTGCAAAGGCACGCATTTCTTCTGCACCACGCTTTGCACAAGCAAGGGTCGGGTCTGGTTCCACGTCCGAGAAAATCTGATAGGCAATGCCCAGTTCATGCAGCTGGTCGGTGATGCAGTGAACCGTTCCGCTCTGGAACAGGAAACGGTCGGTTACAACAAATGCCTTCTGCTTGCCGAGAACCTGCTTCAGCTCCCGCATTGCAACCGGCAGACAACCCTTCTTAAAGTATACCTTCTGCGGTGTCCGGAACCAAAGCATATTTTCTCTCCTCTCTGCAACGGTCTTAATATTTAATAAGTGCTTTACGCCGACATTTTCAGAAACAGAGTTGCCGCCCCAAGAGCCGCAGCCCAATGTCAAAGATGGTGCTAAGTTAAAGTTGTACAAGTCACCGATACCGCCGTGAGAAGACGGGGTATTTACAACGATACGGCAAGCCTTCATGCGTGCTGCAAACTGGTCTAACCGTTCCCGTTCGTGAACCGTGTCAATATACAGAGAAGCAGTGTGACCATAGCCGCCATCCTGTACCAGCTGGTCAGCCTTGTTCAGGGCATCTGCAAAATCAGTTGCATGATACATTGCCAGAACCGGCGACAGCTTTTCATGTGCAAATTCTTCTTCTAAATCGACGGATTCCACTTCCCCAATCAGAACCTTTGTCCGTGGGTCAACGGTAACGCCTGCCAGCTCGGCAATCTTTGCTGCCGGCTGTCCAACGATTTTACTATTCAAAGCACCATTGATTAAGATGGCCTTTCTTACCTTTTCGGTTTCTTCCGGTGTCAGGACATAGCAGCCTGTCTTGATAAATTCTGCCTTGACCTGGTCATAAATGCTGTCGTCTACAATCACAGATTGTTCAGACGCACAAATCATACCATTATCAAAGGTCTTGGAATGCACGATGGAGTTGACTGCCAGCAGAATATCTGCGGTCTTGTCAATGACTGCTGGTGTGTTTCCTGCACCAACGCCGAGTGCTGGCTTACCGCTGGAGTAAGCAGCTCTTACCATGCCAGGGCCACCCGTTGCCAGAATCAAATCTGCTTCCTGCATCAGGGTGTTGGTCAGTTCCAGCGACGGCACATCAATCCAGCCGATGATGTCCTTCGGTGCACCTGCTGCAACCGCTGCATCCAATACAATCTTTGCAGCTGCAATGGTGGATTTCTTTGCACGTGGATGCGGAGAAATCAAAACTGCATTTCTGGTTTTTAAACTAATCAAGGTCTTGAAAATGGCGGTAGAAGTCGGGTTTGTGGTCGGAATAACGGCTGCAATGACACCGATTGGTTCTGCAATCCGCTTTGTTCCGAATGCCTTATCTTCTTCTACGACACCGCAAGTCTTGGTATCCTTGTAAGCGTTATAGATATATTCCGCTGCATAGTTGTTCTTGATGACCTTGTCTTCCACAACGCCCATGCCAGTTTCTGCCACTGCCATCTTTGCCAGCGGAATGCGTGCCTGATTGGCTGCCAATGCCGCTGCACGGAAAATACAGTCTACCTGTTCCTGTGTGTAGGTAGCAAATTTTGCCTGTGCTGTCCGAAGGGCTGCCAATTTCTCTTCCAGTGCCGGTACAGTGTCGACCAGACCGACCGTCATCTGTTCTGTTTTTTCCGTCATATGCAAATCTCCTATCAATTGATTTTCAAAAACCAGTTTTTCCGGTTTCTGCTGTTATTATACCACATTGTTATTTTTTTGTCAATCTCAAATCGTTATTTTTTTGTCAAACTTTCTTTTGAAACAAAAACGCCGTTTTTCAACAGTTAGTCAGTACTAACCACTTTTCTTTCTTCTGCTTTTTTCTCAAAAAAGCCAAAAAAGAAAACCTCCTGTCATTCGCTTTTTGTTCCATTTCTCTGCTTTCTCTGCACCTCGTCCGACTTTTTTCAGAAATTTCGACACCTTTTCCGAAATACGATTGACATTCCAGCGAATCTGTGGTATAATAACAACAATAAATTCCTTTAAGTCGATCCAGAGAGGTCGAAAAGGCGTTTCAAGCTTGCGGCAGATTGTACCCCCTTGCGGCTACAATCTCATTTTTCAGCCCTCATTGCAACCATTTGCAGGAAAAGCACGCTGACTCGTCCAAGGATGAGGCAGCGTTTTTTTGTGTGCAAAAATCCATTGACAGGAAGGAGGAACTCCCACTTTGAAAACCATTATGGATGCATCCGCCATCCAGCGTGCGATTACCCGCATCACCTATGAGATTCTCGAACGCAACCACGGTGCAGACCAGCTTGCTGTGATTGGCATTTATTCCAGAGGCGTGATCTTGGCGAAACGCATCGTGGAACGCATTGCAGAACTGGAACACCGACAGGTGGAACTCGGTGCGTTGGATATTACCACCTATCGGGATGATAAGGTTGTCCCCAATCACGCAGAAAAAACAAAAATTGATTTTTCTGTACAGGATAAAAAAATCATTTTGGTGGATGATGTCCTTTATACGGGCAGAAGCTGCCGCGCTGCCATGGATGCCGTTCTGGAACGGGGCAGACCCACCAGCATTCAGCTTGCGGTGCTGATTGACCGTGGCCATCGGGAATTGCCCATCCGTCCGGACTATGTTGGGAAGAACCTCCCGACTGCACAGACGGAAACCGTGAAGGTTTCTGTCAACGAATTGGACGATGCGGACTGTGTCACTATTTTTTAATCATCCGGTTTTCCCCCACCATTCATTGACTGAGAGGACGGTGCAACCTATGCAGACGATTTTATTACAGCATGCAACGGATGCTTACGGCATTTCCAGCGATTTTCTGATTCAAGATGGTATCATTGCAAAACGTGCTCCGGCAGGTACTTTGCAGGATGCCGCAGATGTGGTAATCCCAGCAAAGGGCTTGACCATTTTTCCGGGCTTGTTCGATATGCACGTACACTTGCGAGATCCGGGCTTTACCCAAAAAGAAGATATTCTGACGGGTGCAGCCGCTGCCTTGGCTGGCGGTGTGACGGATGTTGCTTGCATGCCAAACACCAAGCCCACCATCGACACCCCCGAAACGGTTCAGTATATTTTAGACAAAGCCGCTCCAACGGGCGTCAAGGTACACCCCATCGGCTGCATTACCAACGGCATGAAAGGCGAATCGCTCTGTGATTATCCGGCTCTCATGCAGGCTGGTATCTGTGCGATTTCCGACGATGGCAGACCAGTAGAGAATGCTGAGCAAATGCGGCTGGCTCTGGAACAGGCACGGGATTTGCACCTGCCAGTGATTTCCCACTGTGAAGACCTCTCCATTATTCACGGCGGTATCGTCAACAAGGGTGCTGTTTCCGAACAGTTGCAGGTACAGGGCATGGACAGAGCTTCCGAAGACTATATTACTGCCAGAGAAATCATTCTGGCTGGCTCGGTGCACGGTTCGATTCACATCGCACACGTCAGCACAAAGGGCAGCGTGGAAATTGTCCGGCTGGCAAAACGGGAAGGCATTGCGGTCACCTGCGAAACTTGCCCACATTATTTCCTGCTGACCGAAGAAAAGGTGCTGTCGAAAGATGCCGATTACCGGATGAGTCCACCGTTGCGGACGGAAGAAGACCGGAAAGCCGTTCTGGAAGGTGTTCTGGATGGGACAATTGATTGTATTGTCACCGACCACGCTCCGCACACACCGGAAGAAAAAAGCGATTTCTACCACGCACCCAATGGTGTCATTGGGATGGAAACTTCTTTGGCTGCAACGCTGACGCTCTATCATCAGAACCTGCTGACACTGCCGGATATTGTCCGGCTGATGGCAGACCGCCCGAGAGAAATTCTCCACCTGCCAAAGCAGACCCTCGAAGCAGGTGCACCAGCGAACTTGACGCTGGTCGATTTAAACAAGGAATGGATCGTTGACCCGAACAAGCTGCACTCCAAGGCTCGCAATGCAGTATTCAAGCAGATGCAGTTCCGTGGAAAGGCCGTTTTGACGATGACCGATGGAGTCATTCGCTATCGGGACAAGGATTAAAATAGAAAGGAACGAACGATAATGGCATTTGACAGATTGATCAAACGCATTCAGGAAACCGGTAACCCTTCCGTTGCCGGTTTAGACCCAAAGCTGGACTATGTACCGGCATTCATCCGTGAAAAGCATTTTGCTGCGGATGGCATGACCTTAAAGGCAGCTGCAAACGCCATCAAGGAATTTAACTTTGCCTTGATTGATGCCCTTGCAGATGTCGTTCCAGCCATCAAGCCACAGGCTGCTTACTATGAAATGTACGGATACGAGGGCGTTCGGGTGCTGGCGGAAACCATCGCTTATGCACAGAGCAAACACTTATTCGTCATCACAGACGGCAAGCGGAATGACATTGGTGCAACTATGCAGGCATATGCAACCGCTCACCTTGGCAGCGTGACCGTTGGAACAGAAACCTTAGAACCGTTCGGAGCAGATGCTCTGACCGTCAACGGCTATCTCGGCACAGACGGCATCCGTCCGCTGCTGGATATCTGTGCAGAACGGGACAAGGGTATCTTCGTTCTGGTCAAGACTTCCAACCCGTCCAGCGGCGAACTGCAAGACCAGAAAATCGGCAAAAACACTGTTTATGATGTCATGGGCGATATGTGCGAAACCTGGGGTGCGGAACAAATCGGTGCATCCGGCTATTCCGCAGTCGGTGCGGTTGTCGGTGCAACCTATCCGGAACAGCTCAAGGAACTGCGTGTCCGCCTGCCGCATACGTTCTTCCTCGTGCCGGGTTACGGGGCACAGGGCGGCGGTGCTGCCGGTGTCGCAGCAGCGTTTGACCAGAATGGTCTTGGTGCAATTGTCAATTCCTCCCGTGGAATCATGTGTGCTTATCAGAAAGAAGCAGATTGTCCGGCAGAAGATTTTGCTGGTGCTGCTCGTCGGGAAGCCATTCGGATGCGGGAAGATTTGTGCAGCCATATTCAATAACTTTTGGAAAGGACTATTATACTATGTCTTTGTTTAATCAAGGAGAGAAAGCGTATCTCCTGCTTGCAGACGGTACGATTTTAGAGGGCATTCATTTTGGTGTCAAGGGAACGGCAATCGGAGAAGTCGTATTTACGACGGGTATGACTGCCTATCAGGAAACCATGACCGACCCGAGCTATTACGGGCAGCTGGTTATCCAGACATTTCCGCTGATTGGAAACTACGGCGTGAACGAAGCAGACAACGAATCTGACCGCTCCTATATCCGTGGCTATATCGTACGGGAATGGTGCAATACTCCATCCAATTTCCGGATGGAAGGCGATGTGAATTCGTTCTTGGAAGAACAGAACATCATCGGCATTCACAGCATTGATACCCGTAGCCTGACCCGAAAGATTCGGGAATACGGTGTCATGAACGGTGCAATTACGACGGAAGATGTCTATGCACAGAAAGATGCTCTGCTGGAACAGATTCGTGCTTACACCGTTAAGAATGCGATTTGCTCTGTTACAGGCGACAAGAAGCGTGTCTACAGCAACCCGAACCCGAAATATCGGGTGGCACTGTTCGACTTCGGCTACAAGCGGAACATCCGGAATGAACTGGTTGCCCGTGGATGTGAGGTCACCGTTCTGCCGGCTCTGACCAGTGCAGAAGAAGTCAAGGCAATGGCTCCGGACGGCATCATGCTGTCGAATGGCCCTGGCGACCCGACCGAAAATCAGGCAGTCATCGACAATGTGCGTGCAGTTGCAGAACTGGGCATTCCGATTTTCGGTATCTGTTTGGGACATCAGCTGCTGGCTCTTTCACAGGGTGCTCGCACTGAAAAGCTGAAGTACGGTCACCGTGGTGCAAACCAGCCGGTTATCGACCTGCAAAGCGGCCGTACCTATGTTACCAGCCAGAACCACGGCTATGCCGTTGTTGGCGACAGCTTAGACCCGTCCATCGGAACGGTTTCCCACGTCAACGCCAACGACCACACCTGTGAAGGTATTCGGTATCATAAAATCAACGCCTTTACCGTACAGTTCCATCCGGAAGCACACGGCGGCCCGTTGGATACTGCATACTTGTTTGATGAATTCCTTGCTGGAATGGAAAAGGAGAAAATGTAACCATGCCATTGAGAAGCGATATAAAAAAGGTACTCGTAATTGGTTCTGGCCCGATTATCATCGGACAGGCAGCCGAATTTGACTATGCCGGCACACAGGCTTGCCGTGCATTGAAGCAGGAGGGCATTGAAGTTGTACTCATCAACTCCAACCCTGCAACCATCATGACCGACAAGGCAATGGCAGACAAGGTTTATATTGAACCGTTGACCTTGGACGTTGTAAAGCGGATTATCCAAATTGAAAAGCCGGACAGCCTGCTCTCCACCATGGGCGGTCAGACAGGCTTGACCCTCTCCATGCAGCTGGCAGAAGAAGGCTTCCTGGAAGCAAACGGTGTCAAACTGCTGGGGGCTGACCCGCTCACCATCCACAAGGCAGAAGACCGTCAGGCATTCAAGGACACCATGGAAAAAATCAATCAGCCATGTATCCCGTCTAAGGTTGTTGAAACCGTAGAAGATGCGGTTGACTTTGCAAAAGAAATTCACTATCCGGTTATCGTTCGTCCGGCATTCACCCTCGGCGGTACAGGCGGCGGGATTGCAGACAACGAAGAAATGCTCCGTGACATCTGCAAGAACGGTCTGCGGCTCTCCCCAATCACACAGGTTCTGATTGAAAAGTGTATCAGCGGCTGGAAAGAAATTGAATTTGAAGTTATTCGTGACCGCAAGGGCAACGTCATTACCGTCTGCTCCATGGAAAACTTCGACCCAGTCGGCATTCATACCGGCGACAGCATCGTTATCGCTCCGGCAGTCACCCTGACCGACCGGGAATACCAGATGCTGAGAACCGCTGCCATCAACATCATCTCTGAATTGAAGGTAGAGGGCGGCTGCAACTGTCAATTTGCTCTGCATCCAACCAGCATGCAGTATGCAGTTATCGAAGTAAATCCACGTGTATCCCGTTCTTCTGCACTGGCTTCCAAAGCAACCGGATATCCGATTGCAAAAGTTGCTGCAAAGATTGCACTGGGCTATACCTTAGATGAAATCAAGAATGCAATTACCGGAAAGACATATGCAAGTTTTGAGCCGATGTTAGACTACTGTGTAGTAAAAATCCCAAGACTTCCATTTGATAAATTCATCACTGCAAAACGTACGTTAACAACACAGATGAAAGCAACCGGAGAAGTTATGAGTATCTGCAATAACTTTGAAGGTGCCCTGATGAAAGCAATCCGTTCCTTAGAGCAGCATGTAGACAGTCTTTTATCCTATGACTTCAGCAAGCTTTCTGATGAGGAGTTACAGGAGCAGTTACATGTAGTAGATGACCGCAGAATCTGGGTTATTGCAGAAGCACTGCGCCGTGGCGTATCTTATGATAAAATTCATGAGATTACAAAGATTGATAAATGGTTTATTGACAAACTGGCTATCTTAGTTGAGATGGAGCAGGATTTAAAGACAAAACCACTTACCGTAGAGCTTTTAAAAGAAGCAAAACGTATGGAATTCCCGGATAAAGTCATTGCAGAACTTACCGGAAAGAGTGAAAAAGAAATTCATGACATGCGTTACGAAAATGGTATCGTAGCAGCCTTTAAGATGGTTGATACCTGTGCCGCAGAGTTTGAAGCATCCACTCCATATTACTATTCCGTATTTGGCAGTGAAAACGAAGCAACAGAGACAACACCGAAGAAGAAAGTACTGGTATTAGGTTCCGGTCCAATCCGTATCGGACAGGGTATCGAGTTCGACTACTGTTCCGTACACAGCACTTGGGCATTTGCCAAGGAAGGCTGGGAGACAGTTATCGTAAATAACAATCCGGAGACTGTATCAACAGACTTTGATATTGCAGATAAACTGTATTTTGAGCCGTTGACACCGGAAGATGTTGAGGCAATTGTAAAATTAGAAAAACCGGACGGAGCTGTTGTTCAGTTCGGTGGACAGACCGCAATCAAGCTGACCGAAAGCTTAATGAAGATGGGTGTCAGGATTCTTGGAACCAAGGCAGAAGATGTAGATGCTGCCGAGGACAGAGAGCTCTTTGATGAAATCTTAGAGAAGACCGGAATCCCAAGAGCAGCAGGCGGAACTGTATTTACCGCAGAAGAAGCCAAAGAAGTTGCACACCGTCTGGGTTACCCGGTACTGGTTCGTCCTTCCTATGTATTGGGCGGACAGGGTATGAAGATTGCATACAATGATGAAGAGATTGAAGAATTTATCGGAATCATCAACCGTATTGCGCAGGATCACCCGATTCTGGTTGATAAATACCTGATGGGTAAGGAAATCGAAGTAGATGCCGTATGCGATGGTACAGATATTTTAATTCCAGGTATCATGGAGCATATCGAGCGTACCGGAGTACATTCCGGAGACAGTATTTCCGTATATCCGGCACCGACCATCAGTGATGAAGTAAGAGAAATGCTGGTAGAATATACCAAGCGTTTGGCTCAGGCATTACATGTAGTAGGACTGATTAATATCCAGTTTATCGTAATGGACGAGCAGGTATATGTCATCGAAGTAAATCCACGTTCTTCAAGAACGGTACCATATATCAGTAAAGTTACCGGTATCCCAATCGTAGACCTGGCAACCAAGGTTATAATTGGAAATACCATCAAAGGAATGGGCTACACACCGGGACTTGCACCAACCGCAGATTATA
>OGOC01002031.1_pt1 | contig 14329 bp, 10 predicted proteins | sample 1552561 | NCBI WGS metagenome assembly OGOC01 (sample SAMEA2580148, study PRJEB22360) | human gut metagenome | biome: human gut; feature: human-associated habitat; material: faeces | place: Denmark | collected 2008/2010
ACTGAAAGAGACGGTTCAGTATGCACCCCTGTCTCAGCTTGTTCTGGAAACAGACTGTCCCTATATGTCTCCAGAGCCAAACAGAGGTAAGAGAAATTCGTCATTAAATCTGCCTTATGTAGCACAGACAATCGCAGAACTGAAGGGAATTACAGCAGAAGAGGTCATTGATGTAACCAGACAAAATGCAGAGAAACTGCTGGGAGTTTAACCGAATTAAGTAAGTCCCCTGCGGAGGTTGTGAAAAGCAATAAGCAGTTATTCGGTATAGAGCTACGTAGCGAAGCGGATTGCTATAAAAAAGATGCCGACTGATTACAGTCAGCATCTTTTTTGCTATATACAAATAGGGAATTCATCAATAATCACTGTCATATTTGTTTGAAGAATCATCGGAACTTTCATCCGAAGAGCTGTCAGAACTGTCGGAAGAGTCTTCGGTTCCGTCTGATGTGTCTGCCTGATATTCCCAGGAGTGGATGGATTCTGTATCTTCCACTACATTTCCGGTAGTTTTGTCGATCATGTTGCCCTCCCAGTCAAACTTGACGTTCAGCAGGTTTGTATTTGTGGAAGGCTTCACATTCATGGACATGATTTCCTTAAATTTAGCTTTCAGGTTATCGAGAGTAAACTCATCACCGATCACATTTCTTACACTGTGGGAAGAAGCAAGTTCTTCTGTATAATCATCCAGCATATATGGTCCGTATTCTCCGTTATCGTGATTATAATGCATGACCATAGGTTTCACTTCCGGAGAAAGGATCTGGATGGTTGATTTGCCGTTCAGAGTTGATTTCTGTATGGTAAAACTTGCCATTCCTTCCAGAAGTTCCGGGAGTTCCTGCTGGGTGGAAACGAAGTTTCCGAGGGAGTAGAATATGGTGGTATTGTGTCCCTGGTCATCAGAAAGCTGTCCGTAAGGCTGAAGCACATGCGGATGACCGCCAATGATCACATCAACACCCTGCTGCATCAGAAAAGCGGCCCATTGTTTCTCGTATTCATTTGGCATGGTTTCATCTTCTGTTCCCCAGTGAGCCACAAAGATGATGCAGTCGCTGATTTCTTTGGCTTTCTGGATCATTGTGGTGATCTTATCCTTATCAAAGATATCGATCATGTACTCATATCCTTCGCCTGCACCGGAATTATTGGTGCCGTATGTATAGTCAAGAAAAGCAATCTTAATACCATTCACTTCTTTTACTTTGACAGTGTCTGCATCTTCCTGGGTGGCGTGGATGCCAAGTACAGGAATATCCGGATAATTGGTGCTCCAGAAATCCAGAGTACTTTTCAGATAGTCATATCCATAATCATCGGCGTGATTTGTGGCAGATTCCACTACATCAAACCCTGCTTTGATAATGGCATCTCCCACTTCCTGGGGAGTGGCAAAAGAAGGATAAGTGCTGACAGCATCGTGGCTTGGAGCAAAAACCGTTTCCTGGTCGATCATGGCTACGTCTGCAGCCTGGATCTGGTCCAGAACATGAGTGTAGATATGGTCATAATTCCATATGCCGGAGTCATTTTCGCCGGATTCATACAGCTTGCTGTGATAAAGATTATCTCCAACAGCAATTACACTTGCAGTGGAGATGACAGGTGTTTCAGCTTTGATCTTATCCTGCTGTTCCTTGAGAGCCGCTGCTTCTGCTGCTTCTTTCTGCGGTTTACGGATCAGGGTGTAATCCATCTGATGCATCACCAGAACGAGCAGAACCAGAACAATAACAGAACACAGAAGACTGATCCGGGAGTTGATTCTCTCCCGTAAATTAAGTGGCATATTATTTTTTTTCATAGAAAATTCCCTTTAACTAAAATAGTTCTTAACAGTGAGAGTGCTGAACAGTTACAGCAATCTGCAGCCTGTATTGCTGTCCTCAGTACCGTATCTCAAATTCATTGCAGACTGCATACGGAAATGAGACAGGAGCGTATGAACTGTAATCTATCTATTCATTATAACAAATTTCATGGTTCAAAGAAAGAATTAAGAGAGAAATTCTTTGAAAACCTGCCAGAAATGCTTTGTGAGACAAAGTATTTTAGTGTATAATAGGTAGCAATATAACCATAATGTACAAACATGCTACAGCAATGCTATATGGAATTGCTTAAGCAAAAAGAGGGAGGTAACCGGATGAACCATTATGAGGCAATTAATGATGTACTGGTCAATTTATTTAATGAGATTCTGGACCTGGAAGAACGGGCATTGATTACGGGAGAATATAAGAATATTTCCGTCAATGATATGCACATTATTAATGCAGTAGGTATCCGGGAACAGAAGAATATGTCAACAGTAGCCAGAGAACTGAATGTGACTGTGGGTACATTGACGATCGCTGTGAATAATCTTGTAAAGAAGGGATATATCCAGCGTATGAGAAGTCAGGAGGACCGAAGGGTTGTGCTGATCTCCCTGACAGAACAGGGGAAGAAAGCTTATTACCATCATAAAGATTTCCATGAGAAGATGGTACTGGCTGTACTTAAAGGCCTAAATGTGGAGGAGACAGAGGCATTGACGAAAGCTCTGACCAAGTTGCAGGCATTTTTCAGATCATATCAGTAGAAGGAGTAAAGATGGAATATACTGAGAAGGATTTAGTAAAGATTGCAAAAAGGGAAAATAATACGAAGAGAAACTATCTGGTAGTGGATCCGCTTCAGGGAAAGCATATTCCGGTAGTGCCATCAAAGGCACTGGATTTATTTGCTGCTCTGGCAGATACTTTCAGGGAGAAATACAAAGATGAAAAACTTTTGCTGGTGGGCTTTGCGGAGACAGCAACTGCCATAGGTGCTCAGGCAGCGATTACTGTGGGGGCAGATTATATTCAGACCACCAGAGAAGTTATTCCCGGCGTGAATTATCTGTTTTTTTCCGAGGAACACAGCCATGCCACAGAGCAGAAGCTGGTAAAAGATGATATTGACAGAGCAGCGGCGGAGACGGATCGGATCATATTTATCGAGGATGAAGTAACTACCGGAAAAACAATTCGGAATATCATCAGTATTCTTGACAGGGAATATGACGGAAAATTTAAATATTCAGTAGCATCTCTGTTAAACGGAATGAGCGAGGAGAATCTGGAACGTTATAAGAGACAGGGGATTTCTCTGTATTATCTGGTAAAAACGGATCACAGTACTTACGGAGACAGAGCAGAAACATTTAAGGGAGACGGATTTTATTATAAATGTCCGGATAAGGCCGCAGAGTATACAACGATTTATGTTAAAGACCGGATGGATGCCCGCAGACTGATTGATTCCGGGAAATATGAAGAAGCATGTGAGAATCTGTGGAGAGAAATCCGGGAGAAAACCGGAAACATGGCTGATAATATATCTGGCAAAAGAATACTGGTGATCGGCACTGAGGAGTTTATGTTCCCTGCACTTTATATCGGAAGAAAGATGGAAAAAGAGGGAGCCGAAGTAAGGTGCCATTCGACTACAAGAAGTCCCATTGCTGTGAGTCTGGAAAAAGAGTATCCCCTTCACAGCAGATATGAACTGAAAAGTTTATATGATCCGGACAGGAGAACGTTTATTTACGATATAGGAAAATATGACAAGGTATTGATTGTCACAGATTCCCCGGAAATAAAGGAGAGTCAGGAAACGCTGATAAATGCTGTCCGGATGCAGAACAAGGATATTACAGTTGTAAGGTGGTGCTGATTTGAGAAGTTCCTATTCAGAAGAAGATGTGATTTTATTATTGAAGGATATTACCGGGCTGGTAGAACCTCAGCCTGCCAAAGTGCGGGAGAAACTGATTCAGTCCGGAAAACATTACAGCGAGATGCTGCCTGTTGAATATGTTCCTACAGATCAGTATATGCAGGTATATCATAATGCGCTGAAACATTATGCGAAGCCGGTTGCCAATGCAGTAGGAATGCTGGCAGATAAGATCATAGAGAATAAGGGAAAGAAAATTGTCCTGGTATCCCTTGCCAGAGCGGGAATCCCAATTGGTATCCTTGTGAAGCGATACATCAAATTCAAATATGGTATAAATGTGCCTCATTATTCCATTTCAATTATCAGAGGAAGAGGGATTGACGATAATGCCATGAAGTATCTGCTTGAAAAGTATAGACCGCAGCAGATTTTATTTGTGGACGGATGGATTGGCAAGGGTGCGATCCTGAATGAATTGAAGAAAGATATCTCTGCATATGAAGGGGTTTCTGCTGACATAGCGGTAGTGGCAGATCCGGCAAATGTTACGGAGCTTTGCGGAACACATGAAGATATCCTGATCCCAAGTTCCTGCCTGAACAGTACAGTATCCGGCCTTATCAGCCGTACTTTTCTGAGAGATGACATAATAGGCAGAGATGATTTCCATGGGGCAGTCTATTACGGAGAACTGACAGATTCTGATCTGTCATATGACTTTATTGAAACCATTGAAAAGGAATTTAATATGGAGAATACACCTGATCTGGAAAAAAGAGTGGAAAGTCAGGGTATTGATGAGGTAATAAATATAGGAAAGAATTTCGGTATTGACGATATTAATCTGATCAAACCGGGGATCGGAGAGACAACAAGAGTATTACTGAGGAGAATTCCCTGGAAGGTGCTGATCGATGAGCGATATAAGGGAAATCCTCAGTTGGAGCATATTGTCAGACTTGCCGAAGAGAAACATACACCTGTAGAATACTATTCACTTACACATTATAAATGCTGTGGAATCATTAAGAAGCTTGCGGATGCGTGAGAAGGGTAATATTTATTCTGTTATTCCGAAAACTTCTGAAAGATAAACTGTTTTCTTAGCCCAGTTCAGATGGGTTTTATATTCATTCATTCTTTCTCTGGTTTTGCTTCCTGCAACAAGGGAAGCAGAATCAGCATTCCAGTTTAAAATCGCCCGTGCGTCAAGGTAGTCATTTCGTGAAACCTGATAAGCTCTGTTTACTACAGGGATCTGTGAAGGGTGGATAACGGTTTTTCCGATGAAACCGCAAAGTCTGTCCTCCCGGATTTCCTGAATCATTCCTTCTTTCCAGCTGTCACCGGCATAATATTCCCATACAGGACCGGAAATCACATAATCCATACCATATACAGTGATAATATCTGAGAAAATATCTGAAACAGGTCTGATGCTGTGAATAGATTCATTGGCATGTCTGCGAAACCCAAACATATGGCACAGATCATTTCCGCCAACACGTATATTCAATATAAGATCTTCAATTCTGGCTAAAGAATCCCTTAACAAATAGAGAATATCAATTCTGTTTCGCAAATCTATAATGGAAGGACTTTCGTAAATAGGCATCATGTAAAGCTTTTTTGCGACAAGTTCATTGACGAGGATCATCTGCTCAATATAACTTTGTGCGTTATCCGGGCTGAATTTAGGGACGATGAAACCGGTAACAATCTTAATGGATTGCCCAAGAGCTTTTGTTAATCTCTGAATCTGCTGTGGATTCCGAACCCGGATAAATATTTTGGGCAGATAGAATGGCTTTTGTTCATGCTGTATGAATATCTGGCTGAGAGAAGAAATCAGTATCTGCTCGGCTTCTTCAACATGATCGTCGTTTATGGTATCTTCAAGACAGAGAGCAAGAGAAAATCTGTTCCCGAATCTTTCATTTATCAGAGAATCAGTGATGGATATTCTGTTGGCAGGACAATAGAGTAATGGACCTACACTGTAATATAAAACATTGTTTTTCATAACACTCCTTCTGACATATCTACAAAAATTCCCGTAAATAGGGTACCTTATAGAAATTCAATAAAATACTGCAGGTAATCCGGTCCATCACAGTGTGAAGGACCGAGTCAGCAGCTACATCATAGCACATTTCAGGGGAATAAGCCATAGAGGAGTTTTTGACTTATGGAAAGAACAGGGGAATTTTCTTGAAATATAAATAGCAATATGATACAATTTTGAGGTAGAATTTATACGAAAATTTGGAGAAAATTATGGTTCCCATTATTTTATGAAATTACTGTAGAACTTATCATGAACAGAAATAAGATAAGCAGATATTGAAGGTGAGATACTTATATGTTGGAACACAAAAAAATTCAAAACCTCAGTGATTATTTTGTCGAACTGAACAGCAGGCGGGAGAAAGGTGTTTATTTCTACCGTATCTGCGGATATTCTGAAAAGGTCAGTGAATTTATAAAGAAATACTATGATACCGCAAGAAGAACCGGCGTAGTCATCGAAGGGAAGATACCAAACCCGGATGAGAAAAATCTATCATTTTATAATGAAATAATGGGAGAGGATTTCCAGATGAATATGGAGTTTGTCTATGGTAGTCTGAAAAAATGGCTGCCAAGGACGAATGAGTTCCAGCGGCAAGGTATGGCAGCTTCCGTATATAATGCTCTTGTTTCTATGCGAAAAGCAGGAAAAACTGAAAATATGCTCAGAAATGCCTATATCAAGTTTATGTGCTGGCTGTATTATAAATTTGAACGCATTGTAAATCAGCTTGGAGAGAACCATATCCCTAAAATATTATATGAAGGGCAGATAAGCAATTATGAGTTAATGCTCATATCGATTCTTTCCAATGCAGGCTGTGATGTAGTACTGCTTCAGTATGCAGGGGATCAGGGATATCTGAAAACAGATCCGGGTTCCGTTCTTTCAGACAGTTTGCAGATGGAAGGTTTGCAGCCATTTCCGCAGGGATATTGTGTGAAAAAGGTCAGAGATGAGATTCAGAATGAACTCAACAATGAGAGACTGTATGGAATCAGACCTTCGCTTACAAATTGTACAAATGCATGGATAAAGGGAAACGGCCTGGATGATATCCGCGAGAGCATTCTGTTAAGGGGAAATGACAGCCGTTTTTTTTATAACTGTTTCTGCAGGATAAACGGGGCAGAAGATAAGCTTACTTATGCAAATGAACTGTTCAGATTGCAGCAGGAACTGAGAAATTCAAAGAGAAATACGGTGATCGTAAGTAAAGAGATTCCAAGACCAACGCCGCAGGAAATTTCAGAGATAAAGAGGTCAAACTATACATCCGGAGATCAGATGCTCCTGGGACTTGCGTGTAATATACAGTATGGAGCCAATCCGGAGCTTCAGCGGATCCTGCATAAAACATTTGTGGATGTTATGCTGGCTGAATCTCAGAAGGAAGGGGAAAATCTTAACAGACTGACAAACAGGGCAGTGTATCTGCTGTGCTGGATGAGAAGATATCTGCCGAAGCTGTTCATAAACTGGAAATCACCGGAGATTGGATGCTTTATTTATCTGGGGGGCTGCCGGAATGAAAACGAAGCTCTGTTTATGAGTTTCCTTGGGCGGCTGCCACTGGATGTGCTGATCTTATGTCCTGATCTGAACATTAAGTGCTGTCTGGAAGATAAACTTCTGTATGAGGTCAACTATCCGGAGAGTCTGGCGATCACAGAATATCCGGAAGAGAGTTCTCAGGTAAAGATTGGAACAGCCGCTTATCATGCGGAAAGAGAACTTGATACTCTGATGTATCAGGACAGTGGGATATACAGAAATCAGCAGTATGTGAAGGCGAATGTTATCAATCTGCAGACCATGTATGAAGAGATAAAACTACTGTGGGATCAGGAATTGAAATACAGACCTAATTTCAGCACAGTTAACGGTGTGGTAAATATTCCGGTTATTTTTTCAAAAATCTCAGGAGTGAAGGATGGAAGTGTTTCTCAGTACTGGGAATCCATAGCAGCACTGATCACAGAGGATACCGTTGTTGTGAAAAGTGCTCCGTACATTGAACCAACTGCCTCCGGTCCAATGAAAGCCTTTGCCGTAGAATTTTATAAAAACGGAAAGCTTCTGCGGAATAAAATAAAGAATCATCCCAGATATCCTTATCATCTTCTTCGGGAGGAAATGCAGGAATTTATACTTGACAAGCTGCAGCTTCTGATCGAGCGGAAACTGATAAAGGGTATTGGGGAAAATGGTACAGAATATACAGTGATCGCGCAGATTCTGGATCTGCCGAAGGAGATTCTGCGTCTGATCCAGAAATTTGATTTTACAAAAAAGAATCCGAAACTGATATATATTAATACAGGGGAGACGATGATTTCACTTCAGGATTCGATTCTTGTAACATTCCTGAACCTGGCAGGATTTGACATTCTGTTTTTTGTCCCTACAGGCTATCAGAGTGTGGAGAACTACTTTGCAGAAAAACTGATGGAAGAGCACCAGATCGGGGAATATAAATACGATATGCAGGTTCCGGATCTGAATAACATTTCGACAAACAGTACCCGCCCCTCATGGCGGAGAAAACTTTTCAGGAGAGGTTAGTAGATTATGGGACTTGATTTCGGTAAATCATCTATGGGAAATCCTGCTCAGGCCGGTAATGGTCTTCAGGAGAAAAATGAGATTGAAGTTGTGGAGAAATATGATATTGTCGCTGACAGGCAGCAGATGAATGCTGAGCTGGTCAATTCAAAAGAAGTGGACGATATTGTCAGCACGATCGAAGTTTACAATATGGATACCATTGTATCTTTTGGTGCGAAAGCAGCAGAGGAGATTTCCAAGGCATCTGATGTGATCCTCAACAGCATGAATATGTCGCAGCTTAATGAGACAAGCGAGATGCTTAAATCGCTGGCAAAGATCATGGATCAGTTTGACATTAATGAAATTAAGGATAATCCGGGACTTTTCGGAAAGCTTTTCGGAAATTTCAGAAAACAGCTGGATAAGATACTGGCCAAGTATCACACAATGGGCGAAGAAGTTGATAAGATTTATGTTCAGCTTAAAGGATATGAGTCTGAAATCAAACAGTCCAATAAAAAGCTGGATACCATGTTTAAGACCAATGTGGATTATTATCATGAACTGGTGAAATATATCCTTGCAGGAGAACAGGCATGTAAAGAGATTGAAGCCTACATTGCCCAGAGACAGCAGGATATGGAGAATACGGGAGATCAGTCTATTCAGTTTGAACTTACCAGTCTGAATCAGGCACTGATGATGCTGGAACAGAGGACACAGGATCTGAGAACAGCAGAGAATGTGGCAATGCAGTCCATTCCCATGATAAAGACTATGGAGTTCAGCAATTACAATCTGGTGAGAAAGATCAATTCTGCGTTTATCGTTACGCTTCCTGTATTTAAGCAGGCACTTGCGCAGGCAATTCTTCTGAAAAGGCAGAAGATACAGGCAGAATCTATTGCAGAACTGGATAAGAAAACAAATGAGATGCTTCTTAAGAATGCCCAGAATACAGTAGATGTATCGAAGATGACAGCTAAAATGGCATCCGGAAGTTCCATTCAGATTGAGACTCTTGAGAAGACATGGGCAACCATTACAAATGGAATCGAAGAGACAAGAAGGATCCAGGAAGATGCCAGAAAGAAACGCCAGGAGGATCAGGTTCGTCTGGAGGCAATCAAACAGGATTTTAACAAACAATACAATGTGCCACCGGTAAGAAAATAAAAACACAGAAAAAAGGGAGGATGAATGATATGCCTATTAATTTATCAAAAGGACAGAAGGTAGATTTAACAAAGAAGAATCCGGGACTTAAGAAGATCATGGTAGGACTTGGATGGGATGTAAACGCTTTTGATTCAGGTTCGGATTTTGACCTGGATGCAGCAGCATTTATGCTTGGTGCCAACGGAAAATGCCCTACAGAGAAAGAATTCATTTTCTATGGCAATCTGAAGCATGCCAGTGAATCAGTCATCCACATGGGAGATAACCTTACCGGTGAGGGTGAAGGTGATGATGAGCAGATCATGATCGATCTGTCAAAGGTTCCGGCAAATATTGAGAGAATTGCGTTTACAGTTACCATTTATGATGCAGAAGCAAGACGTCAGAACTTCGGACAGGTTTCAAACTCTTACATCCGTCTGGTAGATGAATCCAATGAGGTGGAACTGATCCATTATGATCTTGGGGAGGACTTCTCCATTGAAACAGCAGTAGTTGTAGGAGAACTTTACAGACATAACGGAGAGTGGAAGTTTAATGCCATCGGAAGCGGATTCCAAGGTGGACTTGCAGCACTCTGCGGTCATTATGGTATTGAAGTAGCGTAATGTAAGAGACAGTCGGCTGTTTGGTAAAAATACTAAACAGTTATCAGGTATGGAGCTGTATAGCGAAGCGGATAAGACAATATGGGAGGAAAAATATATGCCAGTTAGTTTAAAAAAAGGACAGAAGGTCAGTCTTACAAAAGGTAACCCGGGACTTAAGAATGTAGTTGTAGGTATCGGATGGGATATCAATGCTTTTGACACAGGCACAGAGTTCGATCTTGATACAGCTGCGTTCTGTCTGACAGATTCCGGAAGGGTTTCTGATTCGAACGATTTTGTATTCTATGGAAATCTTGTACATCCGTCCGGAGCAGTCCAGCATATGGGAGACAACCTTACAGGTGCCGGAGACGGAGATGATGAGCAGATTAAGATCGATCTGTCAAAGATTCCAGCAAATATCACAAAGATCGCATTTACAGTTACCATCTATGATGCAGAGGCAAGACGCCAGAATTTCGGACAGGTTTCTAATGCCTTTGTGAGAATCTTCAATGAAGTGACAGGAGAAGAAATCCTCAGATATGATCTTGGAGAAGATTTCTCTATTGAAACAGCAGTTGTATTTGGTGAACTGTACAAGAATGGTGACGAATGGAAATTTAATGCCATTGGAAGCGGTTATCAGGGTGGTCTGGCTGCTTTGTGCAACAGTTATGGTGTAGACGTAGAATAGTGCCGGAGGGCAACAGGAGGGACGAAAATGTCAGTAAGCTTACAGAAAGGACAGAAGGTAAATCTGTCAAAGGAGCATGCAGGGTTATCAAAGGTGATCGTGGGACTTGGCTGGGATGAGGCAAAGCCATCCGGCGGTGGTGGATTGTTTGGTGCATTATTTGGTTCTTCATCACATCAGGCAATCGACTGCGACGCTTCTGCAATCATGTTGAAAAATGGTAAATTTACAGATAAAACAGACCTGGTATATTTCGGCAACCTGAAACATAAATCCGGGACAGTCAATCATATGGGAGACAATCTTACAGGAGCAGGCGAGGGAGATGATGAGCAGATCGTTATTGATCTGTCAAGAGTTCCGGCTGAATATGATAAGATTGTCATTGTTGTCAATATCTATCAGGCAGTAAAGAGAAAACAGCATTTTGGAATGATCAAGAATGCATTTATCCGTCTGGTTGATGCCAGAGACAATAAAGAAATGTGCAAATATAATTTGACTGAGAATTACTCAGGCATGACCGCGATGATTTTTGGGGAAATATACAGGTATAACGGTGAATGGAAATTCAACGCCGTAGGAAATGGCACAACAGATCCCGGACTTTCAGAACTCTGCCAGAGATTCGTATGAGACAAACCGGGTGGTAATTAAAAAAAGGAGAGACGTCGGTTTCTCCTTTTTTCGTATGAAAACAATATCTGCGACAAAAAAGATATACTTAAAATAGTTTTTGAGTCAATAAACTCGTACCAAAAACTATTTTGATCAACTATAAGGAGGATTTTATAATGAACAAGGAAGTATTGATGCAGGGTCTGTCCGGACAGCAGGTCGGCGAGAGCAAGGCGAAGTACGGTACCAATGAACTGGCGAAGAAAGATACCGAATCGCTCTGGTCCATGTTCATCGGTGCATTTGATGATATCTGGATCAAGGTATTATGTGCGGCTCTGGCTCTTAAAGTTATCCTGGCTGTGCTGGGAATCTTTGTCCCTGCATTATCCGGCGGAAATGATGTTGTGGAGATCATCAGTATTGTGATCGCAATCGCACTTGCTACCGGTTTCAGTACCCTGTCAGAGTACAGAAATACTTCAAGAAGTGAGGCGCTTCAGGAAGAATACAGCAAGACCTATGCCAAAGTTGTAAGAGACGGAAAGCTGGTCAATATTCTTACCAGTGAAATCGTTAAAGGTGATACGATCCTTATCCAGGCAGGAGATAAGGTTCCGGCAGATGGTCTGTTATTTGAAGGTAAGATCAAAGTATCTCAGGCGGCATTAAACGGTGAATCAAGAGATGAGAACAAAGCAGCAGTAACCAATATGGACGAGGCAGAATCTACGGATTACTCCTCACATGGAAAAGTCTTTATGGGTTCTGTTGTGACTTCAGGCGAAGGTTACATGATCGCAACTGTTATCGGAGACAGTTCTGAATTAGGAAAGATAAACAAAGCTCTGACAGATACCTCCGAGGAAGAAGAGCGAAAAGATACTTCCAGCCTGAAGCTGGAGGGTGTGGCAGCAGGTATCGGTAAACTGGGTGTGTCAGCTGCAGCGATCGCAGGTATCCTTCATGTTGTCCTGACTCTGATCAGGGCAGATCAGGCAATCACTGTTGTTTCCGTTCTCCTTGTAATAGCGGAAGCAGTTATGCTTATGGCTTCTATCGTGATCATGGCAGTTCCGGAGGGACTCCCGATGATGAACAGTCTGGTTCAGTCAATGAATACAGAGTCCATGTATAAAAAGAATATCCTTGTCAGTCACAAGGCGGCATTTTCAGATTCTGCTTATATGAACGTGCTGTTCAGTGATAAAACCGGAACGATCACACAGGGTAACCTGTCACTGGTAGAATTGATCACAGGAAATGGAAGAATCATTCCGTCTTATCAGAACAAAGAATTTATCGAAGCAATCACACTGAATAATCTTGCAAAGGTCTCCGCGGAAGGAAAAGCAATTGGAAGCAACAACATGGACAGAGCCCTGCTTACCTATGCAATCCAGAACGGATATAATGACTCTGATAATGATCCCGATAAGGTAGAAGAGATCAGCGGTTTTGATTCCGAAAAGAAATGCGCCACTGTAAAACTGAAAAACGGACTTGTTTACTGGAAGGGTGCTACAGAGAATATCATTGATAAAGTAACACATTACATGCTTCCGGACGGAGAAGAAAGAGAGTTTACAAAGGCAGATAAAGATAAAGTAGAAGAGCAGATGCATGCACAGGCAAAGAGAACTATGAAGCTTCTCTCCGTAGCGAAAATCAGCGATGGAAAGACTGTTCTTATGGCAGTTCTGTGTCTGCGTGATAATGTCAGAACAGATGCGGTTGAGACTGTTCAGATTCTCAATGATGCAGGGATCCAGGTAGTTATGGTCACCGGTGATGCAGAGGAAACTGCAGTAGCCATTGCAAAAGAGGCAGGTATTCTTGCAGATGAGAAGAAGGATGTGGTTCTTACCCATGAGGAAATGGAGAAATTATCAGATGAAGAGCTGAAGAAAGTTCTCCCGAACCTGAGAGTGGTAAGCCGCGCGAAACCGCTTGATAAGAAAAGACTGGTATCTCTTTCACAGCAGATTGATAATGTCTGTGGTATGACCGGTGACGGTGTGAACGATGCTCCCGCATTAAAACAGGCAGACATTGGTTTTGCAATGGGAGATGGTACCGCAGTTGCACAGGAGGCAGGAGATGTTGTTATCCTTAATAACAGTCTGACTTCCATTAAAGACTGTGTGCTTAACAGCAGGACTATGGCGAAATCTGTTGGAAAATTCCTCATTTTCCAGCTTACTGTAAATATCAGTACCTTGTTAATGAACATCCTTGCACCGATCCTGGGATGGACAGAGCCGTTTTCCATTGTCCAGATCCTTTGGATCAACCTGATCATGGATACACTGGCTGCCATGGCGTTTGGTGGAGAACCTATTCTTGACAGATACATGAAGGAACAGCCAGCTAAGAGAACAGATAACATTCTGACTCCGTACATCAAGTCAGCGATTGGAGTCAGTGCTGTATTCATTACCCTGGGTTCAATTCTGATCCTGGAAAATATCGGCGGCATTACCAGCTGGGTAGTCCCGACAGGATGTGCAGACCCAGGACTTTACGAAAAAACATTCATGTTTGCTTTCTTTATCTATGCGATCATCTTTAACAGCTTAAATACAAGATCTGAGAAATATAACCTGCTTGAGCATATTGGGGAGAATAAGAATTTTATTTTGGTAATGGGAGCAATCTTCATCCTGCAGACCATCATCATTGAAGTTGGAGGTAAGGTTTTTAACACTACTATGCTTGAGCCGAAGGCATTACTGGTATCCATGGCACTTGCCGTGCTGATCATACCAGTAGACCTGATCAGGAAAGCGGTCGTCCGCAGATAATTTTAAAAGCGTATGCCTGCTTCGGCAAGTGTACGCTTTTGGAACTGATAAGAGGTAACGTTGTATGCTAGAGCGAAAAAAAATAAAAGATTTGAATGACTAT
>OGOC01002047.1_pt1 | contig 14237 bp, 17 predicted proteins | sample 1552561 | NCBI WGS metagenome assembly OGOC01 (sample SAMEA2580148, study PRJEB22360) | human gut metagenome | biome: human gut; feature: human-associated habitat; material: faeces | place: Denmark | collected 2008/2010
CGTGCAAAATAAAAAAAAAAAAAAAAAAAAAAAAAAAGCCGTAACGGCGGTTACACTAGAATCTACAGAATGCCCCCCAGACGCGGCGACGCTTCTGAAATGGCGTTGATTCAGCTTGTATAATGCCCAAATATGCGCTAATTGTTGAATATATCGGCACCAATTATGCGGGTTCGCAAATCCAGCCCGACCGGATAACAATCCAATCGGAATTGGAGCGGGCACTTGGTACATTGATAAAATCGGAGGGAAATTTCCCCCGTAAAATAAAAACTATATTCTCAGGACGCACCGACGCGGGTGTGCATGCGAGAGGGCAGGTTGTCCATTTTGTGAGCGAGGAACCAATTGTTGCTTCAAGGTTTTTGAACTCATTGAACGGGCTTTTGCCTCAGGATATCAGCGTTTCTTCAATAAAAGAGGTTGCTGATGACTTTCATGCACAAAAAAGCGGGCGATTCCGGCGATATCAGTATAAAATCGTCAACCGTTCGCAGCGCAGCGCCTGGGATTTTCATTCTTTGCTCGTGAGAGAACCTCTTAATCTGGCGAGAATGAACGAGGCATTGAGCTTTTTGCTCGGGGAACATGATTTTTCCTCGTTCAAATCTTCTCAATCCTCAAACCCTGCGGTCGTCTGTACAGTTTATAAAGCCGAAGCCGTGAAATCGGGTGATTTTATCACAATCGAAATCGTTGCAAATCGCTTTTTGTACAACATGGTACGGACGATAGTCGGAACTTTGCTGATGATTGAGCACAAAAACCTGAAACCCGGGTTGATGGGCGAGATTTTAGAGGCAAAAGACCGCAAAAAAGCAGGCCCGACAATCAGCCCGGACGGGTTGACGCTGGTTGAAGTGGGATATACCCCGTATCAACCGGAAATACATAAAAAATAACTAACACTATGGAGATAACTGAAAAATGAAAACTTATTCAGCAAAACCTCTTGAAGTTGAAAGAAAATGGTATGTAATCGACGCTGAGGGCAAAACTCTCGGAAGATTGGCTACTGTTTGCGCTAACCTTTTAAGAGGAAAAACCAAACCGAATTATACTCCTAACGTTGATACAGGCGATTTTGTAATTGTTATCAATGCGGACAAAATTCAGGTTTCCGGTAAAAAAGAAACTGACAAAATTTACTACCACCACACCGGTTTTCCGGGCGGGTTGAAATCAATTTCTTTCAAAGACTTGATGGAAAAAGACCCGACAAAAGCTATTGAAAAAGCTGTAAAAGGCATGCTTCCGCACAACACTCTGGGCGCAGAACAATTCACAAAGCTCAAAGTTTATGCGGGCGCTGAACATCCTCACGCAGCTCAAAAACCTGAAGTTTATGAAATGGAGGTTAAATAATGGCTAAAGATACAATCATGGCAACAGGCAGAAGAAAAACCTCTATCGCAGTTGTAAAATTGGTTAAAGGCAAAGGCAGAGTATTCGTAAACGGAAAAACTCTCGCTGCATACATCGGCAACCGTCCGGCGCTTGAGATGCAAATCTTCAAACCGCTCGCTTTGACTGAAAATATGGAAAACTACGATGTTCGCGTTAAAGCAGTCGGTGGCGGAATCTCTTCTCAGGCCGGTGCTATTAGACACGGCATTTCAAGAGCTCTTCTTCAGGTTAACCCTGACTTCCGCCCTGTTTTGAAGGCAGAAGGACTTTTGACAAGAGATGCAAGAGTTAAAGAACGTAAAAAATACGGCAGAAAAAGAGCTAGAAAAAGATTCCAGTTCTCAAAACGTTAGAGGATTGCAAGCAGAGGCTGGAGGACTTTGCCAAGCAAGGGCCGAAACGCCGTTTATCGCGAGCAACCAAGCATCAAACTGCAAAAAGCGGGTACAAAACCCGCTTTTTTTATTACGATTTGTAAAATATTCTAATAATTTTCTAAAGAGAAGAGTAAGAAATGACGATAGTATAATTTGTCCGAGAAAAATTCGTGATGAGGAACACTCGCCGAATCAAATATGACTAAATGTCATATTTGATAAGAGGAAAGAATCGGCTAAGGCGACACTAGATTAGATACAAAGCTCAAGAAAAGGAGAATATTATGAATATTGACAAAATAGGATTATCTGCAATTTGGACAGATTGGAGCAAAGCTTTGGAAAAAATAATTATGCCAAATCAAGATGAAAATGTTCCTATTATGTTTGATGAAAGTCCTGATGAGGAGCCCGCGGTCGATATTGATTATAACGACCCCAAAAATCAATTTTCACAAACTGGTTTAAATATAACAAAATTCAAAAATACGGTTAGCCGCGCGGAGGCATTCGAAAATCCGAGCGGTTTTGTAACTGATGAAGCATCTCTTAATATCGATTACAGCGATCCCAAAAATCAACTTGCAAAGACTGATGTGGATATTGATTATAACGACCCCAAAAATCAGCTTGCACAAACTGGTTTAAATATAACAAAATTCAAAAATACGGTTAGCCGCGCTGAGGCATTCAAAAGTCCGAAAGGTTTTGTGACTGATGACTAGTCAGTACGGGAGTTTTGTGTCCGTTAATATATGAATTTCTCCGAGAAAAGTTCGTGATAAGGACCACCTTGCCGCTCCCCCCGCTAATGGCGGGAACGATTGAGTATCGTTTGGTGAGAGGTAAGAATTTGCTAATGCGACACTAGATTAGATTTTGCAAAGCATATAATTTCTATTTTCCGTTCCGATTCCTCCGGCTACGCAGCAATATATGACTACTATTCTTAATATTTGACGCCTCCCCCATAGTCACTCCAAATAGAAATTATATGCTTTGCAAAAAAGCGGGATTTTGAGGTTCCCGCTTTTGTTGGTTAAATGAAATTTTTTAAAACGCTGTAAAGTTCGGCTGTTTCTGCTTCATCGAGCTCGATGAGCGGTCTTCTGACGTAATTTTTACAAATCCCCATTTTTTCAAGACACTGCTTAACTGGAACGGGGTTTGGTGCCATAAAAATCTTTTTAAACAACGGATAAAGCCTCAAATGCGCCTCGGTTGCTTCTGCAACGCGACCTGATTTGTAAAGATTAATCATTGCTTTCATTTCGCGTCCGATAACGTGCGATGCGACGCTGATTACGCCGTAAGCGCCAACTGACATCATTGGCAGCGTGAGGCTGTCGTCGCCGGAATAAATCAAAAAGTCGTCAGGGCAGGCGCGGCGTGTTTCTGTGATTACGTCCATGTCTGCAAGGCTCTGTTTTACGGCAACAATGTTTTTGTGGGCTTTTGCGAGCTGTCCGATGGTTTCTGGCTTCATTGTAATGCCGGTTCTGCCGGGGATGTTGTACAAAATGATGGGTAAATCGGTTGATTTTGCGATTGTGCCAAAATGCTCGAGCAAACCTTTTTGCGATGGTTTGTTATAATAAGGAACAACCGACAAAATCGCATCAGCTCCTGAATCTTTTGCATTTTTTGTTGCCATAACCGCTGTTTGCGTGCAATTTGAACCAGCCCCGAAGATGAGCTTGCAGCGTCCAGCTGCTTTTTCTTTTACAAATTTAAAAAGTTCGACTTCTTCGTCGTGAGTCAGGGTAGGTGATTCGCCTGTTGTGCCTGCGGCGAGAATTGCGTCAGTGCCGGAGTTGATGAGGTGGTTTATGAGCTTTTCCAGAGCCGGAAAGTCAATTTTTCTGTCTTCTGTCATTGGCGTAATCATCGCCGTAATAATTTCACCCGCATCGTAACGCATTTTTTGCTCCTTTTTAACTTTGTATGAATCTAGTATAGTCCAATTTTCAGGCGTTTGCAAAATCTTTCTGATCTTGCGCTTCGCTGTTTTCTGATTCGGTTTCAATATAATGGTAATGGCACATTGAGGCGACTTGTTTGCCCCAGGTTTCAATAATTTCGTCCTGCGAAAGCTCATGCGAAATCAGCGTGCCGATTTGGACTTTAATTTTTGCTTTGAACGGAATCCAGTTGTATTTTTCCACACCGACGATAGAAATCGGCAAAACATCACATTTTGCAGCTTTTGCGATTACTGCAAAGCCTTTGTTTACTTTTTCGATTGTGTTATTTCTGCGGATTCCGCCCTGAGGGAAAATTCCGAGCATCCATTTGCTTTTAAAAACTTCTTTTACGGTTTTTATTGTCGAAACTTCAAGTTTTTCGCGATTTACCGCAAAAGCGCCCAGATAATCCATACAAAAGACAAAAAACGGGTTGCCCTCAAAAAGCTCTTTTTTGGCCATATATGCAACCGGTTTTTTGACCGCAACTGAAACCAGAAACGGGTCAAAGTAAGAAATATGATTTGCTGCACAGATAAATCGTTTCCCTTCCGGTATATTTTCTCTTCCTGTTATCTCAAATTTGTAAAACAGCCAGAAAATAGGCACAGCAACAAAGTACATCCAAAATTTCTGAAAACAACTTCTTATAAAATTGAACTCATCCGCGGTTCTTTTAGCATAATTTCTTTTCATCTTCTTTCCTTATCCCAGATTTGTTAAAAAATTAAACCTCAGCCAGCTTGTATTGCTTTCCTGTTAGTTCTGAAATAGAACTGCACCATTGTCTCATCATTTCATCTACATTGTCACTGTATGGAATGATTTTGCCTACTTTGACAGTTAGTTTTTCACTGAACGGAAAGCGGATTTTCTTGTCTGAACCAATAAGCGCTACGGGCAAAATGTCCGATTCTGTTACTTTTGCAAAGGTTGCAAATCCTTTGTTGATTTTCTCGATTTTATCGCCGGAATCTCTAGTTCCTTGGGGAAAAAGGCCGAGCGCCCAATCGGTGTTTTTTATTGAAAGTGCTGTTTTTATAGTAGAAACTGCGACTTTGCCTCTTTTTACTGCAAAAGCCCCGCACCAGTCCATTAAGGTGCGCGAGAAAAAGCTTTCAAAAAGTTCCTCTTTTGCCATAAATGCTACTGTTTTTTTCTTCAATGCACCAGCAACAATGAATGGATCTTTGCCTGAAATATGGTTCGCCGCGACAATGAAGCGTGATTTTTCAGGAATATTCTCAAGCCCTTCAACTTTGTAGTTGTAGAATAATTTTATATAGCTGCCGAAACATACCTTGCAAACAAGCCATTGAAAAAATTTTCTGAACCTGTTGAATTCGGAGGCTTCTCTTTTTGTAAACTGTCGCATTTTCTTCTGATTTCCTTTTTATAATATTTTAACACCAAAAATCCGTCAGGCAAAATGTATTAATCTTCTAAAACCGCTTTGTCTTTGGTTTCTGTATTAAACATGTCGAGCAGTTTTTGAAAATCACCATCCACACCGAAAGCGAATTCCGGTACGGAGCAATATCCGTTTCTGTCACCGAATATTACCCTTATGCGGCGCTGGTCGATGTTTATGATTTTAGGATTAAACTCTGTTGAGCCGATTCCTCCTGCCAGAGGTTTTTGCTGGAGCGTCATAAAAATCTTTGTCGCCGGAAGCCTGTGGACTTCATTGTTCTCTTTTACCACATAGGTTTTGTATCCCAAATAGGTCATGTGGCTGTTTTTTGACTTGTACAGACGGGGAGTTTTTAAAGTAATCTCAAGATGTTTCCCCACATTCTTCATGTCATTAACCGAACGGTCGCTCATAAGGACATTCAGGTTAATATCGTATGTGTCGTAAATTATTTTTTCCAAAATAGGCTGGATTTCACTGTAATCTTTTTCAATTTTTACGACTTCACCATCTTTGTAGAGGCAAATGTTGCATTTTTCTGTTGAAATATCAGCTGCAAGGGTTTGCAGGGTTGATATAAGAAGAATTGAAATTGTTATTAATATTTTTTTCAACATTTTATGCCTCGAAAGCTTTTTTGATTGATTCTGTGAAATCCGGATAAAGCACGCCTTTTTCTGTAATGATTCCGGTGATGAGCTCGTGCGGAGTTACATCAAATCCGGGATTTATTACATTTACGCCCTCAGCGCAGATGGTTTTGCCGTTTATGTGCGTAACTTCTTCTTTTGAGCGTTCTTCGATGGGGATTTGGGCGCCGGATTCGATTGAAGTGTCGATTGTCGAAAGCGGTGCAGCGATGTAGAACGGAACATTGTGATATTTTGCGGCGATTGCGACAGTGTAAGTGCCGATTTTGTTTGCCGTGTCGCCATTTGCGGCTATTCTGTCTGCACCGACGACCACCATGTCAATCATCCCCTTGCTCATGAAATAGCTGCACATTCCATCTGTGATAAGGGTCACGGGGATGCCGTCCATTTTTAATTCAAAGGTCGTAATTCTTGCTCCCTGCTGTCTGGGGCGGGTTTCATCGGCAAAAACCTGTATTGTGTTGTCTTTTGCGAACGCCGAGCGCACAACCCCGAGCGCTGTGCCGTATCCGACGGTTGCGAGTGCGCCTGCGTTGCAGTGGGTGAGAATTGTTGCCCCTTTTTTTACGAGTTTTGCGCCGTTATCGCCGATTTTTTTGTTTATTTCAATATCTTCGTTTTCAAGCTTGATTCCGTTTTCAATAAGCATTTTTACGGTTTCATCGACGGTTTTTTCGGAGTTTTTTGCAAGCTCAAACTGCTTATCCACCGCCCACATGAGGTTTACTGCGGTAGGACGGGAACTTTTCAAAAATTCTGCGTACTGTTTGAGTTTTTCAGTGAATTCTTCTTTGTCATTTGTTTTTGCCGCGATTTCCATTGCTGCAAGTGCCACGCCATGCGCGCCCGCAATCCCAATAGCCGGTGCCCCGCGCACAATCATTGTACGGATTGCATCGAACATTTCGTTTGCGGTTTTTATATCGACCATTTTGTATTCATAAGGGATGAGCGTCTGATCGACCATTCTTGACACATTGTTGACCCATTCAATTGTTTTTATTTTTGATTTAAATTCAGACATTTTTACCTCTATTCTTCGATTTCAAAATTAGTTGTATTTTCTTCCGGTCTGGGCTCAAGCTGGGCATAAATGTAGGTCGCAGCGAGCGCTGAAAATGAATTTATTACCGCAGAAAGGATTGCCACAAACACCGACAGCAAAAGCACCACAAAAAATCCCGAACCAACCGAAAAAGTAACAAGGCTGTACTGGGAATTTTTAAAAATTAAGCCGATAATCGAGGCGAGCGGAAAATAAACTGCAGCAAACCCCAAAAATGAAACAAAACCGGCAATTCCGCCGTAAAGCGCTCCGTCTTTGAGCTCCAGAAAACCGACGAGCGTCATTTTTTTCAGGTAAATTATCAATGCGGCCCCGATACACATCATCAAAAACAGAAACGCGATTCCTCCAATAAACGGGATTATTGTCACAACCCCGAGCGTAGCTCCTGCAATGAGCGAAAGTATTGATATTTGTTTTAAAAGCAGGATATTCATTTTTTCTCCTTTGTTTATGCGTTTGCGGCTGCAAGCAGGCATTCTGCGTTTCTTGCGTGGCAGATTGCGAGTGCGATTGAGTCGACTGTGTCGTCGAGTTTGGGCAGTTTCCCGTTAATTAGCTGCCCGACGGCGAGAGCGACTTCTTCTTTTGTTGCCCTGCCGTAGCCTGTTAGCGTTTGTTTTGCCTGAAGCGGCGTATATTCGTGGATTTTTACCCCGTGTTTTTCAAGCAGCATAACAATAATCCCCCTTGCCTCGGCGACCGGAATAATTGTTGTTAAATTTCGGAAAAAGAACAGTTTTTCAATGCTTGCTTCGTCGGGATTGAATTTTTTTATGATAAACTCCATATCCTCGCAGATTTCGAGCAGCCTGCTGGAATCCGGCGCACCTTTTCGGGTTCGAATTGAGCCGGACGAAACCAGCTCGTAATTGTCCCCCTCTATATCTAGTATGCTGTACCCTACGATTGCCAATCCAGGGTCGATTCCTAAAATTCTCATAGATTTAGTATAGCGCAAACCGGTGTTTTTATAAAGAATGAATTATTTTGTTTAAAAATGTCTATTCGGGTTAAATAAGGGGGAGTTGTAAGCAATGGGAATTTAATTTTTCTAGCTCGATTCACTGCGTTCATAGGCGTCGAAAAATTAAATTCCCATTGCTTACACTTTTGTTCAGTTTTTAAACTTTTTTCAAACTCCATCGTCTGTACGTGTTGTTAATCTTAGGATTTGGTAAAATACTTTAATAAATAGTTAAAATAGAGGAAAAATTGTGCAAAATCTTGTAAAAAAAGAAATAAAATACCCGTTTTTAACGCGCCCCGTCGAGGTTTTTGAGCGGGAAAACGGACATAAAATCGTGCTTGCGCACAAAGAGGGCGGACTTGTTAATGTTTCAACATGGGTAAAAACAGGCTCAATCAACGAAGATGACAAAATCAACGGAATTTCGCATTTTCTTGAACATTTGATGTTCAAAGGTACGAGCAAGCACCCTGCGGGCTATTTTGACAAAACTCTCGAGGCAAAAGGCGCGATTGTGAACGCTGCGACGTGGAAAGATTACACTTTCTATTATGTAACGCTCCCGAAAGGCGAAAATTGCGAAAATTTGAACCTTGCGCTTGAACTTCATGCTGATATGATGCTCGATCCGGTTCTTCCGGAAAATGAGCTGGGGCCCGAGTTTGATATAAAGGATACAACCGTAAAAGAAAAGCGCGAGCGCCATGTTGTTATCGAAGAAATCAGAATGCGCGAAGATCAGCCCTGGACAAAGGTTTACAACGCGGCAAACAACGCAATGTACACAAAACATCCCTACAAACGCGATGTAATCGGGCATGCGCACACGATTGCGTCTGTTCCTCGCGATACGATTATGGATTATTACAAAAAACATTACACACCGAACAATATGACCACCATAGTTGTCGGGGATTTTGACCATAACGAAGTTCTTGAACGGGTTATAAAGGAATTTGACTTCAAAGGGCGTGAAAACTTTGAAAATCCGCAATTTGAAATCGACAGACCCTCGGGGGAAACAAAATATATTGAAAACAGGGCTCAAATTAACACCGGATTTGTGATTATCGGCTATCTGGGCGAGCCGGCATGCGCTCTTAAGGAAAATATCGGGCTTGAAATGGCATCGATTATTCTCGGGGAAGGTCAGAGTTCAAGGCTTTTTAAAAACCTCATCGAACGCGCAAAAGAACCGGTTTTCAACCTTGTTTCAGCTGATTTTTACAATTTCCGTGACGGCTCAAACCTTTTTGTGCAGGCAAATTTTGATGCCTCGAAAAAAGATGAGTCGATTGCGCTTTTGAAAGAAGAAATCAGAAAAGTTGTTGAAGACGGAATTGACGAAAAAGAATTTGAAAAGGCTAAAAAGCGTTTGAAAGTGAATTTTGCAGAAGAAGCTGAAACCGTTTCCGAAATTGGCGAAACAATCGGCTATTATATGACCGTATGCAATAATCTTGAGCTTGTCGAAGAATATCTTGAAGAACTTGAAAAATTCAGTATAGAAGATTTTAACGATGTGGTTAAAAAGTATCTTCCTGTGAAAAATGCAGTGATTTCTGTTCTTATGCCGGAATAGAAATTATGACCGGCTTTGCCGGAGATCCCCAATCGAGTTGGGGATGACAACGACCCCTGTAATGCCATTCCCGCGAAGACGGAACCCCTGCGAAGCAGGTCAAAAACAAAACATGCTGTCATCATGGAAGATGACAAGAGAGGATAAAAATGAAAAAATTATATTTGAAGAACAATATTCCCGTAATTTTGAAAGAAAGCAAAGAAACTCCGAGAATCGCGCTCTGTTTCTATTTAAAAATTACAAAACCCGAAGAAAAAGCCGGCGAATATTCGCTGATTTCAAGGCTGCTTTCGCAGGGAACGAAAAATCGCAGCGCAGAAGAACTAGCTGCGGAAATGGACGAAAATGCGATTGAGTGCTTTAGCGAGATGAAACAGGACTATATCAGGATTAAGGCGATTTGTTTAAATGAAGATATTGAAAAATGTATTGAACTTATGGCTGATATGGTGCAGAATTCGACGCTTGCGGACACAGAAAAGGAAAAATTTAAGCTAAAAGGCGAAATTCAGGCCGAGCTGGATTCCCCGAAATCAAGGGCTGTTGACGCTTATTACCGTAATATCTACGCAAATCACGTTTATGGAAATACTTTTACAAAAATCCTTGAAGATATTGATTCCATCGGATATGAACAGCTGAAAATACTCTATGACGGGCTTCTCGGGGATTCTTCAAAGGTTATCAGCGTTGCAGGTGATTTTGAGGAAGAAAAAATCGTTGATTTGTTCAACAAGTATTTCAAAGAGGCGAAAAACGGCGCAGAAAGGGATTCAAAAATCCCTGTGCCGGTGCTTTCAGAAAATAAACTTGTAAAAATTGCAAAAGAGGACGCTTCTCAGGCGCAAATACTTATGGGATGGCATTTCCCTCCTATTTTCAGCGAAGATTATCCGGCGATTCTCCTTTTGAATACAATTCTGGGTTCAAGCGGGCTTTCTTCGCGGCTTTTTGTGGAATTACGCGATAAAAAAGGGCTGGCGTACGTTGTGAGAAGCGGTTATGAAACTTTTGAAAAATCTGCGAATTTTTCGGTTTATATTGCGACAGAACCTAAAAATATTAAGACTTCGCTTGAAATGTTCAATGTTGAGCTTGAAAAAATTAAAAATATTCCGGTTTCAGAGCAGGAACTCGAAAATGCCAAGAATAATCTGCTCGGAAAACGCGAATTTATCCTTGAAACCAACCTCCAGCAGGCATCGCAGATAGGTTTTTATGAGGATAAGGGGCTTGGCTGCGATTTTGAGGAAAAACTTGTGGAGAAAATTAAAAATGTTTCCGTTAAAGAAATTCAAAATTGTGCCGATAAATATATTAAAGACCCGCATGTTCTTGTGGTGCTGGCGCCCTCAAAATATCTCGGAGATATAGAATGAGAAGAATTTCAAAAGATACAAAAGTCAGAATAGAGTTCGACGATTCAGCGAAAAACACGCAGAGCGTTGAATGTTATGTTGTTGATATCCAGCCGGACAGGCTGATTTTGAGTTTTCCTGCGGACGGGCGCAAATATCTTCAATATCTGGGCGAGGGTGAGAGCGTAAAGGCTTATATTTATTCGTATTCAGGGATTTTGATTCTCAATCCTATGATTATCGAGGCTCCGAACGCTGAAAACCTCATTACTATTGAATTTAAGGAAGAACAGCAGGTAATCCAGCGCCGTCAGTATTTTAGAATATGCTGGGAAACCGATTTTTCTATAATTGTTGATGGCAAAAAGCTTGATGTGCGCACGATTGATGTTTCCGGCGGCGGTGTGAGGTTTCTTTGTAAAGAAGAAATCAAAACCGGCGAAATTTACAAAGGAGCTTTGCGGATTTCATCCGTTGATGACCCAGTTGAGCTTACAGGGCGGGTTTTTAAGAAAAATCCGGACAGAAAAAACGAATATGTTTTTGAATACACGCAAATTGAAGAAAAACAGCGTGAAAGAATCATCAAAAAATGCGTCCTGATTGAGCGTGAAAGGATTCGCAAATATTGATTACGGGTTTGCAAAATTCAGGTAATTAAATTAAGATGAATAAAGAAACAATGGGCATGAAAAAGTAATGAACACAACCGAAGACATACAATCTTATAAAAGGGATATAGACAGGTTCTACAAAAACGGCAACCTCCAAAAAGCAATAGAATGCTGCCAGTTTGCTCTGTCTAATGACCCTACGAACGCTGATTTGCATGTCAGGCTCGGTGATTTGTACATGGAATGGCATTTTGATATCCATCAGGCACGTCAGTACCTTGATGAGGCGATTACCGAATATCAGCGGGCGCTTGAAACTTACATGGATTCGGGCGAAATCTACTTCAAAATCGGGATGGCGTTCTTTTATAAAAACGAAATCGACAGGGCAATCAATTATTTTAACCTTGCAATTGAAAAAAATGAAAAAATGGCGATTGCGTACTATATGATTGCCTCATGCCATACTAAAAAAGCGCATTTTCAGGATGCATTGGAGTTTGCGGAAAAATCAATAAAACTCGCCCCGCTTTCATCTTCAAGAGCACATTTTCTCATTTTTAACCTGCTTCGCGTTATGTCCGTGAAAGGTTTCAAGGTTTCAATGCGGCGTAATTCCGAGCTTTTGCTGTCGGTTTTGACACTTCCGTTTGATAAATATGCGCTGAAAAATGTTTTTACGATGTTTTCTTATCTTTCGTTTTTGCCAATGCTCCTGAAAGGCTGGTATATGGCGGCAACAAAGGGAGTTGATTCTGCGCTTGAGGTTTATCGTGCTGCGCTTGAAAAAGCACCCGGTTTTGTGCTTCTTTATTGCCTTCTGGGCGATATTTACAGGGCTCTCGGGCGTTTTGAGGACGCAATTCTTGAATATAAGATGGCAATCATGATGGACAGCCTGAATATTACGGCTTATCGTTCATTGTGCCTCGTTTATGAAGAAATCGGCGATTTTGACAGCGCAATCGACGCTTATAAAAGATTAATTGAAATCCAGCCCAATGCCGCAGAATACCAGAGCAACCTTGCGAATATTTTGTACCTGAAAGGCGAGGCAAAAGAGGCTATCGGCTATTATCAGAACGCAATTTCGCTAAATCCGAACCCGAAATGGACTAGCGTAATCGCGCAAACGCTCGGTTATGTATTTCAGGAGGGCGAAAAGAACACGGATGCTGCTATTAGCGCTTATCAATGCGCATATTTGCTTACGCCGACGGATATTGATATTTTTGTTAACCTTGGAAGCGCTTTTTACGACAAACAGGAATATAACAACGCTCTGACCATTTACAGGCGTGCACTTGAACTCGATCCGACGAACGCAAAAATTCACTGCAACCTCGGATTCCTCCACTGGGGCAAAGGTGACATTCCTGAGGCAATAAAAGAGTACGAGCTCGCAATAAAATACGACACAAGCTACGATATCGCGTATAACAACCTCGGGGTGATTTACCTGGACGATTTGGGCAGAATTCAGAACGCAATTGACCTTTTTGAAAAGGCTGTTGAATACAATCCGAATTACGCGCTCGCTTATTACAATCTTGCGCGTTCGGTTGCGATAAAAGGTGACAAAATCGAGGCTGCAAAGCTTTATCAGGTTGCAATGGATTTGAATAACGTTACGAACGAACTTGATCCTCAGGAAATTAAGGAAAAAATTCAGGATTTGTTCGAATAATTTTTTTGAGGGAGAATTTTTATGAAATATATAAACGAAATTCGCGTCTATTATGCGGATACTGATGCATATCAGGTCGTCTGGCATGGTGCTTATCTTCGCTGGATGGAGGCGGCGAGGGTTGAGCTGACAAATCAGCTCGGGCTAGATTTAAAACAGCTTCAGGAAACCGGTGACATTCTCCCGGTGCGCGATTTGAACGTAAAATATCGTTTGAGCGCAAAACTAGACGATATTTTGAAAATCGAAACCGAAATCGAAGAATGTTCGCCTGTAAAAATCGTTTTTAAGCAAATTATAAGCAACAAAGAAACCGGCGAAGTGAATATCGAAGCAAGAGTGACCTGCGTTGCTGTGAATACGCACACGGGGAAAATGTATCGCAGAATTCCCGATTATATTTATAATGCCTGCAAAAATCAGGCTGTTGCTGTTTAAAAATCGAGGTTTAGTGATTTATTGAGGTTGATTTCCTTTCCTGTTCCGGACGGAGTGCTGGTGAAATAGTCTGCAAATCTTTTTTGGAGTTTTTCTGTAGTTTTCTTTGACATTTCCATTGCTACTGTATGGTCTAGATTTCGAACAGGCACAAATCCCAGCTCAATATACCTTTCGAGCGGGTGCGAATGCCCGTTTACGATTGCTTCTATTGTAATTTTGTCAGAGCCTGCTTTTTTATGGCATTCAAGAACCTGATTAAAAAGGCTTTTTCCTGCAAATTTAACTTTTTCATTGATTTTCACTGGCCATGTGCAAATGCTTTCGACATGCGTATCTTTGTTTATTGTTTTGAAGTTAATCAATCCGCAGGGCTTGTTTTGTGTTACGGCCAGATAAGACCTGTATTCAGGGCGCATCGCGTTTTCTATTGCGTACAAGAAAATTTCTTTCCAGCGTTCGAATCCATATTTTTGCGCGTCTTTGGGCATTAGCTTCGCAGGCTCAATGGTTTGAGCCAGATTATTCAAAAACGAGCAGTCTTTATGTGAAAGCCGGTATATGTCGATTTCTGTCTTTATTCCGTCAACAAAGCTCTGCGTTTTCGCTATTTTCACCGCTTTGAAGTTAATAGAAGCGGGCTGCGCAGAGAGATTTATTCTTTTTATCATAATTGTTCAAAAGTTCTGTCTTCAATCATGATA
>OGOC01002056.1_pt1 | contig 14164 bp, 8 predicted proteins | sample 1552561 | NCBI WGS metagenome assembly OGOC01 (sample SAMEA2580148, study PRJEB22360) | human gut metagenome | biome: human gut; feature: human-associated habitat; material: faeces | place: Denmark | collected 2008/2010
AGAGAAAGGTACTATTAAGCACATTGTTCCTAATGCTCCACATGACGGTAGTATTAGCACAGCAAGTAACTATTTCAGGGCAAGTGTTGGATGAGAAGAGCGAACCTCTGATCGGTGCTACGGTAAATATCGAAGGCACTACCAACGCCGTAATTACAGATTTAGAAGGAAAGTTCACTCTAAAAGCACTTCCTTCCGAGAAGATTGTCATCAGTTATCTGGGATATAAACCCAAGACAGTGGCTATCGGGAAAAACCGCAAGTTTAATATAACGCTGGATCCGTCAGTAACAGAAATGGACGAGATAGTAGTCGTAGGTTACGGTAGCCAGAGAAAAAGCGACATTGCAACCGCTGTTGCGTCAGTTAATATAAAAGATATTGCCAAAAGCAGTTCGGCGCAAACCCTGCAAGCACTGCAAGGCAAAATCAGCGGTGTGCAGATTATCCCGACAGACGGTTCGTTATCGAGCGGAATGACCTTCAGAATCAGAGGTGTCAACTCTATCACAGGCGGAACCCAGCCGCTGTTTGTCATCGACGGTGTCCCCATGCCTACTCAACAAATTACTAATGAAGATACCGAAACGGTGAATAATCCATTGTTAGGACTGAACCCGAACGACATCGAATCCATGGAGATTCTGAAAGACGCAGCGGCGGCAGCCATTTATGGCGCCAAAGGAGCCAACGGCGTTGTCATCATCACCACCAAACGGGGAGCAGCCTCTACCAAACCTAAATTCTCGTTCAGCCTGACAGGAGGTTTGGATATGAATCCCAATATTCCGCTGGAAGTATTATCTCCGGAAGAGTACGCAAAGAAAATGCTTGATTACGGAACATACGATAGTCCGAACCTCATCAATTTCTGGCAAAACGTGATTGACAACAAAGGTTGGAACGACCCGTCCGTACACAATTGGATGGATGAAATTACCCGGACAGCGAGAAAATACGAAGCAAACGCAAGTATATCCGGAGGAACCAAAGGAACAACCTATATGCTTTCACTCGGATATCTGAATAATACGGGAATTATCAAACGGTCTGCATTCGACCGTTTCACCTCACGCCTGAACTTGAATCAGGAGGTCAATTCCAAAATCAATATCGGTATTAATCTGTCTTATTCTACCTCTAAAGACAAGAATCCGGTCAGCGACTGGTCACAGTCGGGAGTCATTCTCAATGCCTTGCAGATTTCTCCTTTCCTCTTTTATCCGGGACTGGCGGATATCATGAATTACAGTAACGTGAACATTATGAGCCCCCTGGTAGCAGTCGATCAGGTCAATATCAACAATCAGTATAGTGAACTCAATGGTAATATCTACTTCAACTATAAGATATTGAAAGACCTCACGTTCAGTACCAGCGCCTCTTATCGCCAGTATTCCATGGATCAGGACAAGCTCTGGGGTTCGGATACCTGGTACGGGCAATCGGAAAGGGGACGCATGGAAATCAGTAACCGGGAAGAAAACAGTTGGGTATATGAAGCACGGCTGCAATATGCGAAAAGCATAAAGAAGCATTCCTTCTCACTAATGGGAGCTTTTGAGGCCAGCAAATGGTCGATGAAAGATATCTACAACAAATCAACAAACTTCGAAGACATGGCTGTCGGTATATGGGGAATAGACAAGGGGCTGGTCACTTACGCTCCCAAATACACGTATGACAGCAATCAAATGGTATCGTATATCAGTAGGGGAACCTATACTTTCGACAATAAATATGTATTAAATGCCTCTTTGCGTGTCGACGGCTCTTCCAAGTTCGGAGCCAATAACAAATACGGCTATTTCCCTGCTGTCAGTGTCGCATGGCGCGCTTCCGAAGAAGAATTCATCAAGAAGTTTGATTTCATATCCAACCTGAGGGTACGCACCAGCTTCGGTATGACGGGTAATAATCAGATTCCCTCTTATCAATCTTTATCCCAGTTGGAAAACAATAAGGTGGTAATGAACGGAAGCACGGTGGAAATCGGGCGTTATCCTTCCAACGTAACGAATGACGACCTGAAATGGGAAAGCCAGAAACAGTACAACATCGGATTTGATTTCGGCGTATTGGATAACCGTTTCTCTATTACGGCAGACTTTTACTACAAAAGGATTGACGATATGTTACTGCAAGTAAACATTCCTTCTACTTCCGGCTATACCAAAGCCTGGAAAAATGCAGGTTCAATGGAGAACAAGGGTATGGAGTTCGCCATTAACGCGAACTGGTTTAAAGGCGCTTTCAATTGGTCGACGGACTTCAATATCTCCTTCTACAAGAACAAAATCCTGTCACTGGACAAGGGACAATACCAGCAATTCTACGACAGAGGAATTAATGCCAAAATTACCAGTGACGTCCTGCTCAGAGTAGGAATGCCGGTAGGTATCTACTACGGCTATATCAGCGACGGAACTTACAACAATGATACCGAAGTCATCAACGGATACCCCGGCCCTAACCTCGGATTGGGACAACTCAAAGTTGTCGATGTCAATAAAGACGGTGTAATCGACTCGAACGACCGTACACCGATTGCGGATGTCAACCCCAAACATACAGGAGGAATCGGAAATACATTCTCTTATAAAGGTTTCGACTTGTACGCCTTCTTCCGCTGGTCATACGGCAACGACGTAGTAAACGGCAACGCCTACTATCTCGTAGGAACGACTAGTATCAACAACGTCCTGAAGAGTGTCTACAAAGATGTATGGTCTGCCAACTCCCCCACTAATAATTATCCTTTGTACGGCCGAGGAACCTGGGGAGAAAGCGTACTTAGAAGTGACCTGGTAGAAGACGGTTCATTCTTACGTCTGCAAACCCTGACTCTGGGCTATACCTTCCCCGCCAAGTTAACCGGCAAAATGGGCCTCTCCAAAATGCGCATAGCACTGACCGGAACGAACTTATGGCTCTGGACCCGTTACTCCGGCTTCGACCCCGAGGCAAATACCGGTTACGGAACAGTAGCCCGTCTGGCTCCCGGACTCGACATGAGCCCGTACCCGAGACCACGCTCCTTCTCGCTTTCAATCGAACTAGGGTTTTAATCATAAAAGAACAAGTACATGAATAAGTTTAACATATTAATTGCAATGCTTGTATGCCTGAACATTTGTGGCTGCTCCGATTTTCTGGAAGAAGACCCCAAAGGCAAACTGACAACTGACAATTTCTACAACAGTGAATCCGATGCGCGGCAAGCCATTAATGGTGTTTACCGCAGATTATCCGATTCGTGGGTGACGGGATACAATATAAAGCAAATCCCCAACGACTTGCTGAAACGCGCAAGCTGGGACGAAGCAAGCGGACTAAGTAACTTCACATACGGTTCTGAGAACACATATATCGCCGGTATGTGGCAAAATCACTATGCAGTGATAAAAGACTGCAATTCTGTGATAGACAACGTGACTGCCAACAAAGAGAAAATCAACAACTGGGAAAGATATGTCGGACAGGCACATGGCATCCGTGCTTTCCTGTATTTCGACCTTGTCAGGTGGTTTGGTGATGTGCCGCTGGTATTGACCGATACCAAATCTCTTGACGGACTGGAGGTGACACGCATTCCGCAGAAAGAAGTATTCCGGCAAATCATAGAGGATTTCGAATACTGTATCAGTCACACAATGGACAAGGGCGACACTTCAAAAGGCTATCAATACGGCAGATTGACCAAAGACGCCTGCCATGGTTTCCTGGCTAAAGTATATTTATGGCTGGGTAGCGTAGCGCAACGGGACGGAAAAGAAATACTAGGCAATGCAGCCGACAATTTCGAGAAGTCACTCGAACATTCAAGTGCTGTTATTCAAGGCGGACGTTACAAACTGGTGGACTATTATCCGGATGTATTCAATGCCAAGACCCGGGACAAGGCACCGGATGAAGTTTTGTGGTGTGTTCAGGGGTTGACAGGTGACGACACGGGAACATGGACAGGCATGATGTTCGGTATCAGAGGCAACCAGAACCTCGGAGGTTCGTGGGATAACATCTCAAGTTCGGACTACCACCGCATGATGTATGAACCGAGCGACTCTATCCGCCGTTTATGGAACTGCCCGCGAATGACCATACAAGATGACGGAACGTTATGGGGCTGGGACTACAAGATGTATTGGGACACAAGGGGCGACCAGAAGCTGAGCGAGGCCACGGAAAACAATAACTGGCTTCAATGGAGTATCGGCAAATTCAGACGATATCCGTTGGCAGACCCTTCATCATACAATTACACCAACTTCGGTATGGATGAACCTCTGCTCCGCTATGCGGACGTGTTACTGATGTACGCGGAAGCATACAACGAAGTCAACCATGCTCCCGGCGACTACCGACCTTCTTCAGGAATGGACATGAGCGGAATCTCCATACAGTCTGCTTACGACGCTGTCAACCTTGTGCGCAAACGTTCGCGAATCGCCAACGAAGGCATTATGCACCAGGATGTACTGCCCCGTAAATTAATTACCGACTATGCTACCGAAGTAGACGAATGTGTACCCGACTGGAAACCCGGAGCATACGGTTATATCTACGACGGAGTGAGAACTGCCTGGGAGTATAACAGATACGGCGATGATTATACAGCCTTCAGAACTGAAATACTTAACGAACGGGCACGCGAACTAGTAGCCGAGTCGACCGACAGGTGGTGCGACCTCGTCCGCCGCGGTATCCTGGTAAAGCAGATGCAGGCATGGCGGCAATATAACCCGTTCATCAGTAATACGGAACGGGAAATCACAACTCCCGGAGCTCCGGAGAATATCCAATCCCGCAATATGTTATTGCCCGTGCCTTTGAGTGAAATAGATGTGAACAAGAACCTGACTCAGAACCCGGGATATTAATCTTTTGTGTCAACTTAAAACGATAAGAGAATGAAAACAACCTATACTAAATTCATACTTCTGCTCGCAGCAACTACATTTATTGCGTGCAATGAAGAGAAAGCCCCCAGCTTACATATCTCCGCCAGCGCAGACAAGACAGAGGTAAAGGTAGGAGAACCCGTTACATTCAGTATCCGGCATAATGCAATGGCCGTATCCATTTACACCGGAGACGACGGGCACGACTACAAGAGCAGTGCCTACTATCTGCTGCAAGGAAAAACCAACGATGATTTACAAAACAACAATTATCGCCTATCGATCCGGAAATTACACCGTATAATTGTAACTTTGCCGATACACCCGCCGGTTCCACTTCCATTACGGACAATCTCGCAGAAGTTGTGAACGCAGGCAGTGGTGATAACCTGATAGGTTCGGAAGCCGAAATCGAGTATGACGAGTCCATTCAGCAGAATGTACTGAAAATCACATCCGTTCATCCCGAATGGTGGTATCAGGCACTCCGCCTGCATACGGACGCCAAACTGGGAACAAACAAAAAGCTGAATTTACGGATGAGATTCGACAAAGACATCCTGGAAGATGTCAGTTCGGGAGAGCAGCGTCCGGACATCACAACCTTTCAGGTAGTCATCCGCCTCGGCGGCATTGGAGTCGGCGAAACGGAGGTTATATTCAGAGATGAAACCGTCTGGGACATATACTGGAATCCCAATACCGCGTTTACGGACTACTCCGTTGACTTGTCGAGTGTTATAGACGCCTGGCAGGGAGCTACGGGAAAAACGATGGGTACATTGTCATACATACAGATCTTATTTACCCCTAGTAATAATGCCGGATATTTAGGCGATTACTACATAGCTTCCGCAAGTTATGGTGATATAGACTATATTCCGTTCTCCACAGGCCAGTCTCTGAACATCAATGACAACTCCGGAATATTAAAATATCAATATACGTATACGCAACCGGGTAATTATCAGGTAGTCGTAATAGGCACCAATACAAGTATGAAAAACTATTCGGATAGCGGGTATAAAGACAATGTAGGAAACAATATTCATGCAAGTGAATATGATTACAACACTCAGTTCTCTACCATTGACATAACCGTTCGTCCATAACACAGACGTTTTTTGCTTATGAGATATTATAAACAAATCATTCTGTCACTTATCGTTCTTTCCTGTGCATTCATAACCGGCAATGCACAGGAAGAACTCCTGTTCCGTCATCTGACCAGAAACGAGGGACTGCTACACGATAACGTGACCTGTATCGTACAAGACTCCTTAGGATATATGTGGTTCGGAAGCCATAGAGGGCTTAATCGGTACGACGGATATTCCATTGATTCCTACAAGTACGAAAACGGTATTATAAATTCAGTCTATTATAACAGGGTTTATAGTATTCAGATAGTAGGTCGCTATATCTGGCTGGCTACGGAAGCCGGACTGGCTTGTTTTGATATCAGAACCAAGCAATTTGTCAGTTACCGGACAGAGGCTCAACCCGATCCCGCCTTTTATTCCAAAGTCAGGGTGCTCAAGCAGGGCATTGGTAATCAGTTATGGCTCATATCGGATAACCAAATCAGATTGGTAAAGATTGAATCTTCCGGAAAAGATAACGGGGAACCGGTCATTTCTGCCAGAAAGATAGGAGACACTTACAATTATATTTCCGACGAGTTGAACCCGAAGGTGGCAACAGACAGCCTGGGGAATGCCTGGATTTCGGGAAAAAGGTATCTGTCCGCCTACAAGGTTGACGCTGAGGGAGAATTGAAGTTTTCTGGCAATATCAATAATAACATAGGATCGGGAGTCAGGGATATTTGTTATGATAACGGAGATTTATGGATCATCTATCAGGAACATCTGGCTAAATATAAAATCGAAAACGACGGCAGTTATACACTTGCCAAGCAGGTCATGTTCCATACTCCGGGTGGGGTACTGTCCTTATGTGTTGACCCCGAATATGTATGGATAGGAGCAAACGAAGGACTTTTCCAAGTATGGAAAAGCAATGAGTCCACCTCTGTCATGGAACATAAGCACTCACCGTCCAATCCCTATTCGGTAGGAAGTGACATCAACAATATCTTCCTCGACAGGGACAATAATCTATGGGTATCCGCCTGGACCGCAGGCGTGTCTTATGCCAATACAAGGGCCCGTTTTTTCAAAACTGTCAGATACAGTCCTTTCAGAACGTCCGATACAAGTATCGGTTCCGAGTTTATCAGTTCCGTACATTACAGCAAGGATGGCCATGTATATATGGGAAGCAAGTTTGGCGGATTGAGCAGTTTCGATATCAGAACTAAAGAGGTGATATGGGATTATTGTCACCTTCCCCAGTTATTTCCGAGTATCACAAGTATACAGTCGGATAGCAGGAATATCTATGCAGCTGTCAGAGATAATATCGTCATTATCAATAAAAAGACAAGAGAAGTTACCCACTCACTGCGGACAATCAACGGCGGTTATATTTTCTGGCTGGATTTCGACAAGTTCAACCGTTTGTGGGTCACGACATATGCCGGACTGGAGTGTTTCGAAGAGAGCAACGGTCTATGGAAAAACACGATGACCTATACCAGCCGGACTCCCGCTCCTTGTAATCTGTCCACCGACTTGCTTCACAACATATATAGCGATACAACTAAAAATGAACTCATTATCACATCGGCAATGGGTATCAACCGTGTCATATTCGATAATGAAGGCAAGGTAGTCCGTATCGTCAAATATCTGGCGAGAGAGAACGACGAGAACAGTTTAAGCAGTAACTACATCTGGCCTATCGACAAGGGAAGCGACTCTACTTACTGGATAGGCACCATGGGCAACGGGCTTAATAAAGTGACACTGATAGACAGGCCCAACGGGATTTACGACTACTCAGCCAAAAGTTACGGGATAGAAGCCGGAGCGACGTCCAACGACATAGAGAGTATCGAAGTCGACAAGTTCGGGCGTGTATGGTGCGGAGGCTTTAATCTGAACTACTTCGACGACGGGATAAAACGCTTCAATGTATTCGACACAAACGATGGCTTACAAAGTTATGTGTTCGGTACTTCCTCTTCCGCCAAGGATGACGAAGGAAACTTATACTTCGGAGGAGCCCACGGCCTGAACTACTTCACTCCTATTGCCGAAACTCCGCATAACACCTCATATCGTGTTTACTTTACCGGTTGCCATATCAACGGAAAACCTGTAGACTCGGACATCGAATTTTCCAACAGTCTTGAACTCAAGTATCCTGATAATAATTTCTCCGTCAACTTCACCTCATTATCTTACAGTAACCAGCACCACATACGCTACCGCTACAAACTGGAAGGATATGATAATGAATGGCGATATATAGAAGCAGGCAAGGAACCAGCCGTAGCTTATCAGAAAATTCCGTTCGGTTCGCATACCTTACTGGTGGAAGCAGGCGACTGGCAAACATGGAGTAATGAACAATATGCATTGCAGATTTACTCCCAACCCCCTTTCTGGATGACTTGGTGGGCTTATACCCTATATATTCTCGCCATTCTGGGACTGTTCTACGTAGGCTTCCGTTACTTCATCAAGTGGACTCAGATGAAGAATACGATTTCCATGCAGAAAGAACAGGAACGACAGAAAGAGGAAATGATGCAAATGAAAATGAGATTCTTCACGGATGTTTCTCATGAGTTCCGGACCCCGCTGACCTTGATAAGCCACGCTATCAATGAGATTGCTGAAGACGAGGACATTTGCACAAACAAATATGTAAATATCATAAAACATAATACAGGCAAACTGTCGAACATGGTCAACGAACTGCTTGATTTTCACCGGGTAGAAGTGAAGTCCGCCCAACTCAGGACGACCTATACTTCTATTCCTGAATACGTGAGCGATATTTACGAAGAATTCAAAGGCTGGGCGGAAGCCTCCGACATCCATGTGAACTTACAAATTGACAATCCGGAGATCGGGATGTGGATAGACCCGGAGCATTTCGGTAAAATACTGTCGAATATTCTTTCCAACAGTATACGCTATTCTCATGCCGGCAGCGAAATCAACATTCAGGTTGCTAAAGGATACGTGAATGACATTGTTCCCCGCTATAAGGATTCTTTCTGGAATACCAAAGATATGATTCCCGGCGAACAGGCGATAATAAGAGTGAGCGATACAGGGATTGGCATGGAGAAAGCCGTACTGCCTACCATTTTCAAACGTTTTCATCAGGTGCAAAATAATACAGGTAAACAGCATACCGGTTCGGGCATCGGGTTATCTCTGGTCAAATCCCTTATCGAACTCCACCACGGCGGAATTATCATCAGCAGCAAGCCGGATGCAGGAACCGAAGTTATCATAGCCCTGCCGATATCGGACACCTATCTGGCCAAAGAGGAAAAGATAGAAGAAAGTACTTTCGTACTAAAAGACTATTTATCAAACTATGCAGTAGAGTACGAACCATTGGAGATAGAAGAAACCACAGCTATTTATATGGAAGGCAAACCTACGATTCTGCTGGTGGATGACAACCACGAAATACTTATGATATTAAGGGAGTATTTCGTAAAAGACTATAATATCATCATGGCTATTGATGGACAGGAAGCCTTGGACAAATGTAACCGCAGCCTTCCGGACATTATCATTTCAGACGTAATGATGCCCAGAATGAACGGTATAGAACTGTGTGCAACTCTAAAGAAGAACTTACAGACTTGTTTTATTCCTATCATTCTGCTTACTGCAAAATCGCAGGTTGAGGACCAGATTGAAGGGATTGAAATGGGAGCGGATGCGTACATCCCCAAACCCTTCAACCCCAGACTTCTCAAAGCAAACGTCCGCAATCTTCTCAATAAAAGTCATCAGATGCGGAATCTGCCTACCGCCAACAACGTCCGGCAGGAGATTCAGGACAAGAAACAAAGAGAAGTGTTCGACAAACTAGTAGAGTTGGTTAATGCCAATCTAACCGACCAGCAATTCTCCGTCGACCACCTCTGCCTCGAACTTGGAATGAACAGGACCAAACTGTATAGCTTTATCAAGTCGACAACCGGAATGTCTTTGGGAAATTACATCCGTAAGATTCGGTTGGACAAGGCAGCCGAATTGTTAAGAACCACCGATATGTCAATCAGTGAAGTCGGTTATGCCGTCGGAATCGAAAGTCCGTCTTATTTCACGAGAACATTTAAAGAACAATTCGGCAGTTCACCCTCCGAATTTATCAAGCATTAGTCACATTAATATTTATATTATGAAGAAATTAATCCTCAGTATCCTGGCATTCAGTCTCGCAACAACTGCTTTGCCACAACAGGTAAAAGAAATAGAAATCCTTCCCAATGAAAAATGGTGGGGAGGAGCTACCGACCTCGGCAATAAAATGCCTTTCTGCGATAACACAATAGAAGCCGACCTGCAAACCCAGAATTTTAATAACCAGACTACCCCGTTACTTATCTCGAATAAGGGGCGTTATATCTGGTGTGACGGTCCATTCCAGTTTCAACTGAGAGACGGAAAAATCCGCATAGAATCCGCCAGAGGAACAATAGAGTACGCTACCGCGGGAAACACATTAAAAGAGGCTTACCTGACCGCTTCCGGAAAGTATCTCCCACCCGCCGGTATATTGCCGCCCGAACTGTTCTTCTCAAAACCGCAATACAATACCTGGATAGAGCTTATATATAATCAGAATCAAGAGGATATCCTGAAATATGCAAGAAGTATTATCGACAACGGATTTCCTACCGGCATACTGATGATTGACGATAACTGGCAAAAAGATTACGGAAACTTCAACTTCCGCCCGGACAAGTTTCCGAACCCCAAAGCAATGGTTGACGAACTTCATGCCATGGGATTTAAAGTGATGTTATGGGTAAGTCCGTTTGTGTCACCCGATAGCGAAGAATTCAGGTATCTAAAGACAAAGGGATATCTGGTAAAAAGAAAAGGTAGTGACCAGCCGGCAATTCTCGATTGGTGGAACGGTTCCAGTGCCTGCTATGACCTGAGCAATCCTGAAGCTTATAACCATTTACGGAGTACGCTCAAGAAAATGCAGCAAGACTATCATATCGACGGTTTCAAATTCGATGCAGGAGACCCGGAAAGATATCCGGAAAAAGAGGTAGATGTTTTCGACCGCCAATCGTATGATACCGAACAGACTTATTTATGGGCCAAGTTGGGGCTCGAATTTCCATATAACGAATTCCGTGCCTGCTGGAAATTAGGCGGCCAGCCTTTAGTGCAACGCCTGGGCGACAAGAAATACTCATGGGACGGAGTGGCAAGTCTGGTTCCCTCAATGATAGCCGCCGGCCTGTTGGGATATTCGTATGCCTGTCCCGACATGATTGGAGGCGGAGAATATTCCAGTTTTCAGGGTATTGATGCGTCCGGTTTTGACCAGACATTGATTGTACGTTCCTGCCAGATACATTCCATGATGCCGATGATGCAGTTTTCAGTAGCCCCCTGGCGGATTCTAAGCAAAGAGAACCTGGAAATGTGCATCAAGTATGCCAAATGGCATGAGCAACTGGGTGATTATATACTCTCACAGGCAAAAAAAGCCTCTATTACAGGAGAACCCATTGTACGTCACATGGATTATGCCTTCCCTAATCAGGGATTTGAAGAATGCAGAGACCAGTATATGTTGGGGGATAAATACCTGGTAGCCCCCATTATGTCCAGCGGCAATACACGTACAGTAAAACTCCCCAAAGGTAAATGGAAAGATGATCTGGGAAAAGTCTATAAAGGAGGTAAAACGTATACCCTCGACGTCCCTCTTTCACGGCTTCCCTGGTTTGTAGAAGTTAAATAATCCCGAATATTCACACTTCATATATAGTATCCCATGAAAAGACTCTTGTTATCTCTTCTTTGTATTCCGGCTCTGTTATTGACTTTCTGCAATGACAAAGTAAACTCCAAAGAAGAAACAGAATCTCCCGCTTCCAGTGCGCCGGATCAACTGGAGAAAGTAACATACCAACCCTCGGAGGAAATAATTTGTAACCCGGAGAGAGGATTCTTCACTCATCAGGAATATGCCACGGACAATAACCACTCCATTACCCCCGCCTTCTTGAAAGAATGTCGGGAGAAAGGCATGAGCCTTATATTCACCGCCTACTATATGAGAGATTTCAAAGATAAGTTGATCTCCGAAGAATATCTGCAACGGATACGCAACAATATGTTGGCTCTCAGAAAAGGAGGAGCAAAATCTGTATTACGCTTTGCATATACTTCCTCTGAAAACGAAAAGCCATGGGATGCTCCCAGGGAACTCACGGAACAGCATATCCAACAACTAAAACCTATTCTGGAAGAATTTTCGGATGTAATATGTGTACTCGAAGCCGGATTTGTCGGGGTATGGGGAGAATGGTACTATACTGACCATTATAACTACCAGCCTAAAAAGGGAGAGTATGCTCCCCGCCGTAAGGTACTGGATGCCCTTCTGAAAGTAATGCCCAAGGACAGAATGATAAGTGTACGGTATCCGGTAGCCAAGTTATTTACTTTCAATATTAACTACACCGACACCATTACTAGGAAAACGGCTTATAATGAATCCGACTTATCTCGTATAGCTTTTCACAACGACTGTTTTCTGGCCGACATAGATGACATGGGAACTTTCGGAGAGAATCCTGATTACAGAAAATTCTGGGAATGGGAAACAAAATATGTAGCCATGGGAGGAGAAACCTGTAAACTGTCGGAATATTCGAACTGCGAGAATGCTGTAACAGACTTTGCCAAATACCATTGGTCGTATATTAATATTGATTATCATCCCGCAGTCATCAACCAATGGGAGGACGAACAATGCATGAAGGAAATACAAAAGCGTTTAGGTTATCGCTTCACTCTCTCCGAAGGATATTTTACTCCCAAAGGAGAAATAGGTTGTCCTTATGAAGTGGTGTTAAAGTTACAGAATACAGGTTGGGCTGCCCCATTTAATCCGAGAGATGTCGAGATTGTATTTGTCCACAAAAAGAAGAAAGAGAACAAGTATAAGATCAAACTTAAAGAAGATCCGCGTTTCTGGTTTCCGAATGAGCAGATTACCATTCAGGCTCGATTCGGACTACCGGAATCAATGCCAAGCGGTGAATATGATATTTATTTGAATCTTCCCGACCCCAGACCAACCATTTCGGCACGTTGGGAATACAGTATACAATTAGCTAACAAAGATGTATGGAACAAACAATACGGATATAATAAAATACACAGTACAATGTTGGTTACTAATTCAAATAAAGCATCTTTCGTTGGAGAAAGTTTAGAAAATTTCCAAGTAAAATAATTCAAAGGAACGTCTTCTTTGAGGGAAAAAGAAAAGGCAGGCAAAAACGATACACTCACAAAGTTTGTCGTTTTTGCTTTTTTAGGTACTTTTGTAATCGAAAAAACCAAAATGCAGTATCTGCAAAAGAATTATGAAACATCCTCTTGACCTGTTCCAATATTGTCCCGAATGTGGTTCCTCTCATTTCGAAGTCAACAATGAAAAGTCCAAAAAATGTACAGATTGCGGCTTTGTCTATTATTTCAATCCATCTTCCGCTACCGTGGCTCTAATCCTGAACGACCAAAACGAGCTGCTCGTCTGCCGCCGTGCCAAAGAACCTGCCAAAGGTACGCTCGACCTTCCCGGGGGATTTATCGACATGAACGAAACCGGCGAAGAAGGCGTAGCCCGTGAAGTATTGGAGGAAACCGGATTGAAAGTGCAACAAGCCGTCTATCAATTCTCACTTCCCAATATTTACATCTATTCCGGTTTTCCCGTGCACACACTTGATATGTTCTTTCTTTGTACCGTAGAAGATATAAGCCACTTCTCGGCAATGGATGATGTATCAGATTCTTTCTTCCTGCCTCTCTCCGAGATCAATCCGGAAGATTTTGGACTGGATTCTATCCGTCGAGGACTTAAAAAATTCTTATCCGACAGATAATTCGTTAAAATATAACAAATTACGGAAACATATCCCCTTCCATTCTGTCTAATATTTTAATGAGCTTTAAATTAACAGCCATTAAAATACGTCATTGGAAGATATATAGTACTTTTGCATAAACACCCTATTATGAAAAAAGAAATTACTAGACTCATTTGTGCGACTATCTGTTGCGCACCAATTATAGGATTTGCCCAGACAGGTGACAAGTTCACTTCGACTGACAACCTTTATA
>OGOC01002059.1_pt1 | contig 14148 bp, 13 predicted proteins | sample 1552561 | NCBI WGS metagenome assembly OGOC01 (sample SAMEA2580148, study PRJEB22360) | human gut metagenome | biome: human gut; feature: human-associated habitat; material: faeces | place: Denmark | collected 2008/2010
ATGACTTATCTCGAATAAAAGCATTCGCATTTGATGTAGATGGTGTTCTTTCTTCAGATATGGTGCCTCTGCATCCCAACGGAGAACCGATGCGTATGGTAAATATAAAAGACGGATATGCTATACAATTGGCCGTCCGTTTAGGTTACAATATAGCAATTATCACAGGAGGACGTACCCAAGCCGTTCATGAACGGTTCTCCGCATTGGGAGTCAAACATATCTTTATGGGTGCAAAAATCAAAACCGAAGCATACTATCAATGGATTGAATCTTCAAACCTAAAACCGGAAGAGATACTGTATATGGGTGACGATATTCCGGATTATGAAGTCATGCAACTGGTAGGCCTACCTACTTGCCCCGCTGACGCTGCACCTGAAATTAAAGCGATATCAACTTATATATCCCCCAAAAAAGGAGGATGCGGATGTGGACGGGATGTCATAGAAGAGGTACTGAAAGCACAGGGAAAATGGATGGCTGATGAAGCTTTCGGTTGGTAAATACAAAACAAAATAAATAAAAAGTTTTCGCTTGTTTTGTATGACCATCACACAGATATGCAAAAGCCTATGGTTGAAGGAATGACAAGTTGTGGCGATTGGGCGGCACAGGTTATTGAGCAAAACGAAAATCTTGAACAATTGATTCTTGTTGGGGCAAGTGAGGCGGATATACAGCAGATAAATGTGAAAAATCAAAGTAAGCTTATAACATTTTCAGCAGAAGAATTACGGAACAATAGTGGAAGAGAAAAACTTGATTTGATTGAAACTGATGTACCTTTTTATATTTCCATAGACAAAGATGTGCTCTGCGAGACGGATGCAGACACAAACTGGAGCCAGGGTGATATGCGGTTAAGTACCATGATGAAATGTCTGGGTGCTGTTAGAGAGAAATGTGTAGAAGAAAGTCTCAGGATCCTGGGCGTGGATATCTGTGGGGAATGTGATGCCAAAGAGCCAGGAAACAGTGCTTTGAATGACAGGGCCAATGCTGCGCTGCTGGAATTTTTTACATCCACAGATGTGGGTGAGGATATTGAGGAAAACAAAAACGGGACATCAGGAGGAAACCGATGAAAAATGAACTTCTTACCATCGGGCCATTTACGGTATACGGGTATGGCCTGATGATCGCCATTGGAATTGTGGCAGGTTGTCTGACTGCAGAGTACAGAGCCAGAAAACAGGGACTTGACAGTGAACAGATCTTTCCGATGGTCCTGTGGTGCCTGGTGGGTGGATTTCTTTGTGCAAAACTTCTCTTCTGGATTACAGAGTGGAAATCAATCATTCAGGATCCGGGATTTATGATGGAAACGTTAAGTTCCGGTTTTGTGGTGTTTGGAGGAATCATCGGCGGGATACTGACAGGATTTTTGTACTGCAGGATCAGAAAACTTGTATTTTTTAAATATGCGGATGTGATCCTGCCATCTGTGGCACTGGCCCAGGGATTTGGACGGATCGGATGTTTTCTGGCGGGCTGTTGTTATGGAAAAGAGACAGAGAGAGTTTTTTCTGTGATATTTCAGAATTCAGAATATGCGCCCAATCACGTGGCACTGATCCCGACGCAGCTGTATTCCAGCGGACTGGATTTTCTGCATTTTCTTTTGCTGTTGCTGATCGCGCGGAATAAAAAAGCAGATGGCCAGGTGACTGCCTGCTATCTGATCTTTTACAGCATTGGACGCTTTGTGATCGAGTTTTTTCGTGGAGATATTATCCGGGGAAGTGTGGGGATTTTGTCAACTTCCCAGTTTATCAGTATTTTTACCGGGATTGCTGGGATTGTGCTGTTGATACTGGTGATGAAAAGAAAGAATCAGACAGCGTAGGACAGTAGTGTCATAAGGACAGGTTTTCTTTGCATACATCTATGAAAAAGACGAAAGCAGGCCTGCCATGCTCAGAAAAGAAGATTTTGAACCAAATATGAAAACAGAGGATAAGATCCCCGGAGCGCAGACGGAAAATCCGGCACAGAGTCAGCGCTTCGGGGATTTTATCGTGAAATATATGCAGAATGTAAAGGACACCATGGAACTTTTTTCGGGGACATCTTTTCAGGCAATCAATGAGATTTTCGGGGTTCTCTATGTTCCGCTGGAAAGTATGGGAGAACTTGAGGTCACGGGAACATCCTATAATTCGATCCCGAAATGTTACACGTATATGGACATGGAGGCAGCAGGGGCATCGGGGATCACCAGGCTGCATGACCATCCGTATCTCAAACTTCGGGGAAAGGGGACGGCGGTGGCAGTAATCGACTCGGGGATTGATTATCAGAATGCCGTGTTTCGAAATGCAGGCGGTTCCAGGATCGCTTATTTATGGGATCAGTCGCTGGAAGATGGGACTGATATAGCAGGTACAGAAGTTCCCTATGGCAGGTTATTCCGTAAAAATGATATCGACCAGGCACTGGCTTTTGAGGATCCGTTTTCTGTTGTGCCATCCCGTGATACCAATGGACATGGCACGGCACTTGCCGGCATTGCGGCAGGAAATATGGTCCCGGGAGAAAATTTTACCGGAGCGGCGCCGGAAGCGACATTGATCATCATCAAGGTAAAACCGGCAAAACAATACCTCCGGAATTTTTATCTCTACCCTCCGGATGCAGAAGTCTTTCAGGAAAATGACGTGATGATGGCCATCGCTTATGCGATTTCCTGGGCGAAAAAACTGGAGATGCCACTTTCTATCTGCCTGGGAATCGGAAGCAGCCAGGGTGCTCATCTGGGAACCAATGCGTTAAGCCAGTATGTGGACTATGTGGCAAATTTTTCTCAGGTATCCGTATCTGTGGCAGCAGGAAACGAAGGAAATACAAGAAACCACAGCACGGGGATTTTTTCTCAGGAAAGGGAGCAGATCGTGACAGAGCTCCGTGTGGCAGAAAGGGAGCAGGGATTTACCATGGAATTCTGGGGAGAGCCACCGGAGATCTACGGGCTTTCCATCCAGTCACCCACCGGTGAGATATTGGAAGTCAGCAGTTCCATCGGTTCCAGAACTCAGGAGCTTTCTTTTGTCTTTGTGGAAACAAAGGTGTATGTGAATTATATCCTGATTGAGCGGCAGACCGGATATTCGCTGGTGTATATCCGATTTTTCCATCCGGCGTCCGGTATCTGGAAAATTTTTACCCAGGCAAGAAACCAACAGAACGTACAGTTCCATATATGGCTTCCTGTGGAAGGGCTGATCTCCCAGGATACCTATTTTCTGGAACCCTCTCCCTACACCACGGTGACAGCGCCGGGAGATGCCAGGAACAGCATCACGGCAACCGCCTACCAGCACCGTGACGGAAGCATCTATATTGCAGCAGGCAGAGGCTATACGCCAGATGGCATGATCACTCCACATCTGGCAGCTCCTGGCGTTAACGTAAAAGTGCCGCTGGTACGAGGCGGCTTTGGAACCCGCTCCGGAACCAGTATCTCCGCCGCACAGACCGCTGGTATCGCGGCACTTCTGTTTGAATGGGCGATCATACGAGATAACCAGCCGTTTTTTACCGGGAGCAGCGTGAAATATTATCTGCAGAGAGGCGCAAGAAGAGAAGAAAACATGCAGTACCCAAACCCGGAGTGGGGGTATGGGAAGGTGGATCTGTATCATACCTTTGAACTGCTGACGTGAGATGATGCGAGCTGGAAAAAATATGAAAAGCAGAAACAGATCATTTCCTTTGGAAAGAGTAGATGCACAAGATGCATAGATATTACATTTGGAAAAATAATAAAAGGATACGAAAGTACTAATTTTGGAAAAAATATTCATATAGATAATTCACTTTGTATCGTGTACTATAAATATATGGAAAAATCATATAATGACACAACAGGGAGGAATTTTACTTATGGAGCTTTCAACTTTGGTAAAAATGTCAAACACTTACGGAAGTAATCCGGCTTATGTTCTGGCAGGAGGCGGTAATACTTCTGTAAAAGACGATACAACATTGTATGTAAAGGGATCTGGTACACAGCTTGCTACCATTAAGGCAGAGGAATTTGTCAAAATGGACAGAGCCCGTCTGAATGAGATCATGAAAACGGAATATCCGGCGGATGATGTGAAGCGTGAATCTGCATATCTTGCAGATGTAATGGCGGCAGTGACCGATGAGGATAAAACCAAACGTCCCAGCGTGGAAGCGCTGCTCCACAATCTGTTTGCCTATACGTATGTCCTGCATGTTCATCCGACACTTATCAATGGACTGACCTGCGGAAAGGGCGCAAAGGCTCTCTGCAAAGAGCTTCTTGGAAAAGACGTACTCTGGATCGATATCTGCAAACCGGGATACACACTTGCCCGTATCTGCTTCGAGAAAATGAATGCCTATAAAGAAGAAACAGGAAAAGACGTGCAGGTCCTTCTGCTTCAAAATCACGGAATTTTTGTTGCGGCTGATACTGTAGAGGAAATCGGCGTTTTATTTGATGGTGTGATCGGAAAGCTGGAAAAGCAGGTAAAGAGAACTGCGGATGTAAGTGATGCAGTTACACCTGAAAAAGAGCAGGCAGCACAGAAGCTTTCCAGTCTGCTCGGACATGCGGTTGAGGTCGTACCGGCTGCGGAGGCTGATGATTTTGTAAAAGATAAAACTGCTGCGGCACCTCTTCTGAAGCCGTTTACTCCGGATCATATCGTATACTGCGGACCTTATCCGTTATTTGTAGAAAATATTGATGAGGCGAAAAATGCGCTGGATGCATTTATGGCAGAGCATGATAAAGAGCCAAGACTGATCTTGGTACAGGGCGTTGGCGCATTTATCATGGAAGATGACAAAGGAAAGGCAGCAAAGGCACAGCTTCTGGTAAAGGATGCGATCAAGCTTGCAGTGTATGCAGAGAGCTTTGGCGGCCCGCTGCAGATGACCGATGAGATCACATATTTTATCACACACTGGGAAGCAGAAGCATACCGCAGTAAGAAATAAAAAAGAAAAATATATAGAGAAATAAAGAAAATGCATCGGGAACTATCAGGAAATTCCCGGTGCATTTTTTTGTCAAATGACGGATAAATAGTTACTCAGGACAGAGTTACGCAGCAAATGTGGATATTTTTATCCGCATTACTACAAATCTTATTTCCGATACACGAATGCCGGCAGTCCGTCCTCGCCAACCGGAACATTTACAGTTCCCTGGATCAGCGGGCGGGCATAGCGGATAAAGTCTTCGGTGACATCGGAGCCGTCTTCTGTGATCCATTCCACAGGGACAGTCTTTTCTTCGTTGCAGATAGCGTTGACATCCTCCAGTGTGCATTTCATGGAGTACGGGGAATCACTCTGACGTTTAAATGCAATCATCTTTCCGGTTTCACCGTTCAGGGCAGCCTGTACACCAAATTCACCGGCGAGAATTGCCTCCTGCTGGTCTGTCTCGGAGAGCATGGATGCAGAGCAGCGCTGGCTTACGTTGAGTTCTACAGAGCGGGCTTTGACACCAAGGCGGCTGCGTACAAGATTCTCAAGGTATTTACCGCAGCCTGCAAGCATCTTGTGGCCGAAAGCGTCGGTACCGGCAGCACTGTCGTATTCGCAGATGAAAGTGCCGTCTTTATCATGAATGCCCTCGGATACACAGACGACAACGTTGCAGTTTTTCTCAAAGGCAGCATTAACTTTCTGGAGAAATTCCTCTACATCGAAATCCGTTTCCGGAAGATAAATGAGAAGTGGATTGTCTCCGGTGTATTTCCGTGCAAGGGCAGCGGCTCCGGTGAGCCAGCCAGCGTGACGTCCCATGATCTCGATGATGGTGGCAGATTTTTTCTCATAGACACAGGCGTCCAGGGTGATCTCACGGACAGTGGAAGCCACGTAACGGGCAGCGCTTCCGAAGCCTGGGGTATGGTCCGTATTTACAAGGTCATTATCAATGGTCTTCGGCTCGCCGAGGATACGGATGTCGCTGCCGATCTTTTCGGCATAGCGGGAAAGCTTGCTGACGGTATCCATGGAATCATTTCCTCCGATATAAAAGAACCAGCCGATGTTCATCTCCTCGAATTTCCGGAACAGCTTCGGATAAACCGGATCTTCCAGAGATTCCGGAAGTTTGTAACGGCAGGAGCCAAGATAGGCGCCAGGTGTCCAGGTAAGAGCGCGAAGCTGTTCGCCCGGAAGTGCTTCCTGAAAATCAAGGACTGTTCCGTTTAAAAATCCCTCAATACCGTTGACCATGCCATAAACGTGGTCGATCTCTTCTGTATGTTTAAGTGCTTCAGATACCACACCGTAAAGACTGCTGTTGATCGCTGCGGTCGGTCCGCCGGACTGTCCTGCGATAAGGTTCTTTTTTGACATTCTGATACCTCCTGGGTGTTGTTTTTTTATATTGTAACAGAAATAGGAGAAGATAACATCTAAAAAAATCACCTTTTTTATAAAAAAATTACTCTATACAAATAGTTATATCATAGTAAAATAGTAGTATAGATAGAGAAAAGAGGTGAAAAAACGATGACAGTAAAAAAAGTACAGTTTGAGAGCATGGATGAAGTGAACCGTTTTCTTGATGTGACGGAGCATTTTCCGTTTGCAGTGGATCTGAAAAGGGGAAGCAGAACAGTAAATGGCAAATCCATTCTTGGAGTTGCATCCATTGGCCTTGGCAGAGAGACGGACTTTTGTGCACATGTGCCGGAGCTTGCGCCGGAGATCACATCCAGTCTTGGTTTTTGCATGAGGTAGGTTTAAGAGGGGAAAAAATAAATAATGGTTGATCGATGGTGAATGAGGATATCGTAAGGTCGCAGAGGCGATGATCGATATCCTCATTTTTTTATATATGACAAATGTAACTATTTAGAAAAAAATCTAAATACTTATTGACTGGGAAAAATGGAAATGATATATTCTATTTAGAAATATTTCTAAATACTATCCGAAAGGAGGAAGACATACACGATGGCGTTTGCGGAAACCTTCAAGGCACTTTCGGATCCTGTGCGGAGAGAAATCCTGCAGCTTCTGAAAAACGGGAAAATGTCAGCCGGTGAGATCGGAGGACATTTTGACATGACGGGTGCAACCATATCCTATCATCTGAAAATTTTGAAGAAAGCAGATCTTGTGTGGGAAACGAAGGTGAAGAATTTCGTGTATTACGAACTGAATACCACAGTTGTAGAGGAACTGCTTCTGTGGCTCAGTGATCTGAAAGGGGGAAAGAATGATGAAAGGTGAAGAAAGAAAAGAATTTCTGAAGGAATATAAAATGTCTCTGATCTCCGGGAGTATCCTTACGATCTCGCCGTCACTGGCAGGGGTCCTGCTGTGGAACCGTCTGCCGGAGAAGATCGCAACACATTTTGATCAGCATAATCTGGCCAACGGCTGGAGCAGCAAACCGATGGCAGTTTTTGGAATTCCGTTTCTGCTTTTGCTGATCCATCTGTTTTGCGTGTTTTTTACAGCCAATGATCCAAAGAGAAAAAATATCAACAGGCGTATCTTTACCATGACCCTGTGGCTGGTTCCTGTGGTGTCTGTGATCACCTGCATGTCGATCTATGGTCTTGCTCTGGGTATGGACATTGATATCGGTGTGATCGTGAATATCATGGTGGGGATCATGTTTATCATCCTCGGAAATTACGTTCATAAGGTGAAACAGAATTATACAGTGGGAATGAAGCTTCCCTGGACCTTGAACAGCGAGGAGAACTGGAACCGTACCAACCGTATGACAGGCTGGATACTGATCCTGTCAGGGCTGCTTTTTCTTATGAATTCCCTGCTCCTGAAAACGGAAATTGTTTTTGCGGTAATTTTGCTGGTCATCCTTGTGCCAATGATCTATTCATTTATTCTTTATAAAAAGGGAATCTGAGAAAATAATTTCGGACCGTCACTGTCAGAAAAAAGGCAGTGGCGGTTTCTTTTTTAATAAAAAATAATGTTCAAACAAAGCGGTACGTGATATGATAATGTCATACAAAAGCATTTCCTCGAACACTATAAACAGACAGCAGACAGGAGGGATCATTATGACAGAATTAAGCCGTTTTCAAAAAGATGTGGAAGTTGCTGCCACTGCTCTTGAAATGCGGGCGGAGAACGAGGATGCCAAAGAAGAGGCCATTCATCTTTACCGGAAATTCGGAAGTACCAAACAGGAGCCGCTGCGGTTGGCAGTTGCCCTGCGGGGATATTTTCTGGAGGAAGGTGTGGAGGAAGAGGAACGCGCGCATTATGGAGCATATCTTAAGAAAAGGATCCGTCCGGCTGTGGAACGCCTGATTCTGGAAGATGACTGGGAAAAGATCGAGAAGCTTTATGAGAACGAATGGTTTGGGGAACAGGAGCTGGAGGTGTTCCTGAAACTGGCTGAAGAGTGGAGGAGACCTGCAGCGCTGATGGGACTTCTCCATTTGAAAAAAGCAAATTATGGATTTAAAGAGAAGAAATTCGAGCTGTGATTTTTTCAGGAAATCGGGAATGGAGGCGGATTCGGTGGAACGGAGGCAGGAAGAGCTTGGAATACATATCCTGGAAAATATAAGGAACGAACTGTACTACTATTTTCCATATCTGGACGGTGCTTTTGCCTGCATTTCCGGGAAGGGCTCAGAGCAGACCGGAACTATTGGAACAGATGGAGCTTTTTTTCTTTTTTCCCCGGAATATCTTCTGAAGCTTTATGTAAAAAAGCCGGAGGCAGTGCGAAGAGGTTATCTGCATATGCTGCTGCACTGTCTGTATCTGCACCTTTTTCGGGAGGATCAGGAGGACAGACGCTTATGGAACCTGGCCTGTGATATTGCGGTGGAACAGATCATTTCCAGGGAAAAGATCCCGATTCTGGAGACAGGCGGCGATGCGAAAAAAATCCGTGAAAAGGTTTTTCATATTCTGGGAGACAGGTCGGATTCTGCAGAAAAGATATGCCGGAAGTTGAAGGAACAGGCTTTTCCGTTTCACCTGGAAGAACTGGAGAAAGCCTTTCATTTTGATGACCACACCCTGTGGGATATCTGCACAGGAGAAAAAGGAAAAAGAACAAAGGAAAAATGGAACAAGCTTCTTTCCTATACTGCCGCAAACCGTCAGGATCACCGGAAACGGCGGGGAAGTCAGAAAGGGGACCAGAAGGAAGAGGCAGGAACGGTAAGATCCGGAAGGTACGATTACAAAAAATTTCTCCGTCAGTTTTCTGTGCTGCGGGAAGAGGTGGAGCTGGATACGGAAAGCTTTGATTATATTTTTTATAATTACGGGATGGAGCATTATGGAAATCTTCCGCTGATCGAGCCGCTGGAATATAAGGAAGTGAACCGTCTGGAGGAGCTGGTGATCGCCATTGATACTTCCGGCTCCTGCGATGGAGAGACTGTGCGGAGATTTCTTGGAGAAACGTATTCCATTCTCAGTGAAAAAGAGAATTTTTTCCATAAAATGAAGGTGTACCTGATCCAGTGTGATTGCTGTATCCAGGATGTTAAGGTGATCCATTCCGAGGAAGAATGGAAGGAATACAGCAAAAATATCACCATACAGGGCCGGGGCGGAACAGATTTCCGGCCGGTGTTTCGGTATGTGAAGGAGCAACAGGAGAAAAAAGAAATCCGCAGTCTTAAGGCTCTGATCTATTTTACAGACGGGGATGGGATATATCCCGGAAGCAAACCGGATTATGAAACGGCCTTTGTGTTTTTACATAAAACAGAAAAAATGGAGCTTGTTCCGCCCTGGGCGATCCGGCTTGTGGCAGAACAGGAAGGAGTGCGTTACAGAACATGAACATAAAAGAGGCAAAAGAAGAGATCAAACATACCTTACTGGCTTACAACCGGAAGGATGCAGCCGGACGCTACACATTTCCCAAACTCCGGCAGCGTCCCATCCTGCTTATGGGACCTCCCGGAATCGGGAAAACAGCGATCATGGAGCAGGTGGCAGAGGAATGTAATGTAGGTCTGGTAGCCTATACCATTACCCATCATACAAGACAGAGTGCGGTAGGACTGCCAAGGATCGTGACCCGGTGCTACAACGGAAAAGAGGTCAGCATCACAGAGTATACCTTAAGCGAGATCATTGCTTCTGTGTATGATTGTATGGAACGTACCGGAAAGAAGGAGGGAATCCTGTTTATCGATGAGATCAACTGTGTCTCCGAGACACTTGCGCCTACCATGCTGCAGTTCCTTCAGAACAAGACCTTCGGAAGCCACAGTGTGCCGGAAGGATGGCTGATTGCGGCAGCAGGAAATCCTCCGGAATATAATAAATCGGTCCGGGAGTTTGATATTGTAACACTGGACCGTGTGCGGAGGATGGATATCGAGGCAGATCTTGAGGTGTGGATGGAGTATGCCTGGAAAAAGGAGATCCACGGATCAATCCTGGCTTATCTCGGCATGAAAAAGGATCATTTTTATTCTGTGGAGAATACAGTGGACGGGAAATTCTTCGTGACAGCAAGAGGCTGGGAAGACCTGTCTGAGATCCTGAAGGCTTATGAGGAGCTGGGCGTGGAGATCACAGAGAATCTGGTCGGGGAGTATTTATGCAGAGAGGAGATCGCAAGAAGCTTTTTTGCCAGCTATCAGCTGTATCGGAAGTACGGAGAGGACTATGGCCTGGAACGTCTGCTTTCCGGAGAGATGCCGGAGGAGGAACAGCAGAAAAAGGTAAAAATGGCGAAGGAAGCTTCCTTTGAGGAACGCTTCCTTGTGACAGGGCTTCTGCTTGACGGTCTGAACGGAGGTTTTCTGACCTATGAGAAGATGGATGGTGAGACAGGTGCTGTTTATCAGGAACTTCTGCATCTGAAAGCTTTTCTTCAGGATAAAAAGGACATGACAGCGCTGGATGAATTTACAGATATGAAGAAGAAAAGTCTGGCTGTCCGTCTGGAGGCGGAGCTTCTTACCGCAGATCAGCAGACTACGGAAGAGCTTGTGATCCGCACTCTGGAGGAATTCAGCCTTACTATCCGAAAGGAGCATATTACAGAAACAGAGGCTGGCTTTGAACGGATCCGGCAGCTGTTTACGGAAATGGCGGAGAAGAGAAAGTCCTGTGCGAAAAAGATCAGCGGGGAGCTGGAACAGGCATTTGCATTTATGAAGGAATGCTTCGGGGACGGACAGGAAACGGTGCTTTTTGTCACCGGATTGACCAGGAACAGCCATGCGGCGGCCTTTATCCGGGAGTATGGCTGTGATCCTTATTTTGCCTGTAGTGAGAAGCTTCTTTACTGGAAGCAGGAGAAAAAGCTTCAGGAGGAATGTGCATCGCTATTAGAAATATGAATGACCCCTTAACGAATACTTATGACTGAAAGGGGCCTGACATCTTGACAGGAGGGCTTGTGAGGTGATACGGTAACGGTGTCGAAAACAAAAATCAAATAACCGAATGATGAGGTGTGAGAACATGCAGGAATTAAAACCAATCAAAGAAGGTAAAGTACGTGAGATCTATGACAATGGAGACAGTCTGATCATGGTTGCAACAGACCGTATCAGCTGCTTTGACGTAATTCTGAATAACGAAGTTACAAAGAAAGGTGCTGTACTGACCCAGATGTCCAAATTCTGGTTTGACATGACTGAGGACATTCTTCCGAACCACATGATCTCTGTAGATACCAAGGATATGCCGGAGTTTTTCCAGCAGGAGAAATTCGAAGGAAAATCCATGATGTGCCGTAAACTGAACATGCTGCCGATCGAGTGTATCGTACGTGGATACATCACAGGAAGCGGCTGGGCAAGCTACAAGGAGAACGGCACTGTATGCGGCATCAAGCTTCCAGAGGGACTGAAGGAATCCGACAAGCTGCCTGAGCCGATCTACACACCATCTACCAAGGCTGAGATCGGTGATCACGATGAGAATATTTCCTTTGAGCAGAGTATCGATCATCTTGAGAAATACTTCCCGGGAAAAGGACGCGAGTATGCAGAAAAGCTTCGTGACAACACCATTGCTCTTTACAAAAAATGTGCAGAGTATGCACTCAGCAAGGGAATCATCATTGCAGATACAAAATTTGAGTTTGGTCTTGATGAGGACGGAAACATGGTCATCGGTGATGAGATGCTGACACCGGACAGCTCCCGTTTCTGGCCGGCAGAAGGCTATGAACCAGGACATGGTCAGCCATCCTTTGACAAACAGTTTGCACGTGACTGGCTGAAAGCCAATCCGGACAACGACTGGACACTTCCGCAGGAGATCGTTGACAAGACTATTGAGAAATATCTCCAGGCATACAAAATGCTTACAGGAAAAGAACTGGCCTGAAAAATAACAGCAGCTCTGAAATAGAATATATCTTACAAGCCGCTTCGGATGCCCATTCCGAGGCGGCTTTTTTCTGTATAAAACAGGACAAAAACAAAACGGTTGCAAGAAAACGGAGGGATATTTATAATAAATACAGAAACCAGGCAATCCTGACAGATCAAAGGAGAGTGATTATGAGCAGGAAAGACAAGGAAAAGAAGAAGAAAAAAACAACAGGAGATTATATTCTCACTTTTGTACTGATCGTGGCAATCTGCGTATTCTGCTATGCAGCTTTTAACCTGTATCATATTTATACAGAATATAAAAAAGGCACAGATGAGTATAACAGTATCTCGGAAATGGCAGTAACAGAGCGTGATCCGGATGATACCGAAGATCTGGGACAGCCGGAGAACCAGCCGACAGCTCCCATAAGCATTGATTTTGCATCGCTTAAGAGTATTAATGATGATGTAATTGGCTGGATTTACATGGAAGCACTGCCGCAGATCAGTTATCCGGTGGTACAGGGAGAAGATAACAATACGTATCTGCATCAGACATATGAGAAAAATTATAATTTTGCAGGAACCATCTTTATTGATTATGAAAATAAAAGAGATTTCAGTGACTGCAATACGCTGGTGTATGGCCATAATATGAAAAATGGTTCCATGTTTGGAATGCTGAAGAAATACAGAGCTGATGAGACGCTTTACAATACCAGTAAATATTTCTGGATTCTCACTCCGGAGAAGAATTACCGATATGAGATTATTGCGGCATATACCACTTCTGTAAACAGTGAGACGTATACGTTGTTTAAAGGGCCTGGCAGCGAATTTCTGGAGTATGAGAAAAAGATGTTTCAGAATTCCGAGATCCAAACAGATGCCAGTGCAGAAGATGCAGATGTGAAGGACAAAATTGTTACATTGTCCACCTGTACCGGAAACCAGGCAACCCGTTTTGTAGTACAGGGGAAACGGGTGAACGCAGTGGATCCGCAGTAGATTTTTTTTGCACAACAAAAATAAACGGGAGGAAGAACGATATGGGAAATGAAATCGAAACATTACAGAAAATCATTGATGAGAGTGATAATATCGTGTTTTTTGGTGGAGCGGGAGTTTCCACAGAAAGCGGGATCCCGGATTTTCGAAGCCAGGACGGGCTGTATAACCAGAAATATGATTACCCGCCGGAGACGATCTTAAGCCATACGTTTTTTATGCACAGACCTGAAGAATTTTTTAAATTTTACAGAGATAAGATGCTTTGCGATACTGCAAAACCCAATGCGGCACATCTGAAACTGGCAGAGATGGAGCAGGCAGGAAAGCTGAAAGCGGTGATCACTCAGAATATTGACAATCTTCATCAGATGGCAGGAAGCAAAAAAGTTCTGGAACTTCACGGAAGTGTTTACCGCAATCATTGTATGAAGTGTGGGAAATTCTATGATTTTAAGTATATGAAGGAGTCAGAAGGAGTTCCGAAATGTACCTGTGGTGGTATGATCAAACCGGATGTGGTTCTCTATGAGGAAGGTCTGGATGACTATACGATCCAGGAATCTGTAAGAGCAATTTCAGAGGCGGAGGTTCTGATCATCGGAGGAACATCCCTGGCTGTGTATCCGGCAGCAGGTCTGATCGATTATTTCAGGGGAAATCATCTGGTGGTGATCAACAAGGCGCCGACACCGAGAGACAAATATGCGGATCTTCTTATTAAAGAACCGATCGGAAAGGTGTTCTCTCAGATACGGATCTGATAAACTGCATAGCAGTTATCCGGTGCAGGGCTACGTAGTGAATGCGGATATTTTTATCCGTTTGACTAAAATATCCGGAAAAA
>OGOC01002065.1_pt1 | contig 14129 bp, 10 predicted proteins | sample 1552561 | NCBI WGS metagenome assembly OGOC01 (sample SAMEA2580148, study PRJEB22360) | human gut metagenome | biome: human gut; feature: human-associated habitat; material: faeces | place: Denmark | collected 2008/2010
TGTGAGATGAAGAACCGTATTTCACCTATTTAATACCTATTATATTCGTTTTTACATTTGTTTATTCGATTATTTTATATGTTTTCTCAAAAGCAAAAGAAGGTAACATATTAGCTATCAATTATATAATAAATTCCATATGTTTCAGAAGTGATAGAGGAGTGATAGAGGAAAACGTCCTGTATCACAGCCTCTAACGATTGAATATCAATAACTATAACCTTCGCAGTGATAGAGTGATAGAAGGATTTACAAAATGGCTCTTACGCTGTAATGTCTGTCTTTTCTTAAAATAATCTACATTCCCAATACATTTTCCTCCGGCCTGTCGTATATTTGTAGTTTAATAATTAGAAGCAATGGCAATTCAATTCAGCATACACATAACTTTCTGTTTATGAAAAAAAATATATTCCTACTCTTTCTACTCTTTACCGCCGTCTCGCTTCAGGCGCAATACCCGTTGCTCAGCAAAGATGCCGAGATCAGCCTATTGACAGTTTCGCCATCGGAAGACGAAGTGTACACGGTCTACGGACATACAGCTTTGCGGGTAAGAGATGCATCGAAAAAACTCGATACCGTATTTAATTACGGGATATTCGACTTCTCGAAGCCCAACTTCATCTATCGGTTTGCAAAAGGAGAAACCGATTACAGACTGGCAGCGCAATATACACGCGACTTCCTAATCGAATATGAGATGCGGGGAAGCGAAGTCACCGAACAAATCCTGGATATCGATTCCGCAGGAAAAGCACGGATATGGGAAGCGTTGATGATCAATAACCGGCCGGAAAACCGCGTATACCGTTATAATTTCTTTTTCGACAATTGTGCGACGAGACCCGCTGCCATCATCGAGAAGTTGGCAGGTGGAAAAATAGATTATAACATACCGTTCAAGCAGCAGACGTTCCGCGATCTCATCAACTACTGTACGCGTAACAAACCCTGGCTTACGTTCGGATGTGACCTGGCACTTGGCAGTCCGACCGACCGGATCGCGACTCCCCATGAAATGATGTTCCTACCGCCCTACCTGAAAGAAGCGTTCGGTACGGCAACCATTACCGGTGCAGACGGTTCCCGGAAGGAATTGGTAAGTTCAACCAAAACATTGATAAACGGACTCACCGATGAGGTAAAACCGGATACGGGCTTCTTTACGCCGCTTGTCTGCTGTTGGGCCTTTTTCCTGGTTGTGCTGGCTGTCACATTCGTTGAATGGCGACATAAATCCTATTTCAGGATTGTTGATTGCATCTTGTTTTTCACAGCTGGAATAGCAGGAATCGTACTGTTTTTCCTAAGTTTCGTTTCGACACATCCATGCGTTTGCCCGAACTGGAATATTATCTGGTTACAACCTTTTGACTTAGCAGCTGTTATTTTGTTTACAGTAAAAAAGTTAAGAAAGGCCGCATATTATTATCATTTTATTAACTTTGCGGCGCTTACGCTGATGCTGGCTGGCTGGCATTTCATTCCGCAGCATTTAAATACAGCATTTATCCCGTTGGTAATGAGCCTTTGGCTCCGTTCGGGATATGGCGTTTACAGAAAAATATGGAACATCGGGTACGAAAAATATTAACATCGCTCATCGCAATTCTGGCAGCAACCAACCTGGAGGCTCAGCAAAGCACTCCCAAATTGGTCGTGTGCATCACTGTCGATCAATTGCGGGGTGATTATATAGAATACTTTTATAATACATTCGGCGAGCGTGGTTTCAAGCGGTTGATGAATGAAGGACTGGTGTATAACAACATACGGTTCGAATTCTCAGACATAGATGAAGCCAGTGCCTTTGCCACCCTATTCACCGGAAGCAATCCTAATTTCAATGGAATAGCGGGAAAGAACATTTACGATTTTGACAAGGAAAAGGAAGTTTCGGTCTTATATGACCCGGACTATATCGGCAATTATACGAAAGAGCATTATTCTCCCCGGAAACTGATCAGCTCCACAATCGGAGACGAACTGAAAATCGCTTCCAAAGGCAGAAGTGACGTATATGCCATTGCTCCCAACCCCGAAAGTGCGATCCTTTCCGCCGGACATGCGGCAAACGGTGCTTTCTGGATGGACGATTACAACGGCAAATGGGCAACAACGACCTACTACAAAGGGCTTCCTTGGTATGTGGACCGCTACAACAACGGCCCGGAATCTCTGTCGGCACGTTTGGAGCAGATGACTTGGACTCCCTCCCTGTCACTGGATAAGTTCAATGCATTTCCGTACGTGTTAGATGAAATTCCATTCAAATACACATTCAAGGAAAATACAAACGAGTGTTTCTTCAACTTGAAGACCTCCCCTTTTATCAATAAGGAAATCAATCGCTTGGCGCTTCAGTTCCTCGAATACGGGGCTTTCGGTACACGTTCCTGTCCGGATATGCTTGCCATCACTTATTATGCAGGCAATTATCGCGGCAATATGCATAAGGAATACACCCGCGAGATACAAGACACCTATTATCAGTTGGACAAGGATCTGGAGCAGTTGTTGGACAAGATCGACAAGAAGGTCGGACTGAACAACACGCTGATCGTCTTTACCGGTTCAGGATATTATAAGAGTGAAGAAGAGTATCCTGACGGCATGCAGCTGACAAATGGCGAATTCCATCCGAAACGTTGCGTCGCCTTACTCAATATGTACTTGATGGCGATCTACGGCCAACATACGAATTGGGTAAAAGGATTCTATAACAACCATATCTATCTGAACCGCAAAGCGATAGAAGACGCGAAGCTGGAACTGACGGTCATACAGGAAAAGGCGGCCGAATTCTTGCGCGAATTCAGCGGCGTGCAATTCGTTGCAACCGAGAATGTCCTTCGTACGGGCAACTGGAATGAAAAGACTTCCAAATACCTGCACGGCACCCACCTTTCAAGCCGTGGCGACCTGATCATCGAGTTACAGCCCGGATGGACCATCAACAACGACGATCCGAAAGCGAAAGTAAAAGTAATACGAAATAACGCAGTTATAACCCCGCTGGTATTTATGGGCAATGGCATCAAGCCGGAACATATCTACCGCGAAGTAAAAGCCACAGAGGTAGCCCCAACGGTAACCCATGTGCTGAGGATCAGACCCCCCAATGCGTCCCTCAGTCTACCACTTAGAGAATTGACAATTGGCAATGGACAATTGACAATTCCATCTAAATAAATATCCATTGACAAATACAAACAAATAAAATTAGTAACCATCCAATTGAAATCGTCAATTGCATTGTCAATTGTCAATTGTCAATTGTCAATTTAATAAGTTATGGGATTTAATGAATTTATGACGAAGCTGTTCGGCAATAAGTCGCAGCGTGACCTGAAAGAAATCACCCCGTATGTGGACAAGATCAAGGCCGTATATCCGTCAATCCAAAAGCTCTCGAATGACGAGCTTCGTGCAAAAACTGATGAAATCAAACAACGTATCCAGGATTACGTAGCCGATGAACGCGCTAAAGTGGAAGAACTGCGCAAAGGCATCGACAACAAGGAACTGGAAGAACGTGAAGCGATCTGGGCAGAAGTTGACAAGATCGAAAAGAATATCACTGAAAAGATGGAAGTGGTACTGGAAGAGGTACTTCCAGAAGTCTTTTCTATCATGAAAGATACGGCTCGCCGTTTTTCTGAAAACGAAACGATCGAAGTAACGGCAAATGACTTCGACCGTAACCTGGCTACCAAATACGACTTTGTGGAAATCAACGGCGACAAGGCCATCTATCACAACCATTGGGTGGCAGGTGGCAACGAAATCACCTGGGATATGGTCCACTACGACGTACAGTTGTTCGGTGGTGTCGTACTGCACAAAGGCAAGATTGCCGAAATGGCGACCGGTGAAGGTAAAACATTGGTGGCTACTCTGCCGGTATTCTTGAACGCATTGACCCGCAACGGTGTACACGTAGTAACCGTGAACGACTACCTGTCAAAACGTGACTCGGAATGGATGGGCCCGTTATATATGTTCCACGGACTGTCGGTAGACTGTATCGACAAGCACCAGCCGAACTCTGATGCCCGCCGTGCCGCTTACAATGCCGACATCACATTCGGTACGAACAACGAATTCGGTTTCGACTATCTGCGTGACAATATGGCGATCAGCCCGAACGACCTGGTACAGCGCAAACACAACTACGCCATCGTCGATGAGGTCGACTCCGTGTTGATCGACGATGCCCGTACACCGTTGATTATTTCCGGTCCGATCCCTCGCGGCGAAGAGCAGCTGTTCGAACAGTTCCGTCCGAACGTGGAAGTAGTCGTAAACGCACAGAAAGACCTTTGTTCCAAGATGCTGATCGAAGCCAAGAAGAAAATGGCAAGCAGCGATCAGAAAGAGGTGGAAGAAGGTTCTATCCAACTGTACCGTTCTTTCAAAGGATATCCGCGCAACAAGGCACTGATCAAATTCCTGAGCGAACAAGGCGTAAAAGCCCAGATGTTGAAGACGGAAGAATATTTCATGTCAGAAAACATGCGTCACATGCATGAAGCGACAGACAAACTGTACTTCGTGATCGACGAAAAAAATAACAGTATCGAATTGACCGATAAAGGTATCGACTTGCTGACCGGCAAGACCGATGATCCGACATTCTTCGTATTGCCGGATATCACCTCCCAGCTTTCCGAACTGGAACATATCCAAAACGAAGAAGAAAAACAGGCTAAGAAAGACGAATTGCTGGCCAACTATTCCGTCAAGAGCGAACGCGTACATACGATCAACCAGTTGTTGAAGGCTTACACTTTGTTCGAGAAAGACGACGAATATGTCGTGATGGACAACAAGGTCATGATCGTCGACGAACAAACGGGCCGTATCATGGACGGACGCCGCTACTCCGACGGTCTGCATCAGGCTATCGAAGCAAAAGAACGTGTGAAAGTGGAAGCTGCAACACAGACATTTGCAACAATCACCCTGCAGAACTACTTCCGCATGTATCACAAGCTGTCAGGTATGACCGGTACGGCAGAAACGGAAGCCGGTGAATTCTGGGACATCTACAAACTGGATGTTGTCGTAATCCCGACAAACCGCCCGATCGCCCGTAACGACATGAACGACCGCATCTACAAGACGAAACGCGAAAAATATAACGCCGTAATCGAAGAGATCGTCCGGTTGACCGAAGCAGGACGTCCGGTACTGGTCGGTACGACATCCGTCGAAATCTCCGAATTGTTGAGCCGTATGCTTACTATGCGTAAGATCAAACATAACGTCCTGAACGCGAAATTGCACCAGAAAGAAGCTGAAATCGTAGCGACTGCCGGACAGAGCAGTACGGTGACGATCGCCACCAACATGGCCGGTCGTGGTACTGACATCAAGCTATCGCAGGAAGTAAAAGCAGCCGGCGGTTTGGCCATCATCGGTACGGAACGTCACGAAAGCCGCCGTGTAGACCGTCAGTTACGTGGTCGTGCCGGACGTCAAGGTGACCCGGGTTCTTCCGTATTCTTTGTTTCTCTGGAAGACGATTTGATGCGTCTGTTCGCATCTGAAAAGATAGCCGGATTGATGGACAAATTAGGGTTCAAGGAAGGTGAAGTGTTGGAACACAGCATGCTGAGCAAATCTGTTGAACGTGCTCAGAAGAAGGTGGAAGAAAACAACTTCGGTATTCGTAAACGTCTGTTGGAATATGACGATGTGATGAACTCGCAACGTAACGTAATCTATACCCGCCGTCGTCATGCTCTGATGGGAGAACGTATCGGTCTGGACGTATTAAATACAATTTATGATACATCCGTTGCAATCGTCGACCAGCATGCCGATGGTGACTACGAAGGTTTCAAGCTGGAACTGTTCAAGACTTTCGCAATGGAATGTCCGTTCACGGAAGAAGAATTCAAGAACGGCAAAGCCGACAAGCTGGCCGATAAACTGTTCGATGAAGCGTTGCAGCTGTTCAAACGCCGCATGGAACGTATGACTCAGGTTGCCAATCCGGTGATCAAACAAGTTTACGAACATCAGGGTGCGATGTATGAAAACATCATGATCCCTATTACGGACGGTAAACGTATGTATAATGTTTCCTGCAACTTGAAAGAAGCTTACGAAACAGAAAGCAAAGCTATCACGAAAGCATTCCAAAAATCGATCGTCCTGCATACTATCGATGAAGCTTGGAAAGAACATTTGCGTGAAATGGACGAACTGCGTCACTCGGTACAAAACGCCAGTTACGAAAATAAAGATCCCCTGTTGATCTACAAGTTAGAGTCTTACAACCTGTTCAAGAACATGGTGGATATGATGAACCGTAAGACTGCTGCTGTCCTGATGCGCGGGCAGATCCCTGTTCGCGAAGAACCGACCGAAGAAGAAAAGCAGGCTATGGCTGCCCGTCAAGCAGCTATGGAAGAGGCTGCCCGTCAGCGTATCGCTATCCAAAGAGCTGAAGCCGAGCGCCACCAGGACATGAGCAAATATCGTACTGAGAAGACCGATATCTCCGGTAACAACAATCCGGAAGAACGTGCCCAGCAACAACCGCGCCAGGAACCAGTTCGCGCCGAAAAACGCGTAGGTCGCAACGACCCCTGTCCTTGCGGAAGCGGTAAGAAATATAAGAATTGCCACGGGCAAGGTTTATAATCCTATCCTGTAAGATCAAAACAAAGGCGGCTCTGAAGGTCGCCTTTGTTTTCTTTATAAATCTAAAAAAACATAAAATCCTTTTGTCTCTTACATTACACTTACTACCTTAGTCGAACTAATTTAAATATTACATTTAATCACCATGAAGAAAATTATCTTATTACTGGCTTTTTGCCTGAGTGTAGGCAATTTATTCGCACAAGATGCGAACGCAGACAAACTGCGTGAAGAAGGAGACGCAGCCATGACTGCAAAAAACTATCCCGAAGTTGTAGCAAAGTACAGCGAATACTTGAAACTTACAAACTATGAAGATGAAAGCCGTATCTTTAACTGTGCATTTGCAGCTTACAATGCCAAAAAGTATGACGATGCCATCAAGTTCTACGACATGGCCATTCAAAAGGGCTATAAAGCAGACGACGCTTATGTAGGCAAAGCGATGTCTTTGCGTAGTCAGGACAAAGCTGCCGATTTTACAGCAACAGTTGAAGCTGGTCTGAAAGCAAATGCCCAAAACGCAAACCTCGAAAAACTTCTGTATGCTTATTGCATGAAGAAAGGACAGGCAGCCCAGAAAGCAGGTAAGACAGAAGAAGCAGAAGAACTATTTAAAGACGTATTAGTTGTAAGTAACGCCAAATATAAAGGCAACGCTCTGTACAGCCTTGGCGTTATGTTCTACAATGCAGGTGCAAAAATTCTGGCCGATGCCAACCCGATCGCAACATCCGATCCAGACAAATACGCTGCTGAAAAGAAAAAAGCAGATGCTCAAATGGCAAAAGCAAAAGGTTATCTGGAACAGGCAGTCGCTTTGAACGCAGCCGATGCTAATTCCAAAAAGATTCTGGATGCTATCAATGCTGCTGCTAAATAAAGTATAACGCAATAATTAAAAAGAGGACTTCGGTCCTCTTTTTTTATTTATACAAAAAGCGAATCATATAAATCCGTACGACAGAGATCCGGCATAATATCAGCCACACTGGAACAACTATCGGCCGGTGTTTATTCAAATGTTAATCCTTTCCAAATCGTCCGGAACATAAACGGTTCCGGAGAAAGCCTGTGCAGCTTCACGCATATAAGATTGCTTGCGGGTATCCAAGTTACGGTCTTCGGTGTGATATAAGACCAAATTCTTCACTCCCAATTCCGCAACCAATCTCCCGGCGTCCAATGCCGTACTGTGGTGCTTCTTATAAGGCTGGAAAACTTCCCGATCCTCATACAAGCAAAAGGCTTCGCATAAAAGCCAATCCGCATTTTCCACATAAGAGCGGTTTATCACATTATAAGGTTCGTCTCCCAGACAGACAAACGACTGTCCGTCCGGCAGCTGCGTTCGAAATCCGAACTGTTTTTCTTTGGTGGATGCGATATCGAAACATTGCAGGCATAAACCTCCGGCTTCAAAGGTCTCTCCATCCTTCACTTCACGAAACTCAACTGCGCTCCCGATCAATGCGACGATCTTTGCCGGCAGCAATTTCCGGCAGATCCAGTCCAGCACTTCCAACACCTTATCATGTCCATACACCCGGAAAGTGCCCGTATATTGTCCGGACAGCATTTTCTGCATAACGATACGGACCATCCAGACAGCCCCCAATATATGGTCGGTATGAGCATGTGTCACAAACATATCATGTATCTCGCTTATCGCGATTCCCGCTTTCTCCAACTGTCTCAATATACCGTTGCCACCTCCGGCGTCGACCAGTAAGATGTTCTTTCCGATCTTGATAGTGAAACAGGTGTTATAACATTTTGTAACGGTAGCATTACCTGTTCCGAGCATAGTCAGTTCAGTAATCATATTTTCAATCATAAATGTAGGTTTATCTATATTTTATTACAGTTACTTATTATCATTCCGTCCGGTCAAGCCTGTACGCCCGATACTACTCGAACAAAATTCTAAACCTCGTCAATCCGTCCGCATACGTCCTAAGAGAAAAAGAACAGTTGTGCTTTTGAAGCACTTCGCGGATAAATATCAAGCCGATACCCTGACCGCCACGTTTAGTGGAAAAGAAAGGGCTGAACAGCTTGGCCTCCGTTTCCTTGTCAATACCTTTACCTGTGTCGGCGATCTCCAAGCAAACCGGATTATGAGAAGTACGGATATAAATCTCGCCATCATGGTCAATCGATTCGGAAGCGTTCTTGATAATGTTGACCAACACCTGCTCGAAGAGAGAATTGTCCAGATTGACAATCGGCGAAACGGGATCCAGCTCCATCACGATCCGGATATTCCTGTTCAGACAAACCGTTTCCATAAAACGTTTGCATGAAAAAACAACAGTATTCAGCGGTTGTGCCTTGACTTGCGGTTCCGGTATGCGGACCACATCTGCAAAATTCGTGATAAAATGACTCATACTATAGCAACGTTCTATTGAAACACGTAGGACTTCACAGATATCTTCCGTGTCCTGCATTTCACTGAAGGTCGCCTCAAGTGTGTCCAATGTGGAAGTAATGCCGGCAGTCGTATTATTCACCTCATGGGCAATCATACGAATCACCTTCTCATACGCTTTCTTTTCAGCCTTAAAGACTTCCTGCGTCAGCATTTCCACCAAATAGAACGAATGATGGAAGCCACGGTCCACAAATGATGAATGCGTACATTTATAGATATTGGCATCGTTCAGGCGAACTGTCTGCGAATCGTACAGGGGGATCGGTTCCAACTCTGCAGCCAAAGAAGAATCCAATTCCGACAGACGCTTACCCACAATATCCGGCAAGGAAGAGATCCCCAACATCTTACGAGCCGCCGGATTAACCGAAAGGACTTCCTTATCGAGATTCAACATAATCACTCCCATCGGTGAAGCATTGATCAGCAGATCCAGAAAATGATTCTGTTCCCTTAAATGCAGTCGTTCGTTCTTCAACTGTTCCATCATCTTGTTGAATATATCGACAATACGATCTGCCTCCTTCTGTCCCACACGGCTCAGACGGGAACTGAAATCCTGTTCCTTCAACAGCTCCATACCGTTCCCAATGATATGAAGCGGCTTGATGATACGGCGATAGAACACAGACAAATAGAGAACCGTCAGAAGTACGAGTCCTTCCACCAAGAAGAACAGGGAAACCGATTCCGTATAGAAAGCATGATAGGTAATGATTGCCAATACAGACAACAGCAATGCAGTCAATATCCAAAACAGTCCTTTTATTCTCATCAGCCGGGACGATTTACTTGTCTACAGGTATATCATATTTCTCTAGACGACGGTACAGGGCTGCCCGACTGATGCCGAGCGCCGTAGCAACGTGTGAAAGATTACCGGCATGTGTCTTCAGTGCCTGGAGAATCGTTTGCTTTTCCAACTCGTCCAACGTCAGGCCTTCAAGCGAAGAAGCAGCCTCAGCCTTTGCCGACAGCATCGTATGGAAGCACTGGCTCTCGAAGTCAGAGGCTTCCAAAACAGCCTTGCCTGATACCAATATCGTCCGTTCCACCAAATTCTTCAACTCACGGATATTACCAGGATAAGGTAGCTTTTGCAGGAAGGTCAAGGCTTCCGACGAAAAGCGGACGGTAGGCAAGCCGTTTATCTCCGATTGTTTGTCGGCAAAATAGCGTACCAACAGAGGAATATCGTCTTTACGCTCACGAAGCGCAGGCAAGTGGACGGTTATCAAGTTGATGCGATAAAACAAATCTTCCCGAAACATGCGCTCTACCACCATTTCACGCAGGTTACGGTTTGTCGCGCTAACCACACGGATATCGACTTTGCGAGGACGGCTATCGCCCAAAACCTCGAACGTCTGGTCTTGCAGAACACGTAACAACTTCACCTGACAAGACAGTTCGAGATCGCCGATTTCATCGAGAAAGATCGTCCCTTTATTTGCCATCTCGAAACGTCCGGTACGATCGATATAAGCATCGGTAAACGCTCCTTTCTTATGCCCGAACATCTCACTCTCGAAAAGGCTTTGCGAAAGTCCGCCAAGGTTGACCTTTACGAACGGCTCCTTCGCACGTGAGCTGTTCGTATGAATCGCCTCGGCAATCAGTTCTTTGCCTGTTCCACTCTCTCCGGTTATCAGGACTGAAGCGTTGGTCGGAGCAATCCGGGAAACCGTCCCCAGCACATCCATCAACGGAGCGCTTTGGCCTATGATCTTGTCAAAATGAAATTTATTATCGGCATCCAGGCGGTTCAATGGCATTTTCTGCTCCTTCTTCTGTTCACTTAGTTCGATCGCCGTACGGATAGATTTCAGCAGTACGAGATTATTCCAAGGTTTAGTCACAAAATCGAAAGCTCCTGCTTGCATTCCCTGTACGGCAAGCGAAATAGATCCCCATGCCGTCATCAGAATAACCGGGACATCGGGCTGGAATACCTTCACCTGCTTCAGTAGTTGTATACCCTCTTCACCGGTCGTAGTCAGTGTAAAGTTCATATCCATCAGGATAAGCTGCAACGTCGTCTGGCGTACGACAACCAACGCCTCTTCCGGCCCCGGAACAGCTTCCGGTTCGAACCCGGCTCGTTTCAACAAGAAAGTTAGCGAAGAACGAACGGCAGCATCATCGTCTATTATCAAGATCATTGATTTATGATTTCAAATTTATGATTTGCAAATTTATAGAATTAAATCAATCATCGCCTCACGATCTTCTCAAATTCCGCATCAAGAGTCTGGTCATTAATGAAATCATAAAGAGTGACGCTGCGTATATTGTAATAGTAGTTCCAATAGTCGTACAATTCCTGGATATGCTTCTGTTTAGCCTCATCCTTCGATTGTTGTGCATCGTTCAGGTCCAGAATATTGATCTTTCCGATCATGAATGTCTCGATAGAAGTCTTGTAGCGCTTCTCGGCAATCACATCAGCTTCCTGAGCGATCTCCAATTGGGCAGCCTGGTTATTAAAGTTTTCCACCAACAGGAAAATATCCTGATTGAAACTGATTTCCTCCTGACGAATCTTGGACAATGTCACATCGCGGTTAGACTCGGCAACCTTCACTTTGCCCCGGCGCTTACCCCAGTCGAGAATCGGGATCGTCATGCCGACTTCCACCACCTGGTTTCCCTTTAACCGGTGATAGGCAGCATCGAACGTATGGTCTTTTCCGGTGTAACCGATCGTGGCAAAAAGGTTGATACTGCGGCGGTTTCCTTTAGCAGCCGCGACCTCGTAATCGGCTTCCAGCTGACGACGACGAATATTCTTGGCGAACGAATTGTTTTCCTGTGCTTTCTGTAACACAACCTCATAAATCATCCGTAGAGAAGGAGCGGACTCCGGCAGGATCGGCTCGATCACTTCCTGTTCGCTCAACCCCAAAAAAGCACGGAGCTGAAACATATTGGCATTGAGACCGGACTGCGCCTCAGTCAGCTTCCCTTTCATCTGCAAGGCAGACAACTTCAGCTGCATCAGTTCACTCTCGGAGATATGACCGATCTTACGCTTGGCAACAGCTATCTCGTACAATTTATCGGCATTTTCAAGGTTCTGCCTGGCAATATGCAAGTTCTCATTCGCCAGCAACAAATTGAAAAAATAACCGATCGTGTTGATCGTCACCCCTTCCACACTCTCGATATAAGCGGCTTTCGCTTCCTGATAGCGTACAGGCTCGATACGCCTTTTCCATTTCTGATCGTTCACACCGAAAATCGGTTGCGTAAGCGTCAACCCGATAGGCACGCTCATATATTCGTTGAAAGCCCCTTTCCCCAACTGCCGGTTGAAATCGAGAGAAGAGTTCAACGATATCTTACCACCTGTCAAAGCTATATTCTGATCAATCGAAATCTCTCCGTTCAAGCCGAGCGAATTATTTTGGACAAAAGTGTACGAACCATCGGACTGCTGGTATTTGGTATACTGTTTACTATAAGCTGGAAGCGTCCCTTTGAAGTTTATCTCCGGTAACTGGTCGGCAACATGTGTACGGTATTCCCAATAGGCAGTTTTCAACTCGTTTAAGGCAACTGCAGCATCCACCGATTGCATTTGCGCCAAGTTAATCGCTTCTTTGAGGGTCAGCCTGACAGTATCTTGTTCCTGTGCCTGCAATCCGACATCCGATAACAGGAGAGAAATGATGGCTATATAGATCTTTTTCATCGTAATAAATGTTTTGACCCACCATTGGCAAAAGCTATGCCAAAAAGATATATAACTGATTATCTGCAACATGTTCCAAACAACAGTGTCCGAAAATGAACATAGTGTCCGTTTTCGAAGTATTATTAGTATCTTTGTCCCGTTCTCTCAAAACAATAAATAATATGAAAAACAGCGGCTTCACTTTCCGTAAACGACTAGCCAGTTTCCGGTATGCTTTTAACGGCATCCGTTTATTGATACAAAAAGAGCACAATGCGTGGATACATTGTTTTGCGGCTATTTGTGTGGTTATTGCCGGCTTTTTCTTCGGTTTATCCCAGACAGAATGGATAGCGGTCGTGATCGTAATCGGAGCCGTATTATCGGCAGAAGCAATCAATTCATCCATCGAATCATTGGCAGATTTAGTCTCACCCGAATACAACGAAATAATAAAAAAAACGAAAGACCTCGCGGCAGGAGCCGTCTTAATTATGGCAATAGCAGCCGCCATAGTCGGATCGATTATTTTTTTCCCTAAACTGGGATTCTGAATGACTATTTAAAAGAATAGTCCTTTATTTCATTGTTTTACAATTCTCTTTTCCTATATTTGTGCCATTATTAATTAAACATTAAAACAGGAGATTATGGCACGCACAGTAAATTATCCGAAAAGAGCGGAAAAAATTAAAGAAATGATTGATGATTTAGTAAAGGAAATGGGACATTCTCCACACAGAATGTCTAAAAAAGACAAAATCAAACTCATTGACATTGACTTTGAAAATATCGACGTTGTAACACTAATGCAAGTACAGGCACGTATCAGCCGCCTTATTCTTGAAAAAAGCAAATAAACGCAAATAAGACATATCTATAAATGAAACGAATTCTTACCCTGATTTTCATATTATTCGTTTGTTTATCGGGAAAGGCGCAGGAGGTTGAGATAAGCGGAAGCCGCAAGGCTGTCCGTACGTCAGGTGACGTGTTGGCGTTTGTAACGCCTGTAGCGAGTTTGACCACCGTATTGGTGTTGCAGGATTGGAAAGGATTGAAGCAAGGCGCTTTGGCAGGAGTTTCTACTATAGGTATGACATACGCCCTGAAATATCTGATCAAGAAAGAGCGACCGGACGGTAGCGACAAACATTCGTTTCCTTCCATGCACACCTCAGTTTCATTTACGGGAGCTGCATTCATCCAACGGCGTTATGGCTGGAAATGGGGAATTCCGGCCTATGCGATTGCCTCGTATGTCGGATGGAGCCGGACGTATGCCAAAAAGCACGACTGGTGGGACGTTGTGGCGGGGGGGGGGCTCGCGGGCGGGGGGGGGCTCCATTACGCGGATAT
>OGOC01002067.1_pt1 | contig 14110 bp, 8 predicted proteins | sample 1552561 | NCBI WGS metagenome assembly OGOC01 (sample SAMEA2580148, study PRJEB22360) | human gut metagenome | biome: human gut; feature: human-associated habitat; material: faeces | place: Denmark | collected 2008/2010
AGAACAGCAGCAACAGCAAGGTATGTACAGGCCTGAATTTGAGCATGACAACTGTGGTATCGGAGCAGTTGTCAATATCAAAGGCAAGAAAACCCACGATACTGTTGCAAATGCATTAAAGATCGTAGAACATCTGGAACACCGCGCAGGTAAGGATGCAGAAGGCAAAACCGGTGACGGTGTAGGTATCCTTCTCCAGATTTCCCATAAATTTTTCAAGAAAGCCTGTAAGAAAGAGGGATTTGAAATTGGCGATGAGAGAGAATATGGCATCGCACAGTTTTTCTTCCCGCAGCACGAGATCAAACGCGCACAGGCAAAGAAGATGTTTGAGATCATTCTTGAGAAAGAAGGTCTGGAACTTCTGGGGTGGCGTCAGGTTCCGGTATTTCCGGAAGTGCTTGGACACAAGGCAAGAGAATGTATGCCATGCATTATGCAGGCATTTATCAAAAAACCGGAAGATGTGGAAAAAGGTCTTCCATTTGACCGTATGCTCTACATTGCAAGACGTGAGTTTGAACAGAGTAATGACAACACTTATGTTGTTTCTATGAGCAGCAGAACGATCGTTTACAAAGGTATGTTCCTGGTTGGACAGCTTCGTACATTCTTCGGAGATCTTCAGAGTCAGGATTATGAATCTGCCATTGCAGTGGTGCATTCCCGTTTCAGTACCAACACAAATCCAAGCTGGGAGAGAGCACATCCGAACCGTTTCATCGTACATAACGGTGAGATCAACACTATTCGCGGTAACGCAGATAAAATGCTTGCCCGCGAGGAAAACATGGATTCTCCGTATCTGAAAGACGAACTCCACAAAGTTCTCCCTGTAGTCAACCGTAATGGTTCTGACTCTGCGATGCTTGACAATACCCTGGAGTTCCTGGTTATGAGTGGAATGGATCTTCCTCTTGCAGTGATGATCACCATTCCGGAGCCGTGGGCAAACAATGATACCATTTCCCAGGAAAAACGTGATTTTTATCAGTATTATGCAACCATGATGGAGCCGTGGGACGGACCTGCATCCATCCTGTTCTCGGATGGTGATGTGATGGGAGCGGTTCTCGACCGTAACGGTCTCCGTCCATCCAGATATTATATTACTTCTGACGGATATATGATCCTTTCTTCTGAGGTTGGTGTCCTTCCGGTAGATGAGGAGAAGATCGTATTAAAAGAGCGTCTCCATCCTGGAAAAATGCTTCTTGTAGATACTGTAAAGGGAAAAGTAATTGATGACAATGAACTGAAAGAGGGCTATGCAAAAATGCAGCCATACGGTGAATGGCTGGATAGTCATCTGGTACAGTTAAAAGACATCAAGATTCCTAACGAAAGACCAGAAGAATATACACCTGAGCAGAGAGCACGTCTGCAGAAAGCATTCGGCTATACTTATGAGCAGTACCGTACTTCCATCAGAAACATGGCGTTAAACGGAGCAGAGAGCATCGGAGCTATGGGTGTGGATACCCCGCTTGCAGTATTTTCCAAACAGAACAGACCATTATTTGACTACTTTAAACAGCTCTTCGCACAGGTTACCAACCCTCCAATCGATGCAATCCGTGAGGAAATCGTTACCAGCACAAGTGTTTATGTAGGTAAAGACGGAAACCTGCTGGAGCAGAAACCGGAAAACTGTCAGGTATTAAAGATTAATAACCCGATCCTGACAAATACAGATATGATGAAGATCAAGAGCTTCAAACATGAGGGCTTCAAGACAGCAGTTGTTTCTACCTTATATTATAAGAGCACCAAGCTTGAGAGAGCTATTGACCGTCTTTTCGTAGAAGTAGATAAAGCATTCCGCGAGGGTGCAAACATCCTTGTTCTTTCAGACAGAGGAGTAGATGAAAACCATATGCCGATTCCGTCACTTCTGGCAGTATCCGCAGTTCATCAGCACCTGGTAAAGACGAAAAAGAGTACCTCCCTTGCAATTATCCTGGAATCCGGTGAGCCAAGAGAAGTACATCACTTTGCAACCTTACTTGGTTACGGTGCAAGTGCAATCAACCCGTACCTTGCCCTTGAGACCATTCATGAACTGATCGACAGTCATATGCTGGAGAAAGACTATTATGCAGCAGTAGATGACTACAATCATGCAGTCATCAGCGGTATTGTAAAGATTGCTTCCAAGATGGGTATTTCCACCATCCAGTCTTATCAGGGATCTCAGATCTTCGAGGCAATCGGTATTTCCTCAGATGTGATCGAGAAATACTTTACTGGTACAGTCAGTCGTGTAGGCGGAATCACACTGGAAGACATCGAAGAGAATGTAGAGAAGCTTCACTCAGAAGCATTTGACCCGTTAGGACTTCCTACAGACCTGACTCTGGACAGCGTAGGCGCACACAAGATGAGAAGCCAGGGAGAGGAACACCGCTACAATCCGCAGACGATCCATCTCCTTCAGGAATCTACAAGAACAGGAAGCTATGCACTGTTCAAAGAATATACAAAAGTCGTAGACCAGGAAAGCCATGGAGCCCTTCGTGGACTTCTGGAATTCAATTATCCGGAAAAAGCGATCCCGATCGACGAAGTAGAGAGTGTAGACGAGATCGTAAAACGTTTCAAGACAGGTGCGATGTCCTACGGTTCTATTTCCCAGGAGGCACATGAGACACTGGCAATTGCCATGAACCGTCTGCATGGAAAATCCAACACTGGTGAGGGCGGTGAGAGTGATGACCGTCTCGAATCCCCGGAGAGATGCTCCGCGATCAAACAGGTAGCATCGGGAAGATTCGGCGTTACCAGCAAATACCTTGTCAGTGCAAAAGAGATCCAGATCAAGATGGCCCAGGGTGCAAAACCGGGCGAGGGCGGCCACTTACCGGCCGGAAAGGTTTACCCGTGGATTGCAAAAACACGTCACTCCACACCGGGTGTATCCCTGATTTCCCCGCCGCCGCACCACGACATCTACTCCATCGAGGACCTTGCACAGCTGATTTATGACCTGAAAAACTCGAATGTGAATGCAAGAATCTCCGTTAAACTGGTATCCGAAGCAGGTGTTGGTACTGTCGCAGCCGGTGTTGCAAAAGCCGGAGCACAGGTTATCCTGATTTCCGGATATGATGGAGGAACGGGAGCAGCACCGAGAAGTTCCATCCACAATGCAGGACTTCCATGGGAGTTAGGCCTTGCCGAGACCCATCAGACGCTGATCAAAAACGGCCTCCGTAACCGTGTCATGATCGAGACCGATGGTAAGCTGATGAGCGGCCGTGACGTTGTGATTGCAGCACTCCTTGGCGCCGAGGAATTCGGTTTTGCGACCGCACCGCTTGTAACGATGGGATGCGTTATGATGCGTGTCTGCAACCTCGATACCTGCCCGATGGGTATTGCAACCCAGAACCCGGAGCTGCGCAAACGTTTCCGCGGCAAACCGGAGTACGTCATCAACTTCATGCACTTCATCGCAGAAGAGATGCGGGAATACATGGCAAAACTTGGCTTCCGCACCGTTGACGAGATGGTCGGCCGTTCCGACCTCTTAAAGAGAAATGATAAAGTGACGAACGAGCACGCAGACCGCGTAGACTTAAGCCAGATCCTGAACAATCCGTTTGCAAAAGCAGGCGAGAAGGTAACGTTCGATCCGAAAGATGTTTACGACTTCAAACTTGGCGCAACCCTGGATGAGAAGGTACTCTTAAAGAAATTCGGTCCGGCAATGGATAAGAAAGAGAAGAAGACCGTCAAAGTCGAGATCACCAACACCGATCGTACCGTGGGAACGATTCTTGGTGCCGAGATCACCAGAAAATTCGGCACCTCTCTGGAGCCGGATACGTACACCGTACAGTGCAAGGGTGCCGGCGGACAGAGCTTCGGAGCATTTATTCCAAAAGGACTGACCCTGGAACTTGAGGGCGATTCGAACGATTACTTCGGAAAAGGCCTCTCTGGCGGAAAACTGGTTGTCTACCCGCCGAAAGCAAGAAAGTATAAACCGGAAGAAAACATCATCGTCGGAAACGTTGCCCTCTACGGCGCAACGAGCGGTGAGGCGTACATCAACGGTATCGCAGGAGAGCGTTTCTGTGTCAGAAACTCCGGTGCTTACGCCGTTGTCGAGGGTGTCGGTGAGCATGGATGCGAGTATATGACCGGCGGCCGTGTCGTTGTCCTCGGCGCAACCGGAAAGAACTTTGCAGCCGGCATGAGCGGCGGTATCGCTTATGTCCTGGATGAAAAGAGCAACCTGTACCGCAATTTGAACAAGGAAATGATTTCGATTGAACTGGTAGAAAGCAAATACGATATTGCAGAGCTGAAAAACATGATTGAAAAACACGTCGCACACACCGGCTCTGAAAAAGGTAAAGAAATTCTCACACACTTTGACGAATATCTGCCGAAATTCAAGAAGATCATTCCGAATGACTATAAGCGCATGATGATGCTGAGTGCCCAGATGGAAGACAAGGGCCTTAGCAGCGAACAGGCACAGATTGAAGCATTTTACGAAAGCATGCGTAAGTAGGAGGAAGAAGAATTATGGGTAAGCCAACTGGATTTATGGAATATCAGCGCAAGACGGGAAACACCGTTGCCCCGCTTGAGCGTATCAAAAACTTTAAGGAATTTCATCTGCAGCTCCCGAAAAAGGAGCAGCAGATGCAGGCTGCCCGCTGTATGGCATGCGGTGTACCGTTCTGCCAGGCGGGAACCATGATTGCGGGAATGGCCTCCGGCTGTCCGCTGCAGAACCTCGTTCCGGAGTGGAATGACCTTGTGTATCTTGGAAACTATGAGCAGGCATACCGCCGCCTCACCAAGACAAACTGTTTTCCGGAATTTACCTCCCGTGTCTGCCCGGCACTCTGCGAAGCAGCCTGTACATGCAACGTAAACGGAGACCCGGTCTGCACGAAGGAAAATGAACGCGCGATCATCGAAAACGCATGGGCAACCGGCCTGATTACGCCGCAGCCGCCGAAAGTGCGCACCGGAAAACGCGTTGCCGTTGTAGGAAGCGGTCCTTCCGGCCTTGCAGCAGCGATGCAGCTCAACCGCCGCGGCCATTCTGTTACGGTCTTTGAACGCCGCGACCGCGTGGGCGGACTTTTACGCTACGGTATTCCGAACATGAAACTCGATAAGAGCGTCATCGACCGCCGTGTGGATCTGATGAAGGCTGAGGGCATCGAGTTTGTGACGAATGCTGATATCGGAAAAGATGTAAAAGCTGACAAACTCTTAAAAGAATTTGACCGTGTCCTGCTCTGCTGCGGTGCGGCAAATCCAAGAGATATCAAGGCAGAGGGAAGAGATGCAAAGGGCATCTACTTTGCTGTCGATTTCCTGACTTCCGTAACGAAGAGTCTTCTGGATTCCAATTTTGAGGATCATGCCTACATCGATGCAAAGGGCAAACACGTTGTTGTCATCGGAGGCGGCGACACCGGTAATGACTGTGTTGGAACTTCCATCCGTCTCGGTGCCAAATCTGTGACACAGCTTGAGATGATGCCGAAAGCACCGGATCAGCGTGCCGAGAACAATCCGTGGCCGGAGTGGCCGAAGATCTGCAAGACGGATTACGGCCAGGAAGAGGCAATCGCCGTATTCGGTCATGATCCGCGGATTTACCAGACAACCGTAACGGAATTTATCAAAAACAAAAAAGGTGAAGTCTGCCAGATCAAGACCGTAAAACTGACACCGAAAAAAGATGAGAAATCCGGCCGCATGATGATGGTTCCGGTTGAGGGAACCGAAGAGATTCTCCCGGCAGATCTCGTTCTTATTGCAGCAGGCTTTTTAGGATCCCAGAAATATGTGACCGATGCATTTAAAGTGGAAGTCAACCAGCGCACCAACGTGAAGACAGATGACGGAAAATACCAGACAACAAAAGAAAATGTCTTCACCGCAGGCGATATGCACCGCGGCCAGTCCCTGGTCGTATGGGCGATCCGTGAGGGACGCGAGGCAGCAAAGGCAGTCGATGAATCCCTGATGGGATACACGAATCTCTAAGTTTTTCTTGACAAAACACGCGAAAAACTGCTATAATATGCCCAAAACAAGGGTGTTTTTACGCAAGGTGTCTTTCTGCCCTGCCGCGTGAAAGCACTCTTTTCGTTTAGAATCGTCTTTGATAAAGGAGAGAATCGATATGGCAAAGTATACGAAGGAAGCGATCCTTCAGATGGCGGAGGAAGAAGATGTTGAATTTATCCGCCTGCAGTTTACCGATATGTTTGGAATGATGAAAAATATGGCCATCACCGCCGGACAGCTGGAAAAAGCCCTGAATAATCAGTGCGTTTTCGATGGCTCTTCGTTCGAAGGATTTGTCACCATCGAGGAAGCAGACATGTTTCTGCACCCGGATCTCGACACCTTTGCAATACTTCCATGGCGTCCGCAGCAAGGAAAGGTTGCAAGATTGATCTGTGATGTGTATGATAGAGAGGGGAATTTTTATGCAAAGAGTTCCCGAACCATCCTTCAGAAGGTAATTTTCGAAGCGAAAGCGATGGGCTATGAGTTTGAAATCTCACCGGAGTGTGAATTTTTCCTGTTCCACACCGATGAGGACGGCGGTGCAACGAGTGTAACGCACGACAAAGGCGGTTATCTGGATCTGGGACCGCTGGACCTGGGAGAAAACGCGCGGCGCGATATGGTGCTGACCCTCGAAGAAATGGGAATCGACGTTGAGTCTTCCTTCCACGAGGTAGCGGCAGGCCAGCACGAACTGGATTTCTGTCCGGCTGCAGCACTTCGGACGGCAGATCAGCTGATGACTGCCAAATTTGCTATCCGTACGATTGCAAAACGTCATGGCCTTCACGCAACCTTTATGCCAAAACCAAAAACCGGAGTTCACGGATCGGGTCTTCATCTTTCCTTCTCCCTGTTTCATGAGGGAAAAGATGTGTTTGCCGACAAATCCGATGAATACGGGCTCAGCAAAGAGGCATATTACTTTATGGGCGGACTGATGAAACACATCAGCGGAATCGCAGCGATTACCAATCCGCTTGTAAATTCCTACAAACGTCTGACACCGGGATACGGTGCACCGATCTACGTGGCATGGTCTGCAAAGAACAGAAGCCCGCTGATCCGCATTCCGCTGACGGGAGACGGTATCATGGCCATTGAGCTTCGATGCCCGGATTCGGCAGCCAATCCGTACCTGGCACTTGCTGTCTGCATGGCAGCAGGACTTGACGGTATCAAACAGAAAATCGTTCCGCCGTCCCCGGTGGACCGCAATATTTCCGATCTGACAGAAGAAGAACGAAACGCGATGCAGATCACCCTTCTCCCGGGAAGCCTTGGAGAAGCGGTCGCAGAGTTAAAAAAAGACGATTTTCTGTGTCAGGTACTCGGCCAGGAATTTGTGGATGGATATATCAATGCCAAAGAAGAAGAGTGGCATGAGTATCTCCGCCAGGTATCCGACTGGGAGACCGAGAAATATCTGTACCGTATTTAGACGACGAAGGGGCCTGAAAATGCATGAGCAGCATAGTGATAGTACTTCCCAAAATAGAAGATGGAAAGCGCATCCGGGATATTCTGGCAAAAAGAGGATATGAAATCGATGCTGTCTGTTCGACAGCGGCAGCGGCGCTCGGAGAGATGAACAACTTAAACGGCGGTATCGTCATCTGCGGCTACAAGCTCCCGGATATGTTTTTTACGGATCTGAATGAGTGTATGCCGTCCGGCTTCCAGATGCTTCTGATTGCATCGAGCCGCGCATTAAGTGCGGTGGAGGGAACCGGAATCATGGCGGTTACGATGCCGCTTTCCGTGTACGAGCTGGTCAATACACTGGAGATGATGCTGCAGAGTGCGGCACGGCGCAGAAAGAAAGAGCGGGCAAAGCCCAAGGTGCGCAGCACCGAGGAACAGCACATCATCGATCGTGCAAAAAGCCTTCTGATCGAACGAAATCACATGACCGAGTCGGAGGCCCATCGCTACATGCAGAAATGCAGCATGGACAGCGGCACCAATCTGGTTGAAACGGCACAGATGGTGCTGACGCTTTTGACAGAGTAAGAAAAAGTGAAAAGGAGCGACATAATAATGTTCAAAATCAATGACAATTATCTGAAATTGCCGGGAAGCTATCTGTTTTCCACCATTGCAAAAAAAGTTGCAGCTTACATCGAGGCAAATCCGGATGCGAAAATCATCCGTCTTGGAATCGGCGACGTAACCCAGCCGATCGCACCGGCGATCATTGAAAAGCTGCACGGAGCAGTGGATGAGATGGGACACGCAGAGACCTTCCACGGATATGCACCAGATCTTGGATATGCTTTCCTTCGCGATACCATCGCAAAAAATGATTATCAGGACAGAGGATGCGATATCTCATCTGATGAAATTTTTGTATCGGACGGCGCAAAATGCGATTGCAGCAACATTCAGGAGATCTTCAGCCTGGACAACAAGATCGCTGTATGCGACCCGGTTTATCCGGTTTATGTAGACTCCAACGTAATGGCAGGCCGTGCCGGTGACTACGACGCAGCAACCGAGCGTTTCACGAATGTGATTTACATGCCGTGTACCGCAGAAAACAACTTCACCCCGGAGCTCCCGAAAGAAACCCCAGATCTGATTTATCTGTGCTTCCCGAACAACCCGACCGGCGCTATGGTTTCCAAAGCCGAGCTGCAGAAATGGGTTGATTATGCAAATAAAGTAGGAGCCATCATCCTGTATGATGCTGCATACGAGGCATATATCTCAGAAAAAGACATTCCGCATTCCATCTATGAGTGCGAGGGTGCAAGAACATGTGCCATCGAAATGCGCAGCTTCTCCAAGAACGCAGGCTTTACCGGTATGCGTCTTGGATTCACCGTTATCCCGAAAGACATCAAATCCGGCGATGTGACTCTGCACAGCCTGTGGGCACGCCGTCACGGAACGAAATACAACGGAGCTCCGTACATCATCCAGAGAGCCGGCGAGGCTGTTTACTCTCCGGAAGGAAAAGCACAGTTAAAAGAGCAGGTTGCTTACTACATGAAGAACGCAAAAGTCATCTACGACGGATTAAAGGGCGCAGGCTACACCGTATCCGGCGGCGTCAACGCTCCGTATATCTGGCTGAAAACACCGGGAAATATGACTTCCTGGGAGTTCTTTGATCACCTGCTTGCAGACGCAAACGTAGTCGGAACACCAGGATCAGGCTTTGGCCCGAGCGGAGAAGGCTACTTCCGTCTGACTGCATTCGGTACGTATGAGAATACAGTAGAGGCAGTGGAGAGAATCAAAAAACTGTAAATTGTGTGCGAAATACCAATAAAACGGAATTTCTGTGCAATTTTATAAACACACGAAAAAATAATTTTATATAGATAAAGTTCACGAAAAATGCATTAGAATTTATATAAAATCCGTAAAAATTAGGTGTTTACAAATGCAAAACTGCTGTGCTATAATGCACAGTATGAAAAAGGCAGTGAAGGAAACTCCGTATGCGGAATCTGACAGGAAGCCGATGTCACCGACTGAGAGCATCAGCATGGAGGAAACATACAATGGGGAACATTCCGGAGCCGGTCTGCTGAACATGAGATCCGAACAGGAAATCAAGTAGGCAGATCCGTGATACGCGTTAAGTATAAATGAGTGGGCGTTTTCCCCCGGAAAACCGGAGAGAAAAACGCAATGCGGGTGGTACCGCGGGAATATAAAATATCCCGTCCCGGAACAGTAGTTAAAAAACTGTTCCGGGACTTTTTTATTTGAAAAAGCAATCCGGGACAGGCGAGAAAGAGAGGAGAACAAGACATGGAATTTATGACAGGCGTAAAGAAAAAAGAAGACATCTCCGTAAAAACTCTGCTGGAGACACCGGAAGGCACAGAAGTAAAACTCGAAGGAGCCGTACACATCATCCGTGACATGGGCGAGGTTGCCTTTGTCATCTTAAGAAAGAGCGAGGGACTCGTTCAGTGTGTGTACGAAGAAGGAAGCGTTGACTTCCCGCTGAAAGATCTGAAAGAGGAATCGGCAGTTGCCGTAACCGGAACGGTCAAAAAAGAGGACCGCGCACCGGGCGGCGTCGAAGTCAGGCTGCAGACCATCACCGTTCTTTCCGAGCCGACCGAGCCAATGCCGCTCGCAGTCAACAAATGGAAAATGAACACCTCCCTTGAAGCAATGCTGAACATGCGGCCGATCGCTCTTCGAAACGTCAGAGAGCGTGCAAAATTCCGCATCCAGGAAGGCGTGGTACGGGCGTTCCGTGATTTCCTTCATTCCCAGGGATTCACCGAAATCCATACACCGAAGATCGGCGCGAAAGGCGCTGAGGGCGGCGCAAACATCTTCAAGCTGGAATATTTCCACCGCCCGGCTGTCCTGGCACAGAGCCCGCAGTTCTACAAACAGATGCTCGTCGGCGTGTTTGACCGTGTCTTTGAAGTCGGACCGGTTTTCCGTGCAGAGAAACACAACACGAAACGTCATCTGAACGAGTATACCAGCCTTGACTTTGAGATGGGCTACATCGAGGATTACACCGACATCATGGCAATGGAAACCGGATTTTTACAGTACATGGTGGAGCTTCTTAAAAAGGATTACGCAAAAGAGCTGGAGATCCTGAAAGTTATGCTTCCAAAGACAGAAGAAATCCCAACTGTACCGTTCACGAAAGCGAAAGAGCTGGTAGCCGAGAAATACAACCGAAAGATCCGCAACCCGTTCGACCTTGAGCCGGAGGAGGAGCTTCTGATCGGCCAGTATTTCAAAGAGGAGTACGACGCAGACTTCGTATTCGTCACCGAATATCCGTCGAAAAAGAGACCGTTCTATGCGATGGACGACCCGGAGGATAAGAGATACACAAAGAGCTTCGACCTGCTGTTCCACGGTCTGGAGATTACAACCGGAGGCCAGCGTATCCACGATTACAAGATGCTCTCTGAAAAGATCGCAGCCCGCGGCATGACAGAAGAGGGCATGGAGCAGTATTTAAGTGCTTTCAAACACGGTATGCCGCCGCATGGTGGACTGGGTATTGGTCTGGAACGCCTGACCATGAAGCTGGTGGGAGAGGACAATGTCCGCGAGACAACGCTGTTCCCGCGTGATCTTACAAGACTGGAGCCGTAAGCGGATCCTGCTGGAAAATAAAAAAGGAGAATGAGTGAAATGGCAAATGTGATTTCAGATGAAACGATGGAATATGTCGGCATCCTGGCAAAGCTGGAATTAAAGGATGAGGAAAAAGAATCCGCACGGCAGGATATGCAGAAAATGCTGGATTATGTAGATAAATTAAACGAGCTCGACACCAGCAAGGTCGAGCCGATGACCCACATTTTCGAGATGGGAAATGTATTCCGCGAGGATGAAGTAACCAATGGCGACGACCGCGATGCAATGCTTGCCAATGCACCGGAAGTCAAAGAGGGCCAGTACAAGGTTCCGAAAACGGTAGAATAGCAGGAGGAGATTCGATATGGAAATCAAAGATATGACAGCAGTACAGCTTTCTGCCGCGATCAAAGAAGGAAAGATCACCGTATCGGACGCTGTGGAAGCGTCCCTTGCGGCAGTCAGAGCGTCTGAGGATGCGATTCACGCCTTCCTTCTTGTGGATGAAGAGGGTGCGAGAGCACGCGCAGCAGAAGTGCAGAAGAAAATTGACGCAGGAGAGCTCACCGGTCCGCTGGCCGGCGTTCCGATCGCGATCAAGGACAACATCTGTACGAAGGGTCTTGCGACGACGTGTGCGTCAAAGATCCTGCAGAATTTCGTTCCGACGTACGATGCGGAGGTTATTACACGGCTTGAAGAGGCGGGGGGAGCCGTTATCATTGGAAAGACGAACATGGATGAGTTTGCGATGGGAAGTACGACAGAGACTTCTGCGTACGGCGTGACGAAAAACCCGTGGAACACCGAACACGTTCCAGGCGGTTCCTCCGGCGGTTCCTGTGCAGCCGTTGCAGCAGGAGAAGTACCGATGGCACTCGGCTCCGATACTGGCGGATCGATCCGTCAGCCAAGTTCCTTCTGCGGCGTAACCGGCATGAAACCGACGTACGGCACCGTTTCCCGTTATGGACTGATCGCTTACGGTTCCTCCCTCGACCAGATCGGACCGGTCGCAAAGGATGTGACAGACTGTGCAGCACTGCTGCAGACCGTTGCTTCGTATGATGCAAAAGATGCGACATCAATGAAACGCGATGATTACGATTTCATGAGCGCTTTAAAAGAAGATGTCTCCGATCTGAAAATCGGTATTCCGAACAGCTATTTCGGCGAAGGTTTGGATCCGCAGGTAAAGGAATCCATTTTAAAGGCTGCCGATGTCCTGAAGGCACGCGGAGCAGAAGTAGAGTATTTCGATCTCGACCTCATTGATTATGCGATTCCGGCTTACTACGTCATTGCATCCGCCGAGGCAAGCTCCAACCTGGAACGATTCGACGGTGTGAAATACGGCTTCCGTGCCAAAGAGTACGAAGGACTCCACGATATGTATAAGAAGAGCCGTTCCGAGGGCTTCGGTCCGGAGGTGAAACGACGGATTATGCTGGGAAGCTTCGTGTTGAGCTCCGGTTACTACGATGCGTATTATCTGAAAGCGCTGCGCACGAAAGCCCTGATTAAACAGGAGTTTGACCGCGCATTTGAGAAATACGATATGATTTTAAGCCCGGCAGCACCATCGACGGCACCGCGCCTTGGAGAATCGCTTTCCGATCCGCTGCAGATGTATCTGGGCGATATTTACACCGTATCCGTCAACCTCGCCGGTCTTCCGGGCATCACCGTTCCGTGCGGCATGGATGACAAGGGTCTTCCGATCGGCATGCAGCTTATCGGAGACTGTTTCTCAGAGAAAAAACTGTTCCGTGCAGCGTACACCTATGAGCAGGCACGCGGTGCATTCGGGCAGCCAGAAAAACGGTAAGGAGGAAGCAAAACAATGTCAAAACAGTATGAAACCGTCATCGGACTTGAAGTACATGTGGAGCTTGCGACGCGAACAAAAATTTTCTGCGGCTGCTCTACCGCATTCGGCGGTGCGCCGAACACCCATACCTGCCCGGTCTGCACCGGTATGCCGGGATCCCTTCCGGTATTAAATAAGAAGGTTGTCGATTACGCCCTGCGCGTCGGACTGGCTGCAAACTGCAAAATCAACCAGCTCTGCAAATTCGACCGGAAGAACTATTTCTACCCGGACAACCCGCAGAACTATCAGATTTCCCAGCTGTATCTGCCGATCTGCCACGATGGATATGTGGAGATCGACACCGCAGCGGGAAAGAAGAAAATTGGCATCCACGAGATCCATATGGAGGAAGATGCAGGAAAGCTGATTCACGATGAGTGGGAGGACTGTTCTCTCGTCGATTACAACCGAAGCGGCGTTCCGCTGATCGAGATCGTCTCCGAGCCGGATATGAGATCCGCGGAGGAAGTTATCGCTTATCTGGAAAAACTGCGTATGATGATTCAGTATCTCGGCGCATCCGACTGCAAACTGCAGGAAGGCTCGATGCGTGCCGATGTCAACCTTTCGGTCCGCGAGGTTGGAAGCGAGAAATTCGGAACGCGTACAGAGATGAAGAACCTGAACTCCTTCAAGGCGATCGGAAGAGCGATCGAGGGAGAGCGTGCAAGGCAGATCGAGCTGATCGAGGAAGGAAAAGCCGTTGTCCAGGAAACCCGCCGCTGGGACGACAACAAAGAGTATTCCTATGCGATGCGTTCGAAAGAGGATGCGAAGGATTACCGCTACTTCCCGGACCCAGATCTGCCGCCGGTGCACATTTCCGACGAGTGGATCGACCGCATTGTGAAATCCATGCCGGAATTCCAGCCGGAGAAACAGGCACGCTACGTGGAGCAGTACGGACTGCCGCAGTACGATGCGGAAATCCTGACCGGCTCCAAGCATCTGGCTGATGTATTTGAGCAGACCGTGGCAATCTGCGGCAAGCCGAAGGAAGTTTCCAACTGGATCATGGGCGAGACGATGGCGATGATGAAGGAAAAAGCCGTTTTGCCCGAAAACCTGATGCTTTCCGGCGAGGCGCTGGGCGCGATCATCCGCGCG
>OGOC01002068.1_pt1 | contig 14110 bp, 8 predicted proteins | sample 1552561 | NCBI WGS metagenome assembly OGOC01 (sample SAMEA2580148, study PRJEB22360) | human gut metagenome | biome: human gut; feature: human-associated habitat; material: faeces | place: Denmark | collected 2008/2010
ACCGGCAGCCAAATATAACTTTGCCAACAAATGATAGCCTGCCGCACGTGGAGCTTTTCCTCTATCAACCACCTCAGGCATCCATTGACAAGCAAACTTCATATCATCGATCATTTTATTTAAAATGACCTCACGCTTCGTTGTATAGAAGTCGAGTTTCGCCTCTGTAAATTCTTTCAATAGTAAAGGCACATCACCAAATTGATTTATCAAACGATAATAGTGATAAGCTCTAAAGAAATAAGCAGTAGCCAATATCTCGTTCTTCTCCTGTTCAGACGAGTAAGTTGCTTCATCAATACGTGTAATCACAGTATTAGCATACCTAATATTATCATACGCTTCATTCCAATACCAACCTACTCTATTGGCATTAGGACTATTCAAATTTTTATCAGGCGTAATAACCGCATTTAGATCTTGAGCAACACTTGTTTTGTCCGTAGTTCCTTCAATAGCTACCTCAGAAAAAATATGTTCGGTAATAATGGCAGGTCCATCTCCATAAAACTCCGCTTTAATCCTTTTCTCACAAGTACCAAGTGCAGCCCACATACCTTTAGCATCTACCAGAGTATTCTCCGGAGAATAAAATGAAAGAGGTTTAGGTTCCAACCAGCTGTCCCCACAACTCGAAAGAGTTATCGCAACAGATCCTATTATCACTAATTTACTAATATTATTCATAACATTGATTCTTAAAAGTTAATTACATAGTCACATTAATACCAAAAGTATACGTACGAGGAGTAGGACTACTATTTTCCGGATCCCAAAGTTTAAAATCCGGAGCCCAAACCGCTACATTTCTTACATTAGCATAAACTCTCAATGAGCCTAATCCCAATTTAGTAATCCAACGTGATGGAACATTGTATCCGACAGATATATTATCTAATCGAATAAATGATTTTTTCCGATATACAGAAAAACTGTTTCCTCCTGTACTGGAATCAATTCTTGCCCACTCATTTGTCGGATTTTCCGGAGTCCAGTATGGTAACTTGTAAGCATTCTGTCTATCATTATATACCGTGGTTCCACTATGCTTAGCTACATCATATGTACCTTTATGCCCCCAAAGAGAATACAACATGAAAGAAACATCTATATTCTTATATATCTTGAAATCATTGCGCAATGTCCATGTAAATTTCGGACTAGTTGTCCCTTGGAATACTTTATCCTCATCTGTATACTGTCCGTTTCCATCAACATCCCTCAACTTAAAATCACCAGGAGCTACACCATACTTCTTTGCTTCTTCCGCTTCATCCTGTTGCCAGACTCCAATAACTTCCAATCCCCATATTTCATCCAAAGACTTACCTATAAACCATTTATTCTTGATATCGTCAGCCTCTTTCTGTCCTACTACGTTCCCATTCTCATCTAAAACATCAACCATATCTCCGTACAGGTGAACAATCTTATTTCTGTTCAAAGTAAAATTGAATGTTGAACTCCATGCAAAATTCTTTGTATCAATATTCTTCGATGTCAGGCTAAGTTCAATGCCTTTATTCTCTACTTCACCTAAATTAGACATCACTGAACTGAATCCGATCAATTCGGGTAATGTACGTTCAATAAGAAGGTCTTTCGTGTTAGCTTTATAAATATCGATATTTCCTTTTAACCGTTCATTAAATATAGAAAAATCCAATCCTAAGTTGAATGAAGCCGTACGTTCCCATTTTAGTTCTTTATTAGCCAAAGAATTCACATAAAGATAGGATCCATTATAAACCTTTCCATCCGGACTTACATACATATATTTACTATTACCCATTCTGGCTAAAGCTCTATAAACCCCAATGTCTCTATTACCATTTAATCCCCATGAGAACCTTAGCTTTCCATAGTCCAACCAATTTAACTTCTTCAAAAAAGGTTCATCAGAGAATACCCAGCCGACAGCAACTGAGGGGAATACCGCCCGAGGATTTTTTTGTCCAAACGCAGAATAGCCATCTCTCCGAACCGTACCGGTAATCATATAACGGTTGTCATACGAATAAAATAAACGTGCCATCAATGCATCACCGGTTCTATATTCATCATTACTACTAATTGTAGGCAATATTCCACCTTTCATATAATGATATCCAAGATCATCATTCGGATCAAATCCTTCATTATTCATTTCATCACTCCATCTTTGAAACTTCTCCGCATTAAATAAGAAAGTGAAATCCACGTCATGTACTTTAGCGAAAGTTTGTTTCCACTTTACTATATTGTCAAGTTGCCATAGAAAATCATTTCTAAAAGTTCGTGAAGCAGAGCCCCCAAAATCTTTCCAGCTTGGATGTTCTGAAGATTTATGTACATAATCTGTAGCCCACTCATATCGTGGAGAGAAATTCATCTGATAAGATATATTAAAAGGTAAAGATACCTTAGCATAGATATTAGCATTCAAATTATTTATCACATTTCTCTTATCTGTATAATAAGAATCGATCAAAGGATGCTTCGCTGACGTGTCATCTCCCGGATTCAACTTCATTGTTCCATCTTCATTAGTAGGACTTCCATATGGAGTCAGCTTCTGATACTGAACCCAATCCGCTCCGATAGCACTGGCATCACGTTGTACAAATTGCGCATTTAATCCCACAGTCAGAAACTTATTTATTTTGGCATCCAGATTTAAACGAGTCTTAAATGATTTATATCCGTTATTTACAATAATGCCCTCATTGTCTGTCCATCCCATAGACCAATAATAATTTACCCCTTTTGTCTTTCCCGAAATACTTGCATTATAATCCTGACGAAGACCATTCTGAAAAACCATATCGGCCCAATCTACAGATTTACCATCCAAATAATTCTGTATTTCCAAGTTCTTAAAGCCAATTCGACGCAACCAAGTCTCTACAGGATCTCCCGTCGAATTATCATATTTCATCCAATCTTCAATAGAAACATCTGCGGGTAATTTACGAGGGTCATTAAACTCATAAGGTCTATGGTTCGGATTTGCACTATTAAAGACATCCGTCCTCCAAGCAGTAAACTCATCTCCCTGATATACTTCAGGAACTATAGCCTGAGTAGCTACACCTATAGAAGCATCAAAACTAATTGTCGGTTTTTCACTTTTACCCATCTTTGTAGTGATGATAATAACTCCACTAGCAGAACGCGCTCCGTAAATAGCAGCAGAACTAGCATCCTTCAACACATCAATTTGTTCTATATCATTCGGATTAATATCGGCCAAGTCACCCGGATATATAACTCCATCCAATACAATCAACGGATCAGTTCCAGCATTAATTGAGTTCTTTCCACGAATCAAAAGACTTCCACCCGGTTTGGGACCTGCACTAAAACCAACACTCAATCCCGGAACATTCGCTCTTAATAAGTCTTGCATGGAGGAAGGACTTTCATTTTCCAACTGCGCAGACTTTACTTGCATTACTGCACCAGTCAAGTCTCTTTTGCGAGCACTACCATAACCAATCACAACTACTTCATTCAACGTTTCTGAATCTTCTGCCAGACGAATCACAAAATCGCGTTTGTCTTTGACAGGAATTTCTTGCTGAGCAAATCCTATATATGATACTACAAGGGTAGCTCCGGAAGAAACATTTAAAGTAAAAAATCCGTCAAAATCAGAAATAACTCCATTCGTTGTACCTTTCTCCATTATATTAGCCCCAATAACAGGCTCATTATGTTCATCAGTTATCTTACCTTTCACTGTTACTTTTTGTTGAGCAGACAGTTGAACGGTAAACAACAGAAAAGCGATTAACCATAAGATTCTCACTTTCATAAAACAATGTCTTTCCATTTCGTATAAGTTTAATTATTATTAAAAGGCTATTTCATTTTCAACATCTCAATTCCTGCCATCAAGAATGCTCCAACCCCATATACCTCAGTCATATTCTGAGTCACTTGTTCAGGAGCAGCACTAACCGGTTGGACATATCCAAGCATGCCATCTTCATGAACATAGCTTTTCAAAGCCTTCCACCCCTTACGGGCAGCTTTTTTATATTTTCTATCTTTCAAAATTCCTTGATTCACTCCCCAGCCCAAGCCATAAACAAAAAATCCGGAAGCACTATTTTCAGGGGAAGGATATGAATCCGGATCAAGCATACTGGCATGCCAAGAACCATTCTTATCTGACACTGAACTATAGCGGAAGCCATTTCTTTATAAATATTCAGATAATAATCATAAGTAGGATGATCTTTAGGCAAAGTTTGCAACAACAAAGGTATTCCTGCAAACACCCAACCATTACCTCTTCCCCAAAATACCTTCTCGCCATTCTTCTCTCTTTTGGGAATATATCTTCTATCACGATAGTATAACTTAGCATCCGCATCATATAAAGAATCTGTAGCTTCTTTAAATTCCCTATCCATAAAAGCCAAATAGTTTTTCTCCGGATAGAGCTTATTCAACAACCCGTATACCGGCGGAGCCATAAATAACGCATCACACCATGACCAACGTTCCGACCAATTCTTTGCTCCGAGCCACAAACGGGCCTTCGAAGGTTTAGCAACAACAGAATCTACACGGGCAATTGTAGGCTGAATCATTGCAGGATCATGGTATTTCTCATACATACGAATATACATCTGTGCTATAACAAGATCGTCCGCATGATAGAGACGTTTTAAGAACCCCCAATGATGTTTCTTCCCTATCTGCATCAGAAAATCATAATAACGGGAGTCTTGAGTATAATCTGCCCATTCTACCATCCCCCGGAACAAGACTCCGTTTGTCCACGCCAAATCATGATGTTTAACTTTTGACTGATGATTTACCTGCCACATGGCAACTTTATCAATTAACACACGATCTTGTCCCTTCTTACTTTTCGCTTCTACTGTAGAGAATATCGAAAAAAGACTAAAAACCAAAATAAGTATTTTTCTCATGGTAAATATAAAATCTCTATATTTGTTATTTTAACGTTTTACAAATCTCATTATTGATCTTCTTCAATGTTGCTTCATCCAGCTTTATTACTTTACGGTCATAAGTCATCAGTCCATTCACTTCTACTTCTACATCTGTCGTTTGTGTGTAAACAGCTGCAGAAAAGCCTTGCTTTATCATTTCTTTCAGCATTTCTGCATACTTCAGATATTCAGCAGTAGCTTCCGTAGATGTATTAAACTGGATGTATCCCCAATTCCGGTTGGGTTCCCAAAGATGATTCTTCAAAACTAAACCAATCCCCCCATATTCTCCTAGTACCGTAGCACGTTGTGCATCATACAAATACATTTCCGGCCCCGGATAATTATGCAAATCAAGCATATCACCGCAAGTATAATGATTTCCACCACTTGCCGGATTGACCAAACGTGTAGAGTCATATTGTTTGGTCCATTCTGCAATCTCACTTGTCTTAAATTGCCCCCAAGCCTCATTAAAGGGCACCCAAGTCCCAATACAAGGATAAGAATAGAGATAATCAATAATTTCTTTCCATTCCTTACGATAAGTAGCCTCAGATTCAGGAGAACGTGTCAGTTCCGTTCCATCAAAATACTTCTTTCTCTGCCACTCCAAGGTTTTATCACCATTAGGCATATCCTGCCAAACAATTACTCCCATTTGATCACAGTATGTATACCAACGTGCAGGCTCTACCTTTACATGTTTTCTTATCATATTAAAGCCCAAATCTTTCGTTTTCTTGATATCATAACACAATGCCTCATCCGTAGGAGCTGTATATAATCCATCCGGCCACCAACCCTGATCTAACGGGCCAAATTGAAACAGATCTTTATTGTTTAACTGTAAACGCACAATACCTTTTTTGTCTCTTTTCATAGAGTACTTACGCATCGCCATATAACTCCTTACACAGTCTACCCGTTTTCCTCCCTCAAATAAAGAAACTTCCATCTGATATAAGAATGGTTCATCCGGCGACCAAAGTTTGGCATCAGCCGGCATGGAAACCTCAACTGGTAACCCATTAATTGATGTTCCCACAGCCACCAGACGCCCTCCTTCAAACACTTTTACCTCAAATTTATCTGAATACCTATTGTCATCTGTTTCAACCTTTACTTTAACCTTATTCAAATCTATATCAGGTGTTGTTTTTATATCTGTAATATAGTGTTCAGACACCGGTTCCAACCATACAGTCTGCCAGATACCACTCACCGGCGTATACCAGATACCATGAGGATTACTCACTTGCTTTCCGCGTGGCTGCGTACCTTTTTCTGTCGGGTCCCACACTTTGACAACCAAATTATTTTCCGAGTTCTTCAAAGCTTGGGTTATATCAAATGTAAACGGAGTAAATCCTCCTGTATGTTCTCCTACTTTTATATTGTTAACCCATACCTCAGTTTTCCAATCAACAGCTCCAAAATGAAGCAAAATCCTTTTTCCTCTCCATTTAGAGGGTATAACAAACTCACGCTGATACCATAATTCTTTATCTTCTCCCAATGTCTTTCCGACTCCCGAAAGGCTGGATTCGACAGCAAATGGTACTAATATATCACCTTCAAAAGAATCCGGAATTGATTTTCCCAACGGTAAAACTGCATACTTCCATAAACCATTCAAATTAGACCACTCAGAACGCTCCATAATAGGACGCGGATATTCCGGTAATACATTGTTCACATCTATCTTCTCCGCCCAAGAAGTTTTGATCCTATCTCCTACAGGGGTCCATTGTGCCCATAACATCTGAGAAAATAATGACAGAGCTATTCCTATTGAAAATAATTGTTTTATCATATATAACTAGTTTTATCATTTGCAGTAATCAACACAGGCAAAATTAGAGGTTCGCACAATATATAGATGATATAAACATCCCAATAAATCACAAAAACGTCTCAAAATAAAATGATATAGACAAATGAAACATGAATGGGATAATTGATGCATATAGCATAAAAAAAAGCCTTGTACCATTTGTAGTACCCGTTACTACAAAAGATACAAGGCTTTCATATAATTCTATAGTAAGAAAAATGACCTTATAAATCCTTTTTGTTATCTCTGCTATTTCTTTTAATTGATTTCAAGCTCATCCGACTCACTATAAAAATAATCTATGGCGGTTTCTTCCGGCAAATAAACGGAACGATAAGTGATATGGTCTCCTGCGAAATCATCTATCTTCACCTGTGTTGCGGGAGCTTTCAAAAGCACAGTTTTATTTTTCCCCTCAGAACTCATATAAGTAATTTCAGAAGCAAAAAAAGTTGGTTCAAGCGAAGCTGCAAAAGTAACGGTCAATACATCATTCTTTAAAACCGCCGTCTTTACTTTTGTATTGAACAACAATTTCTCATAAACATCACCATATACTGCACAAGGAACCTCCGACATAATAGAAGAATTACCATACGTATCGTATGTACAGATTTCAAAGACATACGAGCCTTCCGCCAAATCCTCTACTACAACCTGAGTAAGAGTTGCTTTATCTGTCAATTGTAATTCAGTAGACTTCGTTCTGTTTTCCCAGAATATTTTTGCCGTTTTAGCACGAGGATCAAGTAATTTCTGCCATTCGAGCATAACCCGATTACGTCCTGCATAAGCTTTCAGTGAATCTACTTTTCCAATATATACAATAGGCCCTTCTTCTATAAACTCTTTATACGTGGCATCCATACCATCGCAAGAGATCAAGGCACCTATACTTAAAAATATAAAAATCAGTTTTTTAAATAGTTTCATAGCATTATCTTTTACTTGTTACTAATTATGCCTCGCACCGAAAAACGTAAGTTCGTGAAGATGCATATAACGTGTTTTCCCCCATGTGTCATTCGTTTTAAAACGAATATAACGTACAGCCGGAGCATTATCAGGAATAATAAAATTCTCACCATTTTTCGCAGCTTCCTGATCCTCTGTTGTAAGAGCATCGTTTACACCACCTCCTGAAGGTTTCACCGACTCATATTCAGAAAGTAATACCCAAGAATCATCAAAGCTACCATCTGGATTTGGATCATTACTACCCCACAGTTCAAAATGCTTCGGGTGTCCTGCTTTAAATGTATTACCATACTTACCCGGATAATAACGTGAAACCATCACAAATCGGCTCAATTTATACTTTTCCCCCATATCAAAGGTAAACCATTGCGGCATTACTGTTGTCGTCTTGGTTTGAAAACAAGGATCTGTATCTGTGATTCCATCCCAAAGCCGCGTCATATCATTTCCTTTCGTCACTTCATTCCATGAGTGGCACTCATAAGAGTCAGTCGGCAAAGCCATCTTCCTGAACAAAGACTTATCGCATTGTTCTTCATACAAAGGAGTCTCAGTGACATACAATGTATCAGAAAGATGTCCCCATCTATCTCTGACAAAAATACCAAAATCTGTAGTAACAGCATCCAGGCCGCGTACATAGAAATCACCAGCTTTAGCCTCAGTATAATGCATATATACCTGTGTCCAAATCCCTTCTGCCTGTTTCTTTATGACCCCCAGTCCCAATTTAGCCTTTTCCGGGTTATCAAAGTTCACTTTGATACCGCCAAATGTTTCAGCTGAAATTAATGTTCCACGCACTTTCTGATAAGGAGGAGTATCCGGACTTACTTTTACCACAAGCGGAGTAGAGACAGCCTCACCATAACTAACGGAATAAAGTTCAACGTCATACTCTCCCTTAGTAGGGAATCCTTCTACTACCAAAGAATCTGTATAGAAAGAAGCATTAACTGTACGAATCATATTATCAACTTTATAGCTAGCCCGAACATATTTTAAATTTTGATCATCCGGCAAATCATAATAGATAATTGCTGCACCAGGCAGATTCTTTACCGTCGCATTCAGCACCTGTGACGGTGGTGTCGTACTTCCCGTAGGTTCGTTCAGATCAGCATTGTCGGCACAAGCAGCCAAAACAACTCCTATATAAAACAACCCATATTTATAAAATTTCTTCTTCATAACGTTTTTATTTTAAAGTTTACCAACCATAATTCTGTACCAGGTTTTTATTCGAATATAGTTCCTTATCTAAAATCGGCCAGAAATAGTTTCTTATTCTAAACTCTTGAGTATAAATCAATTGTTCTGTATAGTAATCTTCATTTGTGCTATACTGAGTATTCCAACCGGTTATCGGCTTATTCTGTTCCTGAAATGCCAATTTCCATCTACGTAAGTCCCAAAATCTCTGTGCTTCGAATGCCAATTCAATTCCACGTTCCTGTTGTATGATCTCACGTCTGCCATCTATTGTTTCATATTTCTTATTGTTCGTATATGTATCCCAGCTTTCTTCCACACCTTTCAGTCCTGCTCTTTCTCTGATCAAATCGACCCAAGTCAGAACATCAGTTTTAGTAGCACCACTTTCATTCAAAGCTTCAGCATACAACAGATATAAGTTACCCAATCTCATCACCGGGAACGGATATGTAATCTTAGTAAAACCACTGGTCTGCCCTACCACACTCTTAAAATGAACTAGTTTTTTAGGCCATATACCTGTTTCATTCCATGAATTCGCAATCTGATTGGCAGCAGACTGTCCTTGTTTACATTGCACATAAATCGGTTTCGTCTCATCTGTCACTCCCTGCCCGAACCAGACTGCACCATCAAATCCTAAACTTGCGTAATAGCGTACTTCTCTGTCAAAATTCAGATTAGCTGTTGTATACCCTTCCTTGATAAAGTACTTATCATTAGCTGTTGCTTTTCTCAATTCAAAACGATCATCATAATTCCATGTCTTATCTTCTGTAATAGGAACTCCATTTTTTGTATAAAACAAATCTGCTATTTTTAGAGGGACAGCCAAATTACCACCAACACTCGCATTTCCTTCTTTTCCCGGTTCCAATCCACGTGGAATAGCATGATCCTGTAACTGTCCGATAATACTATTTGAATTAGCCCAAATAATTTCTTGATTCCACTTTTCCGTCACAATGTTACGAATATTCATTTTCGCACGGGTCTGATCGGATATTGTGTATTCAAGAGAAGTATATTTATATAAATCATGTCCCTGAGCTTTCAGAAAATCAATAGCCTGCCTACAAGCTTCCGCAGCATCTATCCAACGCTGTTTTTTGGCCTGTTCCGATTTATTCGGATTGAATAGTTCAATACCTCTGGAATCAGTATATCCTTTATAATCAGCATTTCCATTAAATAAAGGACTGGCAGCAGTTACCATCACTTCGGCTTTTATTGCCATTGCAATTCCTTGAGTAATTCGTCCCAACTCTTCAGCCTCATTCATTATCTTATCAGGCAAATGATTACTGTTGATAATCTCGGTTAAAGAATTGATTACATAATCAAAGCATTCGTCTATAGTACTCCTAAAAACCTTTACTTCATCCTCACTTGCATTTACCGGAATATTCCGATCCATAATAGGAATTGGTCCATACATTCTAATCAGCCAATAATGGTAATAGACTTTCAAGAAACGTACTTCTGCCGCCCAACGGTCTTTCTCTGCTTGTGTCATATCAGGTACCTTCTGAATATTCTCCAGAAAGATGTTACAGTCACTGATTCCTTGATACAATGATTTGTTATTCTGTTGATCGGCTCCGGTCCAATAATCACAGCGTGGTCTTGCCGAACTTTGCATATTATGTGAAATATACCATGCATGTACGTGTGCTGCACTACGAAAAGACTCCGTAATATACAGTTCGTCACCACCGGCAATTGCCGGATTTGCCTCCAACAGGCCATGAGCCGGAAGATAATAATAACAGGTAAACAAATATTTCTCTGCCTGTGCCCTCATTGTAAATGCATTATCGATTGTAGCAATATCATCCGGAACAATATCCAAGAATGAATCACATGAAGATAAAGCGATAATCAAACAATTTAATATAAACAGTTGTATTTTTTTCATTTTATATCAAATTTAGAAAGTTAAATTTAGTCCTATATTATACACACGCTGTACAGGATAACCTAAGCCGGAACCTGCCATTTCAGGATCCCAAAGTTTAAATTTACTAAAGCATAATAGATTGTTTCCTGTAACATAGAATCGAAGGTTCTTGATTCCTACTTTATTAGTCACTTTTTCAGGAATAGTATAACCAATCTCCAATTGTTTTAAACGCAAGAACGAACCATCCCGCATAAACCAAGTACTCGTTTTACTGTTATTCTCAATAGAAGTCGGGCTTAATCTCGGCCATACCGCATAAGCATCTCTATTATCCTCCGACCAATGACTATCTGCAATAAACTTTGCAAGTGCATTATGCCCAACTCTATTACCTACAACTTTTGTATCAACCGTGTTAAAAAATGGAGATACATTATTATAATCAATCCAAAATGATTCTCTAGCCAATCCTTGGAAAAACACTGATATATCCCAATTCTTATATCCATAAGAGGCACCAAAACCATATACAATTTCCGGTTCTTTCGGATATCCGATAGGTACCTGATCGAGATCAGTAATCTTACCATCCTTGTTCACATCACGATACTTAATATCACCTGCACCATATTCTCCAAATTGCACAGGAGAATTAGCCACTTCATTGTCGTCAACAAATAGACCTTCTGCTATATATCCCCAAGTCTGATTAGTTGGATAACCCACTTTCTGTTTCCACCATGCTCCCGGATATTCATAATCCTCATACACCATATATTCACTTGTCGCATAAGTAAAGTTTCCTCTCAACTGCAACCATGATTTATTGGCGAAATATTTATTATAATCTAACGATAAGTCAACTCCGTGCCCCTTGGCCTCTCCCAAGTTTGCATAAGGTTGTACCCAAAGTCCCATAGATGCCGGGATCGAAGTTCGTTGTTGCAAAATACTCTTACGGCGTTCCGTATAATACTCTGCCGTCACATTCAAATCATTAAATAAAGTGAACTCAAGTGCAAAGTTTGTTTTAGCGGACTTTTCCCATGTAATTTCAGGATCAGAATATCGCTTTACCGAAATACCATCCCGATGATAATCATAATTATATCCGAAGTTTGCCCCATACTTACTATCATTCATATTGATATCCGACAAATACAGGAAACGCCCGCTTCCGATAGCATCATTACCAACAATACCATAAGACGCTCTCAATTTCAACTTGGATACTACATCTTTAAATGGATCCCAAAAAGACTCATTAGAAACAACCCATGCCAAACCGGCAGAAGGGAAGAAACCGAACCGTTTACTTTTATGGAAGCGTTCGGAACCATTATAACCGAAGTTGAACTCTGCAAAATAACGATTATTATATGCATAAGTGAAACGCCCCGATAAACCGACATTGCGGTAAGGCAGAGATGCCTGAAGCGAGCCTGCATTCGGCTGAAGGTTATTTCTCAACTGATAGACTAATAATCCGCCTACTCCATGTTTTCCGAAATCACGATTATAATTCCTCTATATACATATTAGCCGTAATACTCTTACCACCCGGATCATAAATCAGATATTCCGAACCGTCATCCGGATTAATGATATCAATGGCATAATCACCGGTCAGATAATCATAATTAGTCATCTTATAATAATATGGATTCAGTTTACGTGAAACATCATAACTGGAGATACGGGAAGTATTAAACAACAAGCGTGCCGATAAACCTTCCGTCAAGAATTTCAGATCCTGTTTCACTTCAAACTGCGCACTCAAATTAGAACGGCCGGATTCTTTATATCCTCTTACCATTTCTGCATACGGATTCAAATATTGTCCATTTTCAGCATTACCAAATAAAGTATGTTTCGTGTATGTATGAGCTTCATCTTTGGGATATTTAGCGGGAAACAATACCGGATTACTCTTCATAATCAGATTGTACATAGCCGAACCACCATATAACGGTCCGTTATAATCATCGAACACACCACTTAGACGGACAATCAATTCTGTTGTCTTGGTAGCGTTGATATTCACATTAGAACGAAGAGTATAAACTCTCTGTTTGATATTATTATTAAAATTACTGTTCTTATCAACCTCCAGAATACCATTGTCTTGACTATACGAAGCTGCCACATAGTAACGTGCGACATCACCACCACCTGTAATATTCAGGTTGACGCGCTGGTTCATCGTAAAATCTTTTAATAATTCCTTTCTCCAATCCGTAGCCGGATAAATTACAGATCCCGCCCCCGGTACAGTATTGTCTATTTTTTCCTCAGAATACATCAACGGCGCCAACGGATTACGAGTTAAATAGGCCTCATTGTGCAGACGCATATAAGTAACAGGATCTGCCAATTCTATCTCTTGAGTCGGAGTGGATATTGAGTTCTCAACTCTTAAGCTTAACCGTGCTTTTCCCTTCTGACCTTCTTTGGTTTTCACCAGAATCACACCATTTGCACCACGGGCACCGTAAAGAGCGGTAGCAGTAGCATCCTTCATAATAGAAAAGCTGGCGATGTCATCTGGCTGTAAACGAGCCAGATCGGTAGAAGTTAACTCAATGCCGTCAATCAAAATCAACGGATCTTTTTTATATCCGAAAGTTGTAACACCGCGAACAAAGAAAGAGGCGTCATCCACCCCCGGTTCACCAGTTCTCTGATAAGAGATTACTCCTGCAATACGCCCGGCAAGTGCATTCGTAAGATTACTGGAGGGTGTTTTCAGTTCCGCCACTTTCACGGTTGAAATAGCACCAATAACACTCTCCTTTTTCTGTGTACCAAAAGCCACAACCTCAACTCCCTCCAACATCTGAGAGTCCTCATACAGAATTGCATTTATGGTTGTTTCATTTCCTACGGTTTTAGTCAGCTTTACATAACCTACATAACTAAATTCCAAAATAGCTCCTTTAGAAACGTTAGACAGTGTATAGTTACCATCCAAATCAGTAACAACTCCAGTAGTAGAGCCTTTCACCAATACAGATGCACCGATAATAGGTTCACCGTCTGTACCCAAAACCTTACCTTTAATCACCATTCCCTTTTTTTGCTGCTGGACAGTCTGATTATCACTGACTGCATATGCAACAGATACAGAAAGAAAAGAAAAGGTCGTCAGACATACACCTACAATCCACAACCGCCTTTTTAAGCATGTGCTTAGATCTCTTGTTTTTGTTTTCATAATTATTAATAAAA
>OGOC01002069.1_pt1 | contig 14102 bp, 17 predicted proteins | sample 1552561 | NCBI WGS metagenome assembly OGOC01 (sample SAMEA2580148, study PRJEB22360) | human gut metagenome | biome: human gut; feature: human-associated habitat; material: faeces | place: Denmark | collected 2008/2010
ATATAAGAGTAAGTAAAAAATAAGTAAGTAAGGAGATACCAAAATGGGTTTAGCAGCATCACAAGCAAGATTGTTACTCTTAACAGCAAGAAAATCAGACCTTGAACTCAGAGCACAGCAGATTACAAACACAGAAATGATTCTTGCAATGCAGACAGAAAAAATTGCGCAGGAATATTCAAACAAAATTTCAAACAAAGTTACAATGATGCAGGTTTCAACTGATATGAACGACGCAACTTTTAACCAGTCAGTAATTATGACTTACGATCAGTTGACTGCAGCAGGTTACACACTCCAGTGGGCAGACGGCAGTGAATATGACAACACAGGCGTTTCTACTGCAACTTTGCAAGATGCTATCCAGAAAGGTGATTTGATAATTTACAGTTCTAAAACTGGCGAAGAAGTCGGCATTACAGGTTCTTCAACTTTCTACCAGACTTATTACACAGAAGATGATGACGCAGCAACTGCTGATTACGAATCAAAAATGGCTCAAATTCAGACAAAAGAAAAGAAATTGCAGATAGACCTCAACCAGATTGAAAACCAGCAGAAAGCTTGCGACACAGAAATCGATTCAGTTAAAAAAGTTATCGAAAAGAATATCGAAAGAACATTCAAAACATTCGCATAAGCTAAAAACTTACAAAAGATGTAGCAACCCAATTACTTACAATTTAAAAACCCGCTTGTTTGTTAAGCGGGTTTTTTATTTGCTCTATGTTCTTTCTAATTCCGAAAGGAGCCGGTCATGATGAAATTTTACCTTAATTCTGAGATTTTTTCTGTCATCCGGAAATTTTCCCGTCATCCCGAACTTGTTTCGGGATCTTACCGGTTGGAAATTTAAGCGTCAAGCCGGCAAGATGCTGAAACGAGTTCAGCAAGACGAAATTTTTGCGGTCTTCCGGAGCTTTTGCCGTATTCTGGAACTTTTTTCGTAGTCCTGAGATTTTGCCGTCATCCCGAACTTGTTTCGGGATCTTATCGGTCGAAAATGTAAGCGTCAAGCCGGCAAGAAGTTAAAACTGGTTAAGCTTGAAACAAATTTAGCCGAAAAACCCCTGTTTAGTTAAAAAATCTTTGAGCCTGCGCTTCTGCAAGATCCGCCTGCCTCAAAACTGCATCGATTCTTGCTGTTCGGGATTCTGCTGGGCTTACTTCAGCTTCGGGGCCGAGAATCGGACTCGGAATGTATGTTCTTTTCAGCTCGGGAAGTTCTGTATTATTGGTTTTTGCCACACTTTGTGCTGCCAGTGATTGGCTTGCAATTGCTTGAGCCGGTTTTGGCTGCTGCATTTTTGTGAGCAGGTCGCCTTTTTTAATTGATATTTTGAGCCTGCTGAGTTGTCTGAACATTTTGCCGGGCTGCCATTTCGGCTTCTATTTCTTTTTTCAGATCTTCAAGCTGCTGTGCATTCTGCTGCTCATCGGTTTTTTGTTCTTCTTCTTTGTCAAGAATAGATTTTTGGGGCTTGCCAAAGATTTTGTGAGAAATTTTTACCGCAGTGTCCGTAAATAGCGACATAACCACTGTTGCAATGAACGCAAATCTGCCTACATAGCCTGCGCCGATTTTTGCACCGTAACCTGTCATTTTTAATGCATTTTTGAACGGGTTGGCTGTTTTAAGTGGGCGGATAGTTTCTTTGATTCTGCCCCAGCTCAAGAGATTGCCTACCCATTTGAACGGTTTTTGCCAGAATTTAACTTTTCCGCTCTTGATATTGTTGAGTTCGGCTTTCAGTGCGTTATATGCTGCTTCATCACCGGCTTTTCCGGCTGCGTTGAGTTTTTCGATAGTTTCATGGTATTTTTTGTAGTTTTCAGGGCTCATTCCAATGTTTTTAAGACCAGCTGCTTTGTTAAATACGCGCAGCTGAAGCCCCATTGTGAGCATCATTGCCATAAAGCTTGCCATTGATTCGGCGAAAGTTTTAAATCTGTCGCCTTTGGGGGCGTCCATACCTTCTTTTAATGACTGCGCAAGGAAAAATGCCTGCAATGCAACTGCCACTTTACCGCCAGCCATGCCGTTTGAAAGGGCTTCAAGGGCTCTGAATGTCCCGCCGGAGAGTTTTTTACCTAACGAATTGGTTATGTTTTTATAATTTTGGGTTAGACGCATTTTGTTGTAGATTTCGCCAAGAGTTCCTCCTTTTTGCAGGAATTTCGGCATTGGAACCCATGTTTTTGAGGTGTTGAAGAATTCAGCATGCGTTTCAGGGTGCGCTTTTAGCGCTTCAAAGATTTCTTTTGTATATTTGTGCGAATCTTTTGCAGTTTTCTCAAGAATATCTTTGAAAACTGTAGTGCCATGAGCTTTGTCGTATGCTTCCATAAGCTCTCTGGCGCTTGTTGCAAGGTGCCCCATTGTACCGGTTGCCTGTCCCTGTGCCATCGAGCCGCCGACACTTGGTTTTGTCCAGATACTTCTTAAGATTTCAGATTTATTTACAACATTGTTTTTGAACCATTCATTAAAATCGGCAAGTTTTGTGCCTGTGGCTTTAAGGGCCGGTTTGCTGCCCAATCTGTCGCCAAATTGTTCGATTTTTCCAAAGAAAGTATCGTCATAATTGCCGCGAAGCTGTTTGTTCAAAACAGATGATGCCCACAAAAGCGGAATCCCGAAACCTAAGGTACCGCCTATTAAAACAGCCGGATTGTCCTGAGTTTTTTGGGCTTGTTTGAGTAATGTATTGTCTTCGATTTTTTTAGCACCTGCGTTGATTTGCGGATTGTTCGGATAAGCCGCAAAATTAGGGTTTTGGCCCGGAAAATATGTGCTGTTAATGTTTGATTGCATTATCTAACCTACTATATAACATTACCTGTATAAATAAAAACATCCAAGCTGTGATTCTTGCTTTATTATGAAGAAATGTTAACATTTGATTATTTTTTCGGGCGTAATCACAAAATTAGCTTTTCTGTCAAAGCTTTCAGCAGGAATTTTCTCACAAAGCAGTTCTTCGTAAATTACAATAGCTGTTTTTGTCTTTTCGTGTAATTTGCCTAAAAAACGGTCATAGTAACCTTTTCCGTAGCCTATTCTGTATCCGGATTTGTCCGCGCAAACAGCGGGAATGAAAACTATATCAAGATTTAAAGCAGAATTGCTGCATTTTCTTACGGGCTCTTGAATATTGTATTTTCCGCAGACAAGCGGCGTGTTTTCATCAAAGAAAACCGGAACAATCTCGTTATTTGAGATTTTAGGCAGGTAAAAATTTTTTTTACAACTTGTGCATAGCCACAAAAGGTTGATTTCATTGTTAATCGGGTGGTAAATCATGATATTTTGTGCTGATTTAAATTCCTCCCAGCTCAGAATCTTTTCCAGAATTTTTTTTGAGGCGTTTTCGCAATTCAAATTTTTTCTTATGATTTTCGATTTTTGTCTTAGTTGATTTTTCATATATAACTTTACATTCCGGCAATTTTTATATATAATATTATAACCACATAATGGTAATTTTTGAATGGACAAAAAAAAGTTAAGTATTAAACTTAAAAACGCTCGAATAGAAGCTGGATTGAAACAAGAAGACATCGCGAAGTTAATGAATCTGCCGATTTCCGCAATTTCAGTTATAGAAAACGGAAAAAGAGGTGTGGATGTTATTGAACTTTTGAGATTCGCTGAATTTTACCACAAACCGGTTGACTGGTTCTTCAACAGCGGTCAAAACCCTGACAGAAGACGATGGTATGACAAAGATTCCCAACTCCGCGAGGCTGTTGAATTATTAAGAATCGCCCCTGCACGCTATCAAAAAAGCTGCGCATGTGCTATTATAGGATTCTTAAAAGACAGCGGACTTGTTAAATAAATGGATGATAATCAAAACGATATTTGTCATTTAGTGAATCCGGAGTTTTCCGAACACGGCTATATTCAGGTTTATACAGGCAACGGCAAGGGAAAAACCACTGCCTCACTCGGGCTTGCCACAAGAGCGCTGGGGCGCGGGTGGAAGGTGCTTATTGTGATGTTCACAAAAGGCGGTAACAACTACGGTGAACTGAATACTTTTCTTAATCTTGCCCCTGTATTAAAGCAAAAAATAAAAATTGTGCAGGCGGGGCTGGATAGGATAGTTTATTCCAACAATATTTCCGACGAAGACAGGAAAGTCGTTTCAGATGGCTGGACTCTGGCTAAAAAAGCTATTTTAAACAATGAATATCAGATGGTAATCCTTGATGAGGCAAATATTGCACTTGATTTGGGGCTTATCAGGCTTGATGATATGCTTGATACTCTCAAACATAAACCCGACAGAATGGAAATAGTCCTGACCGGTAGAAATGCAAAGCCTGAAATAATCGAAATCGCACATCTTGTTTCTGAAATTCAGCCGGTAAAACATTACTGGGACAAAGGCATAAGTGCGAGGGAAGGTATTGAATTTTGACTAATTTAGTGGTTTACTTGTAATAATAGCGGATAGAACAGGAGAGTATTATGAGTCAGCCTTTTGCACAACAGTTTAAAACGAGATTGGCACTTTTGGTGTTTATAAAAGGTGCAGCTGCTCCGATGGTATTGTATTTTGAGGATGTAAAGGCTGAGTATGATGAGTTTTTGGCTGCAATGCAGCTTCCTGTGGGCAAATTGATTGAAAAAGAGCCCATCGGGCCTATTAAAAAGGTCGCTGTAATGTCGAACCAGATTGCATCTCTGGCTATTCAGGAAGAACTTTGCCAACAGTAAGGGGTATTAATGAAGTTAATTGAAATCAAAAACAATTTTGCAAAGCTCTATTATCTTCCGACGGAAGAAGAGTTGAATATCGGCGATTTTTTGACAATTAACGACGGCTCTAAAAAACTTGCGGCACAGGTTGTGACCATTGAATCCACCAGCAAAGAGGATACAAACTGCGCTGTTGTAAAATTCAGCTTTAATCTTAACGAAAACTGCTCGGCAAGTGCCTACACCGGCTATGTTCCGGCTCTTGATTCAAAAATCTGCAAAACTGATGCAGGCGTAATTAAAAATATCTTCTCTAAAAATGGAAAATCAGAGATTCTGGGCGATTTTGCTTCTTATCCGGAGCTTGATTTTTGCGTTGACAGCTCTTTTGCAAACAGTTTTACATGCGTTCAGTCCGATAGGATTGAGAATACAAAATATGTGCTTAATAAGCTGGCAAATGCCGCTGAACACGGGCTCATTGTTGACTTTGACGGTACGCTTGAAATTGAAAATGCCTTTGTTTTTGAACTGGGCAAGAATTTTAAGCTCCCGATTAGCGTTGAAACTCTAAATTATATCTACGAAAATGACCTTATCGGTCTGACCGTTGAACAAAAGACAATTATTCAGGATATTGTGCTGGAAATTCAGGAGTATATTGAGTCTGAGGATAGTGGATATATCCCTTTTAACACGCTGCTTTCCGTTGTGGACGAAATTTATAAAGAGGACAAATCCGTAAGCATTATTTTGTTTAGAAACAAGCTCCTGAAATACGGGCAGATGAAGCTTTTTGCCTCTGAAGATGCGGAAATTGAGGCGCTTTTTGAAACTGTTGAAAAAAGAAACCTGGTTATTTTGAACCTTGAAAATGTTCCGCCTAACTGGAAAAAAGAGGCGCTAAATTTTGTTACAGGTCATACAAACGGCGAATTAAGACTTTTTATGAACCTTGAGGATGAATCAGTCGATAAAAAGCTGCTGATGAACCTTTACAAAAAACCGAACATAAAACCGGTCATTTCTTCTGCGTATTCTTCAAAATATGCAACAACTTTGAAATCCCTCGCGAGAAATATCCTCCTTTTTGCCCCGCAGGAGGAACAAAAAAGCTATCCTACTTACACTTCGTTTCTTTCTTTGTTAAGGGATGATGATTTTGTGCTGTCGGGTGAACAAACTTTTTATACACCTTTGATTTTGACCCCGCATGTCCCAAAAATCCCTACAGAAAGCGCCGTTGAAGAAGAAATTGTCGAACAGCCGGAAATAGTTGATGAGCTGCCTGCCGCGCTTGAGGATGAAACTGATGTTTCAGATATAAAAACTATTTTTGAAGAGTCTGTTGAGGATGAAATTGCAAAAGACGTTGATTCTATGTTTTATGCTTCGCCAAAAGAGGAAAATCACGCACCGGAGGAAGATTTAAGCCTCCAGGAAGATGAAATTCCTGTTATTGACGAGCCCGAACCTTTGGAAGACCCCGAGCCGCTTCATGAAGAGCTGACACAAGATGAATTGGCTGTTTCTGAGATTGAGGAAGTTGAATCTGATACGTTAACAGAGCTTGAAGAGGCACCGGAAGTGCATGAAGAGCCGGAAAATGAAGATTTCTTTGCTGAAAGTGATTTGGATATCCTTGATGAGCTTGATGATGACGAAGGTGAAGAAGAGGCGGAAACTATTGAATTGGATTTGGGTGCTGATGAGGCACAACCTGACGACTCCGGGGACTTATTTGATATAGAGCAGCTTCCGCATTTGGAGGGTTCTGCTGATAATATTGAAACTCACGACGCAGAACCTGAAGAAGCCTATGATTCCATTGAAGAGCTCTCAGAGCTTGATACTTTATCGGATGATGAGCCCGCTGAAGCTTCTGGTTTTGATGACGAAGAGTTAGAGCCGTTAATATCTGATGAGGAGCACTCAGCAACCGAATATGAGGAACCTGTTGAAGAACAAAAGCCCCAGGCTCCAAACATTCCTGTCTACACTACAGGAATGGACGAAAATCTGCGCCCTGACGAAACAATAAAAGTTGCTGAAGGAAATATTGTCTATCACCAGAAGTACGGACGCGGGGTTGTGGAACAAATTATTACTTACGGAAAGAAAACACTTTGTTCTATCCAGTTTGATAACGTGGGAAGACGGCTGCTTGACCCAAATCTCGCTGATTTGAAACAAGCTTAATTGTGGACTGAATAGAAAACCTGTGTTATTCTAAAAACAGGTGAAAGTATGAACCAATACGTTAATCAATATAAAAAAACTGCCGTAAACACCGCTTCAAAAGAGCAAATTTTGCTCATGCTTTATGACGGTGCAATTAAATTTTTGCACAAAGCTAAACTGGCTTTTGAAACAAAGGATATTGAGCAGATTCATATTAACCTTACAAAAGCGGAGCGGATTATAACAGAGTTCCAATCTACTCTGGATATGGAGAACGGCGGCAGGTTCGCTGAAGAGCTGTATGCACTTTATGAGTACCTGAATAACAGGCTTTTTCTTGCAAACATAAAAAAACGTACGGATTATGTGGATGAAGTTCTAAAACATCTTACGGAGTTGCGCGACACGTGGCGTGAGGCGATAATGAAGTTCAAAGCAGAAGGCCACAGCCTTGCAGAACTTGAAAATTCCGGCACTGAGGACATTCCGGCAGAGGAAATTCCCCGCCTTGATAATGATATTGAGATATAATTATGAGTTTAAATATGGACAATTTAGAAATGAAGTACAAGCAGCTATACGAAATTTCTTTGCAAATCGGCGAACTGATTGAGCGCGGTTTGTATAATGAAATTTCTACTTATGCTGCAAAAAAAGATAAGGTTCTTGCAGAAGTTATTAAATTTTCTCAAAAAATTACGCAAAGCGGCGAGGACAGCTCTTATCTCAGACCTTTGTGCCTAAAAATCGAGGCTCAGGAGAAGAAAAATCTCGAGGCTTTGAATAAAATCAGAGAGGAAATAAAAGAAGAGCTCCACAAAAGCAATCAAACTCACAAAATTGTGAATGCTTATTCTTCTTCTATCCCCGAGTCCGGCAATATTCTTGATTGCAGTGAATAGTATGAAGAATTTTTTGCAAAACAAACAACTTGCGGCGTCACTTACCGTAATATCAAATTTTATTCTTATTCTTTTTAAATTTCTTGCCGGTTTTTTATCAGGAAGTATCAGTATAATTTCAGAGGCTGTGCATTCTTGCAGCGATTTGCTTGCTGCGGTCATTACACTCGTTTCTGTTAAAAAATCGGAGAAACCTGCTGATGATGGCCACCAGTTTGGTCATGGGAAGTATGAGGATTTTTCGGGACTTGTGCAGGGCGTGCTTATAATAGCTGCGGCAGCCTATATTATATGGGAATCCGCACAAAAATTGAGCGGAAAAGTAGAGCCAATGTCACATCCGGAGCTTGCTATCGGGGTAATGCTTATTTCGGTTCTTGTGAACTGGGTTTTGTGCATTTACCTGTTCAGAGTTGCAAAAAATACGGATTCTATCGCAATTTACGCTGACGCAGAGCACTTGAGGACGGATATTTATTCTTCTTTTGCGGTTTTTGCAGGTTTGCTGGCAATTAAACTGACCGGCTGTCATTTTCTCGACCCTGTTATTGCCTTGCTCGTTGCGGCTTTTATCGTAAATTCCGGCTGGAAAATATGCAGGGATTCTTCGGATAATTTGCTTGATGCTTCACTTCCGCAGGCTGATATTGATGCAATTGAAGAAATTATTAAAGGATATGAAGACATAAGGGATATAAAAAACATAAAAACCCGAAAATCCGGTAAAGACAAGGAAATCGTGATAACTCTGCATGTCGACGGCCGAAAAACCATTGCTTTTGCGCACAGGCTTTGCGATGAAGTAGAATCAGCAGTCGAAAAACGGCTCGGTAATACGTCTGTCACGATTCATATTGAGCCTTTGAACTGCGAGCAAGCCGCACAAATCAAATAATTCCGCCAGTTTTCCGTAATGTCCGCTTTTAAGCAGCTCAAAAAACCTTTCAAAGGTCTGCGGAGCCAGTTTTTTGACCGTTTCTTTATCAACATAAAGCCCCTCGGCAAACCGTGCAAAAAGCTCTGACGGACGTGAATAATATTTGTTTAGCCTGTTAATTCTCGCTGAAATCCGCTTCAACATCCGCTGGTGCGATTTTAAATTTATATAAGCAGCAAAATATTCGTCAAACTGCGGAAAATCCACAAGAAAATCCTTTGCACAGTATGTTTTTATTCTGCCGGAGAACGGTATTTTGACTTTTACTCGGTCGTATTTGAGAAGATAATGTGCGTCCGTTCTTTTTAGCGGTGAATCGAGTTTTTTATACGGTGCGGAGCGCTTAAAATCGGGGTATTTTGATTTGATTTTTGCGTCAAATTCCTTTATTGAAGCTTTTTCTCGGGTTTTCATTGCGTTCAGGCGCTGCAATGCCGTGTTTTTGTCAACGAATTTTGTTACCTCCAGCAATTCTTTTTCAATTTGTGCCGTGTTTTGCGTTTTGAAAAGTGTTTTAAGGCTGCCATGGTTCCTTGCGACATCAGGTTCAAGGCAATAATGCGCGTAATGCGCAAATTCATGCACAAGCACCTCGATTTTTCGCTCAACCTCCAGAACTGACGAGATATCTATCCTGTTTTTCATAAAAAATCCCTGATGCCCTCTTGCGCGGGTGCCGGTATTTACGTTAATTCCGCAGTCTTTTACAAATTTTACAAGGATTTTGAACTTTTCTTCAGGGCTCATTTTGTTGAATCCGCAATCCACTTCAAATATTCATCATGTCCGAGTTCCACAGGCACAGCAACGATTTCGGGCACAGAATATTCATGCAGCGAAAGGATTTTCTCTTTTAATGCGTCAAATTTCGATTTTTGCGTCTTAATAATTAAAAGCAGCTCCTTGTCGGTCTGAACTTGCCCCTCCCAGCGATAAACCGAGGTTACGCTGTCAATTATATTCACGCATGCAGCAAGCTGTTCGTCAACGAGCGAAGTAGCGATAAGATTTGCGCTAAAATCATTTGGTACTGTGCAGTAAACAAGAATATTTTCCATAAATTGTTCCTTTTTAAATCATTTTGTGCGGATTTAGTATATTTTTCGGGTCAAAAAGCTTCTTAATCGCTTTCATAACGTTCAGTGTTTCATTTCCGAGCGCCTGCGGTAAGAATTCAGCTTTCTGGCAACCAATTCCATGCTCTCCGGAGAGCGTACCGCCCAGACTCAATGAAAGCTCAAATAATTCGGCTTTTGCTTTTTGAAAATTGCTTTTTTGTGCCTCATCACGCAAATCCAGAGCAAAATTCGGATGAATATTGCCGTCACCAATGTGCCCCATTATCATTGTGATGAGATTATACTTTTCTGAAATCCTTTCAATGCCCTTTGCCAGCTCATAAATCTTTGAGCGGGGCACAACCACATCCTCGGTAATCACGTTCGGTGCTAATTTTGCACAAGCCCCGAAAGATGCCCGTCTTGCTGTCCAGATTCGCTTTTTGTGCTCTTCGTCACGGGCACATTCAATGTGCGAGGAATGAAATTTGCCGCATTCAGATACAACAAGCTCCTGCTGGTGCTCCACAGATGCCTTATCGCCGTCAACTTCAATCAACAAAACCGCCTCTTTGTCGCATAAAAGCCCTGACGGGAAAAATTGTTCAATTGTTTGCAGCGTTTTTTTATCAAGCAAATCAACAACCGACGGCGTGAGATGATTATTTATAATCGAGCTGACCGCATTCACAGCGTCGTCAAGGCGGTCAAAATACGCAAGCAGTACATTTGAACATTCAGGTTTTGGAATAAGCTTTAAAACAGCTTCTGTAACAATCCCTAAAGTTCCCTCTGAACCCGTAAAAAGCTGCGTAAGGTTGTATCCTGTTACGTTTTTTGGCGTTTGGGCGCCTGTACGTATGATTTTCCCGTCTGCGAGCACAACCTCCAAATCCAGCACGTAATCTTTCACTGTTCCGTATTTAAATGCCCTCGGGCCACCCGAAGAAAGCGCAATTCCTCCTCCGATAGTTGATACAGCGAGGTTTGACGGGTCAGGCGGGTAAAATAACCCTGCTTTTTCGGCTTCTTTTTGAATATCGGCAATAACAGCCCCCGGCTGCACGCGGCAGGTTAAATTGTTGATATTAAGTTCCAAAATTTTGTTCATTTTTGAAAAATGAAGAATGATTCCGCCATCGACGGGTGCGCAGCCACCTGCGTGGTTGGTTCCTGCGCCGCGTGCAATGACCGGAATGTTATAGCGGTTAGCGATTTTCATTATATTGGCTGTTTGTTCGGTAGTTTCGGGAAAAACGACCATGCAAGGCTTATCCGCTTTAAATTCAAGGTGCGCGCAATCGTATGCGTAAGCATAAACCCCCTCTAAATCGGCGATTATGTTGTTTTTTCCGGTAATATTCTCAATTTCTTCATAAATTCCGCGCTCAAAGCGGATATTTTTATCTAAAAGCATACCTAGATTATACTCTATAAACTTCTCATTTTAAAATTCTTAAGAACATTTTAATAATAAATGTAATATCTCTTCCAAGTACCCGTCTAATGATTATAAAAATTACAACGCCGCCTGATAATGTGGAAAATACAAGAGGAGAGAGATTATGCAGAAATTCTTTGTTACGATTATGTCCCTGTTGATTATGTCAACAGCTGCGCAGAAAGCAGAATGCGGGATTATCCCTATGAACAGGTTTGATGAAGATGAAGCGGTGGCAGAGATTTATGAAAAAATTACTCCCGCGATAGTTTCTGTTGAAGCGGACTTAAAAGACGGGCTTTCCAGCGGGACAGGCTGCATAATTGATTCAAAAGGCATAATTCTCACCAGCTCCCATGTAATTGACTCCGCAACGAACATTCAGGTCACAATGTCAACAGGAGAAGTTTTCAAAGGCGAAACTTTATCGCTTCTCGGCAAGGATAAAGACCTCGCCCTGATAAAAATAAGCCCCAAAAGACCGCTTCCTACTTTAAAACTCGGGGATTCCGAAAAAGTAAAGGTCGGACAGCGCGTTCTGGCAATCGGGAACCCTTTTGGATTTAACGGCACCCTCACAACAGGTATTGTGTCAAGAATTGATTATACAAAAAACAAAATTCAGACGGATGCAGCTATAAACCCCGGAAATTCCGGCGGGCCGATTCTCAATATTCATGGGGAAGTTATTGGAATAAGCCAATCCATTTACAACCCGGACAACAACATCTCAAACATCGGAATCGGTTTTGCTGTGCCGGTAAATGAGGCAAAAAACTTTATAAAACTCACCCTTTCCGGAAATTACATCTCAAAGGCGGATGAAAAATAATGCACGAAACCACCACCAATGACCTTTTTTACAATCTTGATGATATTCGCAATCTGTTTTTTAAGGCAGATTGCGATAAATTCTACAAAGGTTATAAAATCAACCGCCAACTTTCGCTATGGTCGCATGAACCCTGTCCGCAAGTTGTTTATTTTAAAAAATTGATAAAAAGTTGAATTTTTGACAGGGCTGGACAAAGTTTTGATTTTGTGCATAAATATAAAAGCAGATAAGTAAAAGAATTTGGAAAATGAGAATAAGAAAGTACCAAAAACGCTGTTTCTATACTAACTCGAAAGCTTTACATGATGCTAAAGCAGCTTTGTGCTGTAAATAAATTTATGTAAGGTCTTTTGAGAAATCAGAAGGCTTTTTTGTTGCTTTAAACCTGAAATTTAAACCTTTTGTAACAAAAAACGAAAAAATTAGCACATTTTTCAATTCACAAGCTTTAAAAGTACATAAAAATTAAATGGAGAATTAATAAAATGAGAAATAACCGACGATACACAAGGAAAAACTCAAAAATCGTATTAGTTATGAATTTGGTTTGGGGTCTATAATCCCTGACCTTGTGTAAAGGAAAATTATGTCGTTAAAAATTATATCAACATTTGGTGACCACACCTCATTATATCCACTAGCCGTAAAAGATTGCGTAAACAGTTTAGGTATGACTGCGTTTTCTTATGACGCAGGCGGCAAAATCGAAGCAAAAGACAGATTTATAGATGAATTCGGCACTCAGGCAATTTGGCTCGGCGGTTTACCGTTTTTCAAATGGGCTTTCAACAAAACCGCATACAAAGCCGCAAAATTAAACCCAAATATTGACATGCGGCTTGTCGCTGACAAAGATCAGTTTGAAGTTGCAACAAAATATGCAAAAGAATATGCTAAAAAATTAGAGGATAAAAACCTCATAAATTCGCTTACAGACGCGGGCAAGCAATCAAAACTTTTCAGAAATCTTTTCCTTTCCAAATTTGCAACCGCAACAGCTTTAACGCTGGGTTCTTTCTTCACGCTCGTTAAAGTTAAACAGGAATATACAAAGAAACAAATTGAAAAAGAATTCTGGGAAAAGAAAGCAAAAGAAGGTTTTTACAAAAACGATGTAGCAAAAAGCCAGGCATTTAAAGGTTTTGCAGCGAATTCCGCTCCAAAAACAGCAGAAGCTGACAATTCAAAAAAATCGCCCTCTTTTAAAGGCGCAGCAAGCTTTATGCAAAGCTTCATGTTTGACCCTGTGAAGAACCTTTTCATTGTTGATGCGGGAATTACGGGCGAAAGGCTTGCAAGCTCAAGAACAAAATCAGAATTCGTTGAATATTCTATTAAAGAAGGCAGCCTGCTGCTGTTCATGTACGTTGCTGGAAGATACGTACAAAAAGGAATCGAAAAATTGAGTGAAAAAATCTTCAAAAAACCGATTGAGCTCCATGCCGAGTTCCTCGCTTCTGATGAGCTGAAAAATTCGATTTCCAGCGGCAAAATCAACAAAGATTTAGAAGCTTTCTCAAAAATTGCTGACAATAAAAAAGCCATTTACGAATTCTTCTATGCTGATAAGAATTCCGGCAATATTATTGTTCAGGCGGCTAAAAAATCGGGAATTCTTTCTACTTTGAAAGATGCATCCAAAAAAGATACCGGCCTAATCAACCCTCACCAGTATATTGATGCTGAAAAAATGAAAGAACTTGCTAACAACCTGAAAAAAGTATCTGAAACCTACAATAAATCAGGCGAGGGGCTTGAACAGTTCCTTAAAAAAGCAACCAATCTTAAAATCGGCTCTGTTGCTGCGAATATTGGCGTTTCCTGTCTGTTCCTCGGCCTCATTGTTCCTTATGCAATGCTAAAATACAGAGAAAAACAGAACGGTAACAAAGAATTTCATGTCCAGAAGCAGATCCAGCAAAATCTGGAGAACAATTTCAAAGCAAGACAGAACACAATAGCAAAGGCATAAAATTATCCTCAAATATTAAAGCATGGCGCGTCTTATACCATAAGACCGCCATGCTTTTAAAGTAAATG
>OGOC01002070.1_pt1 | contig 14099 bp, 13 predicted proteins | sample 1552561 | NCBI WGS metagenome assembly OGOC01 (sample SAMEA2580148, study PRJEB22360) | human gut metagenome | biome: human gut; feature: human-associated habitat; material: faeces | place: Denmark | collected 2008/2010
AATTAAAAAATTAAAAAATTAAAAGGTTCTGTAAAAATCAGAACCTTTTTTAATTAAAATTTAACAAATCTATAAACCCTATCTCCTCAAGGCACGCAGCCTCCCAAAATTTTTTTGCTTTTTCAAGCTTTTAATGTTTTTTTGCTGAAATCTCTCAGCTTTTACAGAAAATTCTGTTAAAAAAATCCAATTCCTAATCTTTTTCTTTTTTCCAAATCCTTTGGTTCAACTCCTTCAGACATTTTTTGAATTATCCCCAATTCTTTTGCCCGACATCAAACCTTGTGCCATCACTCCTTTCGTTGGTTCGTTTTAATTATCATAACTTCGTAAAAATTTCACTACAAGAAATTGTTTGTAAAATTAGTTTTACAATTGACCATGCCCGTTCTCTTAGAATAATTGCAAGAGAATTTACATTCTTAATTAAGTTATATTAATATAAATTCATCAAAAAAAATCCCCACATCTGTCACTCCGGTTTCCCCTGCAAAGGCGGTCAAAATCAAAGCTTCAAACTTGATTTTTCATCCAGCGCACTGATAATTTCAAACGCAATTTTATTATACGGCGTTGGAATATTGAATTTTTTTCCCAGCTCAACAACTTTCCCCGCAAAAATCTCAACCTCGGTTTTGCGCGCTGCTTCTACATCCTGAAGCATTGACGATTTTGTTTCGGGCAGCATTGAATTTATAATTTCCAAAGCTTCGTCGAGCATTTTTTCAGAATTTTTTATTCCGGAAACTTCTGCAATTTTTTGTGCTTCTTTCATGAAATTTTTCGCAAGATTCATAGATTTTTCTGAATTTTGAAAAAGATTGTAAGCCCCGCCAAGTATCGCTGATGCCTGATTTGTGCCAACATTAACAAGAAATTTTTTCCACATTGAATATTCCATATCTTCTGGAATCGAATAATCAATTTTTGCATCTTCAAAAAGATTTTTTACCGCTAGAACTTTTTTTGAAAGATTAGAATTTTCTTTTTCGCCAAAAACGATTTCGCCAACCCCGTCAAAGCTTATCTCAGCGCCTTTTCGTGTGCTCGTGTGCCCGACAAAATACGAAAATAAAAGTTTTTCCCAACCATAAATCGACGCAAGATATTCCTCACTCGAAATTCCGTTCAACAAAGAAAGAATTATTGTATTTTCATCAACAAAATTTTTAATGGAATCCGCAGCAGCATCCAGCCCGCTGTTTTTTACCGCAATAATAACCAAATCCGCATTAAAATTTTTCTCCTCAGGCAAAATAAAAGAAAAATCGCATTCAGTCCCGTTAAATTTTATAGGATTTTTTTTGTAACGCTCAATTCTTTTTTCATCCGCAAGAATTTTAAGATTTGTACAGCCTTTTAATTTCAAGGCATAAATCGTCCCAATCGCACCCAAACCGCATATTATAACATTTTTAATTTCAGACATTTTTCTCCCCTTTTGTAAAATTATACATCATACAGCTCAATGCATGGTTTTTTTGAAAAATTTTTAGAATATAATCATGTTAACATTTCAAGGAAGGTTAAAAAGTTGGCAAACAGTTTGGTAAAAAGTTCGGAAGGAAAGCTTCAAAAACTCCCGCCGCAGAATCTTGACGCGGAAGAGGCAATTCTCGGCGCAATTTTAACAAATCCGGTCTGCCTGAACAAAGTCGTTGACCTGATTAAGCCGGAAAGTTTTTATAAACCCGCAAACAAATTTATATTTGATTCTATTCTCTATCTTTTTTCAAAAAATCAGGCAATCGACATCGTAACCGTTTCAGAACGCCTGAGCGAAACAGACAAACTCGAAAAAGTCGGCGGACGCGCATATATTAACGACCTTGCGCTGAACGTAATCACAACTGCAAACGTTGAATATTACGCAAAAATCGTTCAGGAAAAAGCAATAAAAAGAGAACTCATAAACGCCGGTTCGGAAATTGTCGAAATGGCTTATGACAACAATTCAACAGAAAAAACTCTCGATACCGCAGAAAAGCTGATTTTTAATATCTCCCAGCAAAAAACAACCACAGATATGGTTGCCGTTAAAGATTTGGTCTTAACAAGCTACGAACAAATCGAATATCGCTACAACCACCGCGATGAGCTTATCGGAGTGCCCACGGATTTTTATGATTTGGACATGATGACCTCGGGACTACAAAAATCCGACCTCATAATCCTTGCAGCCCGCCCGTCAATGGGTAAAACGGCGTTTGCATTGAATATTGCACAAAACGTCGCAATTAAAGCAAAAAAAGCCGTCGCAATCTTCTCACTTGAGATGCCAAAAGAGCAGCTCGTAACCCGTATGCTGTGCTCCGTTGCCGAAGTCGATACACAGCGCCTTAAAACAGGCATGATGCAGGCAAAAGACTGGGAAAAACTCACAACAACAATGAACATCTTCGCAGATGCACCGATTTATATCGACGACAACGCCGGCGCAACAGTGATGGACATCCGCGCAAAATGTCGCCGCCTTGCAATGGAAGAAAAAGAAATCGGGCTCGTCGTAATCGATTATTTGCAGCTTATGGAGGGTTCCGGCAGCTCTGACGACCGAAATCAGCAGGTTTCTGCGATTTCAAGGGGCTTAAAAGCGCTCGCAAGGGAACTCGGCGTGCCAGTAATCGCACTTTCGCAGCTTTCACGTGCGGTAGAATCAAGGCAGGATAAAAAACCCATGCTCTCCGACTTACGTGAATCCGGCGCAATCGAGCAGGACGCAGATATCGTAATGTTCATCTACCGTGACGAATATTACAACAAAGAAGACTCAGAAAACAAAGGAAAAGCCGAGTTAATCATCGCAAAACACAGAAACGGCCCCGTCGGAACCGTAGAACTTCTGTTCCAGGCAAATATCACAAAATTCAAAAACATAACAAAAACCAACGTATTCTAACTGAAAAAACCTCCTCTCCGGTGGGGAAAAGTACCAGCAGGGTGGGCGGAGACCGGCTTCTTTGAAAGTTCCAGGCATTTCCCGGTATGCAAATCTTTCACCCCTCTTATTTTTATGTTTTAATAAAACTAATAAAAACAAAAGAGGATAAAATGAGCAAAATTAATGTTGGTTTAATCGGTCTTGGAACCGTTGGCGGCGGGGTTTTAAAGGTTTTAAAAGACAACCCCGACATCTGCATAAAAAAAATCGCAGTGCGCGATGTTAACAAAAAAAGAGATATTGACGGGCTTGATACTTCAATTTTGACAAACGACCCGTTCAGCATTGTACAGGACAGCGATATAGATGTCGTCGTCGAAGTCATGGGCGGCGTAAATCCCGCACTCGACCTGCTCGAATCCGCGGTCAGAAACGGGAAACACGTCGTAACAGCAAACAAAGAGCTCCTCGCAAAACATGGCGAAGAACTTTTTAAACTTGCAAACGATAAAAACGTTGTAATCCTTTACGAAGCAGCAATCGCAGGCGGAATTCCGATTATTATGCCGATAAAAACAACCCTTGCCGGCAACAAAATTAAAAAAATCGCCGCAATCTTAAACGGCACAACAAACTATATCCTCACAAAAATGGAAGAATCAGACGTTTCTTACGAAGAAGTCCTAAAAGAAGCCCAAAAACTTGGCTACGCAGAAGCTGACCCCACGGGCGACGTTGAGGGATTTGATTCAGCTTACAAAATCACAACTTTAGCAACAATCGCCCTTAAACAGCGTGCAGACATCAACAAAGTCTATCGCGAGGGAATCACAAAAATCAGCGCAGACGATATGAAATTTGCAAAAGAACTCGGCTACAAAATCAAACTCATTGCGCTCGCAGAATTGAACGACAAAAACGAAACAGACGTACGCGTTCATCCCATGCTCGTTCCTGAAACAAATATCCTTTCAACAATCAACGGAGTAACAAACGCAGTGCTAGTTGAGGGATTTCCGGTCGGAAAAGTTGTCTTTGCCGGCCCGGGTGCGGGCGAAATGCCCACAGCAAGCTCGGTTGTAGGCGATATTCTTGCGATTCAAAGAAGCATTGACGCAGCAGAACCGCTGCCAATGATGCGTTGCACCCACAAAGTCAACGCAAACCAGCTCAACATTGCTGACACGGTCAACAAATACTATATTTCCCTGACAGCCGTAAACAGCCCCGGCGTAATCGGCACAATCGGTGAAATTTGCGGAAAACACAAAATTAATCTGTCCAGCGTCCTGCAAAAAGGCGCAAATAACAAAGAAAACACCGCGCAAATCGTTGTTATCACAGAATCCAGCAAAGAATCAAACATCCAGGACGCAATCTCCGAGCTGAATAGCAGCGATTCAATCGTCAAAGTAAATAATTTAATAAGAGTAATGGAATAGGACATTAAAATGGGAAAAAATCACTATCAAGGCTTAATTAACAAATATAGACAGTATCTTCCGGTTTCTGATACAACGGAAATTGTCACACTTAACGAGGGAAACACCCCTTTGATTAAAGCAGACAACCTCGCTAAAAAAATCGGCATTGATGGTGAATTATACATAAAATTCGAGGGCGCAAACCCCACAGGCAGCTTCAAAGACCGCGGAATGACAATGGCTGTAACAAAGGCCAAAGAATCCGGCTCAAAAGCCATTATCTGTGCTTCAACAGGCAACACAAGCGCAGCAGCAGCAGCTTACGGTGCAAAAGCCGGGTTAAAAACCTATGTTTTGATTCCTGACGGCTACATCGCACTAGGAAAACTTTCGCAGGCAATGATGTATGGCGCACAAATCATCGCAATCAAAGGAAACTTCGATGAAGCGCTCGAAAGAGTAATTGAAATTTCCGAAAAATACCCCATTACCCTTGTAAATTCAGTAAATCCATACAGAATTGAAGGTCAAAAAACCGGCGCATTTGAGATTTGTGAAGCACTCGGCGACGCACCCGATTACCATTTCATTCCTGTTGGCAATGCAGGCAACATTACGGCTTATTTTAAGGGCTATGAAGAATTTCTAGCACTCGGAAAAACCACTCACCTCCCGAAAATGATGGGATTTGAAGCAGAGGGCGCAGCAGCAATCGTCAAAGGCGAAAGAATCATGAAACCCGAAACAATCGCCACCGCAATCAGAATCGGCAACCCCGCAAGCTGGAAACAAGCAGAAAACGCCCGTGACAAATCAGGCGGAATAATAAACTTCGTATCAGACCCCGAAATCATCGAAGCCTACAAAATGCTCGCCTCCTGCGAGGGAATCCTTGCTGAACCCGCAAGCGCAGCTTCAGTCGCAGGCGTAATCAAAGCTAAAAAAATGGGATTAGTCGAAAACGGCAAAAAAATCGTCTGCATTTTAACAGGAAACGGTCTGAAAGACCCGGATTCCGCAATAAAATACTCCGGCTGCGAAGTCAAAAAGACCTCCTCAGAGCTGGATGATATTTTGAAAGTCATGGAATTTTAAGACTAAATAAATATTTTTAAATGTTAAAATGAATATCAGGATTCATAAGCTTAGCGAACAGTTTTTCACTATCGTTAATTTTGCTTGCATCTGCTTCACGCATAAATGTATCAACCATGAACCCTCGAATATCCAGATCAGGTAACTTTGCCTTTTCAAGCTCAATGTTTTCCCGCAAAGCCATATTAAGAACTCTTTTTAAATTATCTTTGTTAGGCTCAAATCTTTGTCCGCGGTATTTTAACGAGGTTAAATTCATATGAGAATCTCCAAATTACATATCAACAAAAATTTAAAAACATCAAAAAATATAAATTTGCTATATAAATAATGTTTATTTTTTTATAAGCTCTTTATAATTTTCCTTTGCATAAGCATAGAGGTCATTCAGAGCCGTTTCCACGCGTTTTCTATAGACTTCGGTTTCTTCTTTTGTTAAATCATTGGGCACATAAATCGGCTCACCATAAACAGCAATAATTTTCGGCCCTAAAAACGGGAAATTGAACTCATCCCATGTGTTGAATTTCAAAAGCCAGGGCGACGGAGAATACCATGTCATTGGAACAATCGGCACCTGCGAAATTTTCGCAATATTTATTACACCCTCTTTTACAACGCCCTTTGGACCTCTCGGCCCGTCAATTGTAATCGCAGCACTTTCACCCTGCTCAAGTTTTTCAAGCAATTCAAGGGTTGCGCCCGTTCCCCCGCGGTTTGTAGAACCTCTGACCGTCTTAATTCCCATATATTCCGTCGCAGCAGCAATAATATCGCCGTCATTTGAGCGGCTAATCATAACATTCAAATTCCCTCTGTCCTCGTTTGCGTATAACATGCACTGATGAGCGTGCCACAGAGCAAAAATTGCGGGTTTTTCCTTAGGGTAATTTATGTTTTTAACATTATAAAAATAGCTTTCAAATTTGTAGAAATGCTTTGTTAAAAACGACAAAATAGCCACAGTGTGTTTTTTATCTATTTTAAACATACCTGTATATTATCACAAACCCGATGAACTACAAAATTTAATATATGTTTATAAAACCGCTCGAAACACTTGATAATAAAATATGTTTCACATAAAATCAAAACATATCGACTAAAATATGAAAAGGAATAAGAAAAATGAACCCGATAGTAAAAGATTTGGAAAAACAATATCTTGATAAAGAACTTCCTGAACTCAACCCCGGCGATACTGTTAAAGTTTTCGTAAGAATCGTCGAAGGCAACAAAGAAAGAACTCAGGCTTTTGAAGGTATTATCATCAAAAAACGCGGAAGCGGCGTTGGCAAAACAATTACAGTTAGAAAAACTTTCCAGGGCGTAGGCGTAGAAAGAGTTTTCCCCGTTTACTCACCCCGTATCGAAAAAATCAGCGTATTAAGACGCGGTGATGTAAGACGCGCAAAACTTTACTACCTCAGAGAGCTCTCCGGAAAAGCTACACGTATTAAAGAAAAAATCGAAAAAAGATAAGCCTTTCCGGCGGCAAGCCGGTCTGGATATTAAAATTTATAAACAAGAAGCGGCGCTATTGCCGCTTTTTTGTTAAAATACAGTAATCATAATCATTCAAAAATAGAACTATCGTGTATCATTCCGGACTTGCTCCGGAATCCACTGCCAGACAGGTCAACCCGCAAACAACAACAAAGGAGCCCATATGTCCCACATCCACTGGTACCCCGGCCACATCGCAAAAGCGGAAAAACAACTCAAAGAACTGATAAACCTCGTCGATGTCGTCATTGAGGTGCTTGACGCGAGGCTTCCCGGGAGCTCTTGCTACCCGAATATCGAAAAACTTCTCGGGCAAAAGCCAAGACTCATAGTCCTGAACAAATCCGACCTCGCCGACGAAAACAAACTCAAATACTGGAAAAAAGAGCTCGAAAAAAATTGCGGATACCCCGTAATCTCCACCTGTGCGGCAAAAAACAACGATTTAGCACCAATCGTGAACAAAGTCATTGAATTAAGCAAACCAAGAATCGACAAACTCGTTGAAAAAGGGCTTCTTCCCCGCCCTGCAAGAGTTGTGGTCGTTGGAATGCCAAATGTCGGAAAATCCAGCATTATCAATAAATTAATCAAAAAATCAAAAACAAAAACCGGTGCAAAAGCCGGCGTAACCCGTCAGCAGCAATGGGTGAGAGTAAACCCGAAAATCGATCTTTTAGACACTCCGGGAATTATCCCGCTGAAACAAGAAGACCAGAAAAAAGCCCAAAAACTCGCAATGGTCAATTCCGTAAGCGAAAACGCCTACGAAAACGAAGCAGTTGCAACGGCGCTTCTTGAACTTTTGAACGAAAAATACCCGCAAAACGTCAGAAATTACTACAACCTCGAAGAAACCGAAGAAATCACCCTCGAAAACATCGCTCAAAAAAGAAACTGGCTAACCTCAGGCGCAAAACCGGACATAACCCGATGCGCAGTGATGGTTCTCACGGATTTTCGCGACGGAAGAATAGGGAAATTTACACTGGACGACGAAAATGATTGAAGAATTAATAAATTTCGATACAGAACACAAAACCGGCTTTGATTTTGTAATCGGCACGGATGAGGCCGGCAGAGGCCCGGGCGCAGGCCCTGTTTTCGCCGCAGCAGTTGCTTTTTTGGACTACAATGAAGAACTGGTAAAAGACCTTGAAGAATTAAACGATTCAAAAAAACTTTCCGAAAAAAAACGTGAATTTCTTTACGAAAAAATCCTTAAACACGCAGTTTATTCCATAAAGCAGGCAAGTGTAGAAGAAATCGAGAAAAAAAACATCCTGAACGCCTCCCTCGACACAATGAAAGCAGCAGTTTGCGATGTTTTACAGCAATTAAAAACGAACAAAGCAAAAATCTTAATTGACGGCAACAAAAAAATTAAAAACTTCAACGCCCCAATGGAAACAGTAATAAAAGGTGACTCGAAATCCGCCTCAATCGCCGCAGCAAGCATTTTAGCCAAAGTTTCAAGGGACAGATTCATGCTTGAGCTGGATAAAAAATTTCCGCAGTACCGCTGGTCAAAAAACAAAGGATATCTAAGCGCAGAGCACATCACAGCCATAAAAATCCACGGCGCAACCGTCTGGCACAGAAAAAAGTTTCTCCGCAACATCTTAGAAGAAGAAAAACAGCTCAGCCTGCTATAAAAACCGGTCTTTTGCAGTCCCCCCTACCCAAATACAGGTTAAACAAGGGTATATTTTCCGCCGTTTGTCTGCTTGATTTTGTTCTCAAGCTCAAGCGTGGTCAAAATAACCATCAAATCCGCCATCTCAATCCCGAGCGCAGCCTCTAAAGCATCAGCCGAGCAATCCTCAATAGCAATCTGCCCGAAAACAGCCGCTTCATTCTCGCTCATGCCCGCAATTTCGGCATTTTTTTCCTCTTCAGGCTTCAATACCTCAACTTCCCACCCGAGAGTGTCCAAAATATCTTTCCCCTCGGTAACAAGCGCCGCACCGTTTTTCAAAAGCTTATAAACACCCTCGGTATTGGGATTTGACACCAAACCGGGCAGGCACATAAGCTCCCTGTTTTGCTCAAGGCATAAATTCGCTGTAATTAACGCCCCGCTTTTCAAAGCAGCCTCGGCAACGAGCGTTCCTTTACACAAACCGCTGACGATTCTGTTTCTTAGCGGAAAACGCCATGGCAAAGGCTCCTCGGTAGGCCAGTATTCGCTGATGATTACACCCGCTTTTTCCTCAATTTCCTTAAAAAGCTCCTTATTCGCCCTTGGATAAACAAAATCGAACCCGCTCCCGATAACCGCAATCGTCGAAAGACCGAATTCAATTGCACTTTTGTGCGCGCTTGTGTCGATACCTGCCGCAAGCCCTGAAACAATGCAAATATCCGTACCGGCGAATTCGCCGAGTATTCTGGACAAAGTATTTTTTGCCCCCTCACTTGCACGCCTTGAGCCTACAACCGCAAGCGTTTTATCGAGGTTGCAGCGTGAAAAATCGCCCTTGTAAAAAAGCGTCATTGGCGGGTTGTGGATTTCTCTTAATAATTTTGGATAATTTTCATCCTCAAAATTTATAAACTTAATCCCGCGCTTTTGAATAAACTCAAGGCATTTTTCCGGCTTGACACCCGCACGTTTTCTCAAAAAAACATCCATTTGTTTTTTCGTTATATCCTCAATCCTGTACAAATTGTCAGGCCCTGCACACCATGCGGATTTTATTGAGCCAAAATGCTCATAAACCTTTCTTATAAAAGCTGCGCCGACTTCTTCTATTGAGGCAAAAGCCAGCCAGTATGCGCTGTTATCAGTTTTTTCCATTAAATATCCCTGAATGTGTTGATATCAATAACTTTATTGACTTCCTGAGGCAAATAATATTCGCAGCTGTTCCAGAGAACGGTTTCCAGCGGAACATCGGACAAATTTTGCACAAGAAGCCTGTTGCAATAACCTTTGACCATATTTGTCGAGCCATCAAGTTTTAAATTAAAATAACCGCAGGATTGGCAAATTTTTATCCTGAAACCGTGCTCGTTGAGCTTGTCAGAAATATCTTTGATTGCGTCCACCATTCTTATGTGCGAATCAGAGGAATATTTCTTCTTTTTAAAGCGGAAAACAGCCTTTACAAGCCCGCTTTCCGATATTAAATCCAGCTTGCAGGGCAAATCGTTCTGCCCGTCAGTCACAGCAATATCCACCGTGGTCATTTCATAAGATTCATCGCTCGCAGGCTTTTTCGAAAACATATTTATTACCGCTCCGACAATCGGAATATGCGCAAAAATCTTTATCAGCGACACAAACGGATACATCAAAAGATACGGCAGCTGAGCTTTTTTGATATGGCCTGTAAACAGCGAAGCTATAAACGAAGCCGCAAGCAAAACGCCAAACGCAAACACAACGCTGTAATCAAAGAAGAAATAATAATTATAAGTAAATATCAATATGCTCACATAAATCAAAAGCAGCATCCAGAAGTTGGGAGCAAGAATATTCAAAATAAATTCAGCAAACCTCCAGTTAGATTTATACAAAAGCCCCAAACAATGCCAGCACATGCTCAATTTAAAAGAAACAGACGGCTTTCTGCTTTTGTAGTTATCAATATTTGTGAAAGTTCTGACGGTGGGCATATATTTCGGAATAAAATTGTTTCTGACAAGCAGAGTTGTATATTTCAGCTCGCTGTTGAGGTCTTTAAAATCCACACATTTGATTTTTTCGAGTACTTCCTGCTTTATAATGAAACAATCCGAATCAACAATCGTCGCCAGCCCCATCAATGTTCTTCCGAGATGAAACACCCTGTTCATATACTCGTTATAAACAGCCTTTATGCAGTTGTACGGATTTTTTGTCTTCATTATGTAGTCAGTGGAACCGACAATAATTTGCTCGGTCTGGAGCCCTGCATTTATGTTCGATAAGAAATTTTCATCAACATATCTATCCGCATTTAAAAACGCAAACGCATGAACATTCTGAAAAGATAAAAGCCTTTCAAGAAGCCAGGAAACTGCCTCGTCTTTTCCAACCGGTGCAGCATCCCCGACGCGCCAAATTTTCGCACCTCCCACAAATTCCAGAATATTAGAGGAGTTATCCGTGCAGTTATCAAGAATAATGTGCGTCTGATAATTTTCCCTCGGGTAGTTTTGTTTATTCAACGATTCCAGAAGCGGAACAATTGTAGATTCATTATTTCTTGCGTAAATAATCAGTACAATATTATGCAATTTTGAATTCTGACGGTATTTTTGTGCAGTTAAAAACTTTCTGAGCCTTGTACCGGCAAAAACACATGCAGCATAATACAAAATAAAGGCTGCAACATATATAAAAAGCAAAATCAGTGTATTGATTAATAAGTCAACCATTTCTCACCTCTCATCTTTCATATTTTAAAAAAAACATAAAAAAAAAGCCATACCTGCCGCACCTTATCAACCAAATAGCGGAGAGTTAGAGCAAAAATAAAGGCGGAGCACAGGATTATATTGCCTTTGGAGTGACTATGGGGGAGGCTTCATAAAACCTGAAAAATTTTTATTAATCGTCGAACGCCGGAGGAATCGGAACGGAAAAGGCAATATAATCCTGTGTTCCTTTATGTGCTGAATGCTTGATTTTTTTAACAAAATTCAACCCAAACTACCAAAGTTTAGCCGGTTGGCATTTAATTTTTCGCAGCCTATGAGCCCCGGCGAATCAAGCAGGAAAAATTAAATACCAACCGGCTAAACGTCCCAATATTCCCCCATCACCTCAAAAAGCTTAACATTTTTAACAAAAAATCGATTTTGTGGCAACTTTCCAGCCCCCATTGTTTTAAAATAAAAAAGTGAAGCATACGGAAGCAGAAAATTGATTTCTCTAAAAGTCAATCAATATAACAGTAAAATAGCTTTTACCCAGAGCCACCCGCCACAAAAACCAATCGCGGCAAACTCTGTTTCAAAAGATGAAAATCTCCGGATTCAGGCGGATGAAGCAATGAAATCAGGGTATTTTGACCGTGCAATAAATATGTACAAACAAGCCCTGGAGCTTAACCCCGAAAATCCGGACGCAAACCTGAATTTAGCAAAAACCTACAAACTAAACGCCGACTTTAAAAACGCAATCCCCTATTTTGAAAAAGCATGCGCCCAAACGCCTGATGACCTGGAACTTATGACTCTGCTCGGTGAATGTTACAAACAAAACGGGGATTACACGAAAGCAGAAACACAATTCAAACGTGTTTTAAACAAAGAACCCGATTACGACTACGCAAAAAGAAATCTCCTTGACACACAAAACCTGCGTCTGGCGTGCTTTGACCCGATAAAAGCCTACAACGAACGTCAGAAAACAGCAAACGAAAACCTCCGTACAGCAATTTCACTGGCTTCCGGATTTTTACCCAAGGATATAGTCAAAAAGGTTCAAGATGTTACTGTAACTTTTGATAAAACCGCACAAATGGGCGGACGTTCCAATATTGCTCAATACGAACACGCAAAACGCAAAATCTCCATTCAGGATGAATATACTTACGCAAGCCCCGTTCTTACAGCGAGCTACACAGTACATGAATTCATTCACGCTGCTGACAATGACCCATACACATCTGTAAGAGAAGAACAAGACGCTTACCGCCAGCAAGCAAGATTCTGGGAAAAAAATGCAAAAAATGTAAAAGACCCTGAAATGGACTACGTCGTAGACCTGTACAAACAGTCAGCAGAAACCCTCGATAAAAGGGTTGCAGAAATCTATCTCCTGCGTGACCCGGGAATCCCTGAAACCTCATACAACCACCCGCCCGGAACAAAAAAAGCTGCAGCATCAGGCTTGAATTCTTCGGCGTCCACACTGAAAGCCTATGACATTATTGTCTAAATAAGCCCTTTTTTGCTCTTCTTTTTCTTCTTTTTGTCGTCCAAATCCCGTTTTGCATTGTCAACGGACAATTTTGCCAGCGGAAGCCCCTTTGAACGGTCATAGAAAACAAGCCAGTGCTTTCTTTTCACATTGTCAACAGCAAATGATATTTTTCCGCTAACCCTGTCACCCGGCTTAATTTTGGAGAACATTAACGTCGTATCACCAAAAACTGACGGATAATAAGAAGCGTTCATGTCATTCATCAGCGCAATATCAAATCCTGTAAAATATTTCTCCGTCAAATTTGTTATCACAAGCGAAATTGTAATAGTATTAAGCTCGCCAAAAGGATCCTTTTCATAACCTACATTAGTAATTTTTACATTCAATCCGTCATATATGATTTCTTCCTGCTTCAAAGCCTCCTTTGAAAATACAGGCAGCGCAATTGAACTGGTAATTTTCACCCTGATTTCATCTCCAGGAGAAATCAAAACATCCTTACCTTTTCTGTACAAAGCCATCCCGAGCCCTACAGCACCGCCCAGAGCAGCACCGCCGGCGACTGTATAGCCCTGACTTGCGATGGCAGCAGGCAATCCGAACATATTGAAAGCCAGAAGCCCTCCAACAAGCCCGCCTGCCGCAGTATATCCGGTGCTTACCGCAACATTTCGCGCCGTAGCTGTAACGGGATTCATTTTTGTGCTCATTTCCCCTTTTATGGGTATTTCCCGCCCATCCGGCGTAATCAAATAGTCAAAACTTACCTCAATCCATCCGTCACGCCCTAGCCTTTTGCTGTCGCTTATTTCTCTGACACAACCGTGCGCAATTGTTCCGGTAGGGAGGATTACCCCCTTATCGCCCTCAACTTCGGAGGAAATTTCCGCAAAAAACTCATCCCCTTCTTCGGTAAAACCGGAGCTCAAAACCTGAGAAACGGTCATTTTTATAACATCACGGCTTTTCAACTCATCAATCTCGCCCGTGAACATTTTTTCGTCTTTCAGCTTCTTAGAGTCCGTAACTTCTGCATGCCCCTGCAGAGGCTCCTCCGAAAACGCAGGCAAACCCGCACATAAATGCGTAAAAACAAACGCTGTAAGTATAAAAGATGAAAACAACTTTTTCATATCAAAATTTTACATCATAAAGTTTCAAAAATCATATTTGTTACAAAAAAAGACGCACTCCTGCCCAAGAATCCCGCAACAGCCCAAACTGCGTAAATTAATTTTTCTAGCTCGATTCGCTGGCACTCATAGGCGTCGAAAAATTTGTCCGAGAAAAGTTCGTGATAAGGAACACTCTGCCGAGCAAAAAGTGACTAAAT
>OGOC01002083.1_pt1 | contig 14039 bp, 9 predicted proteins | sample 1552561 | NCBI WGS metagenome assembly OGOC01 (sample SAMEA2580148, study PRJEB22360) | human gut metagenome | biome: human gut; feature: human-associated habitat; material: faeces | place: Denmark | collected 2008/2010
CGCCTTCCAGCGCCAGCGCGACGCCGGCGGAGTCATAGCCGCGGTATTCCAGCTTGGCCAGGCCGTCCAGCAGAATGGGGGCGGCCTGTGCCGCGCCGGTAAAGCCTACGATTCCACACATAACAGGTATCCTCCCTTTGTTACAGCGTTGAAACTATACTTTCCATTTTATTGGATTAGAGCAAAATACTTTTACAGTATATGCCATTTGGGTACAAATGTCTATAGCTTTACGCAGATTTTGTACAGGTGTGCGCTGTATAAAGACAAAGCGGGCAGCCGTCAAGGGCTACGGCTGCCCGCTGCGCGCATTCTCCCTTTCCGGTTTCTTACACCATATAAGAACGAATCAAAAGTTATCGCGCATTTATTAGCATAGCACATTCCCGGAAGAATAGCAAGTGCAATCTGCAAGCAAAAGATCATTTTGCATGTTTTGCAAAAGAATCTAAAGTGCGTGATGCAATTACTTTCGGAAATTAGTCACTGACCCGACGCGCTACGACGACATAGCGCCCGTTAGCGGACGAATACTCGCAGGTAGAGAGGGTAAGCAGCTGCTCACCGTAGGCAGGGCGGATGCCACTGTTCACGTCGCTGCGGGAGATGACCTGATCCACATAGCGGTTGTAGGCGTCCTCGTCCATGTCGATGTACTGGTTGTAGATAAACGAGGTGTCGTTGACAACATCGATGGTGAACGCACCGAACACCTCATACTTGGCGTCCCCGTAGACGGTGTCAAACTCAATGAAGGGGTGCTCCTGATAGTAGTCGGCCTTGCGGTACTCGGTCAGGCAGCCGAAGATCGTGCCGGTTTTCATATTGTGGCCGTAGATGATCAGGTTGTCGCTCTCGGCGTTGGCCCCGAGCGTCGTTTGCTCGTCCAGGTACGGTACGCCGTAGACGCTGTAGGCTTTGTTGAAGTCATGACGCAGATAGAAGTCCTTGTTGTCCGGCGCGTACATAACCGGAAAATCCAGATTGGTGCCTTCGATGGAGATCCAGCCGATAAAGTCGCTGTTCTTGTCGCGCAGGGCAGCAAACCTGGCACCGTTGGGGTTGACATTCTCCCCTGCAGGGGCCGGGGTCGCCGCGGTATCAATCATCGACTGCAGGTCGGCAAACTCGCTCTCGGTCTTGCGGTCATCGAGGAACCGCTTGACCAGCAGGCCGCCGCTGATGAGAAAGATTGCGGCGAAAACGATCATCGCGAGGGTGTACAGCAGATTACCGCGCTTTTTTTTGCACTTCGCGGTCTCGCGCCGGCGATAGTCCTCGTCGTTGTCCTGGTCGTAGAAGGCCGCAGGTTCCTGCGGAGAAACCTTCGACAGATTGGTGACTGTATAGGATGCCTTTACCTGAACGGAAGGGGCCTGCGGCAGCGGTGCATCGCTGCGGTGAATCTTTGCCATGATGGATTCTCCTGTAACACAATACTATCTTTACTATACGACCTGCGCGGCAAAAAGACAAGGGAAATATCATACAAAAATCTGTAAAAAATATCCGTCCCGCACCGTGCGGCGCAGGACGGACAGCAAAAACAGATTACTCGCGGATCTCGATGCCGAGCTTGAACTTCAGGTTGCCGAGAATTTTCTTGACGAAACGGTCGATCTCATCGGAGGTCAGCGGCTTGTCAGCGGGCTGGAAGGACAGGCTGAACGCCATGCTCTTCTTGTCCGCGCCGAGCTTTTCGCCGCGGTAGATGTCGAACAGCTCGACCTTAGTCAGCTGCTTGCAGGCGCGCTGCATCTCGGTGACGAGGGTGCCGCACTCCATGCTCTCGGGGGCGACGAGCGCCAGATCACGCTGGACCGGGGCAAACTCGGGGATGGGCTGGTAGTGGATGGCGGCGGGGACCAGTGCGTGGAACGCGACCCAGTCGATCTCGCCCAGATAGATGTTCAGGTTGGCGCGGCTGTCCTTGGGCAGCTTGAGCTCGCTTGTCACATCATTAGCCAGCTTGCCAAAGACACCGACGCGCTCGCCCTTGCACAGGATATAAGCGGCAATACCGGGGTGCAGCCAGGCAACGTCCGTCGCGCGCTCGACGGTCAGCTCGACGCCGAACGCAGCGCCGAAGCTCTCGACAGCACCCTTGACTGCGAAGAAGTCCTCCTCACTGCCCCAGGCAGCAAAGCCCAGATGCAGACGCTCCTCGGGCAGTTCGGTGACGGGCAGCTGCTTCGGGATGTAGATGTTGGACATCTCGAACAGACGACCCTCGGCGTTGCCTTTGCGCAGGTTGTCGACGACGACATTCAGCAGGGACGGTGCCAGCAGCGGGCGCATGATGGTCAGATGGGAGGAAATGGGGTTTAGGATACGGATGACCTTGCGTTCCGGCGCGTCAGCGGCAATGTGCAGCATGTCGAGGTCAGCGTCGGCGTAGAAGGCCAGCGTCTCGGCCTCGTAGAAGCCCTGGGCACACATGGTGCGCTTGGCCTTGGCCTGCGCCTTCTGCTCGGCGGTCAGGCCGCCGGTGGTGACGGTGGCAGCTTTCAGGAAGGTGGGGACGATGTGTTCATAGCCGTACTCGCGGATGGCCTCCTCGGCCAGGTCGGGCTCACCGACCTCGATGTCCTCACGCCAGCGGGGCGCGACGACCTGCATCGTGTCGCCGTCGGCTTCGAGTTTGACCTCGAACTGCAGGCGGTTCAGGATGTCTAGAATCACATCGGTGGGCACAGTGATGCCGAGGATGGCATTGATGCCGCTGACCTTGGCCGTGAAACGCTTGCCCTCACGCGGGGCACCGGCGGAACAGTCAAAATGGGTAGAGGTGACCTCGCCGCAGCCCAGTTCCTGAATCAGGTGCAGGGCACGGGCCATGCCAAGCTCGGTGGTGTACTCGGAGATACCCTTCTCGTAATGGCTGGAGGCATCGGTGTTCTGGCCGAGGCCGCGGGCCGTCTTGCGGATGTTGTCGCGGGCGAACTTGGCGCTCTCAAACAGCAGCTGGGTGGTGGTATCTTTAATTTCGCTGTTCAGGCCGCCCATGACACCCGCCAGCGCAACGGGCTTGGAGCCGTCGCAGATGACGAGGTTGTTGGGGTTCAGGGTGAACTCTTTCTCATCGAGGGTCACGATCTTCTCGCCCTCGTGGGCGCGGCGGACGTCGATGGTGCGGCCTGCGACCTTATTCAGGTCAAAGGCGTGCATGGGCTGGCCCATCTCCAGCAGGGTGTGGTTAGTAATATCGACCACATTGCTGATGGAGCGCAGGCCGCACAGAGCCAGATGGCGCTTCATCCAGCGGGGAGACTCGCTCATCCGGATATTGCGGACGTAGTGTGCCATGTAGCGGGGGCAGAGGTCCGGAGCCTCCACCTTCACGCTGATCGGCTCGTCGGCGTCGCAGACGGTGTTGTAGTCCATGGCGGGCATGTGCAGAGGCTTGCCGAGGATGGCGGCCACCTCGCGGGCGATGCCCAGCACGGACTGGCAGTCGGGACGGTTTGCGGTGATGGAGATGTCGAAGATGTAGTCATCCAGACCCACCACAGGGGCGATGTCGGTGCCGGGGACGGAATCCTCTGGCAGGATGAGCAGACCGTAGACCTCAGAGCCCGGGAACAGGTCATCGTTCAGGCCCAGCTCCTCGCCGGAGCAGAGCATGCCGTTGGACTCGACGCCCTGCATCTTGCGGGCCTTGATCTTGATGCCGCCGGGCAGGGTGGAGCCGTCCAGGGCGGCAGGCACGCAGTCGCCCAGCTTCATGTTCGCCGCACCGGTGCTGATGCGGATGTCGTGGCCATACTCGCCGCAGTCCACGACGCACTTGGTCAGATGGGTGCCTTCCTGAGGCTCCATCTCCACGATCTTGCCCACGACGACCTTGCTGATGCCGGCGTCCAGCGGGATGAGTTCCTCGACTTCAAAGCCGCAGGAGAAAAGCTTTTCTTCAAGCTCCTGTGCGGTAACGTCAATATCGACGAATTCTTTTAACCAACTGAAAGGTACTTTCATTGTTTGCTCTCTCCCCTCTTATTCGTGGAACTGCTTGAGGAACTGCAGGTTGTTCTCAAACATCAGGCCGATGTTGTTGATGCCGTACTTCAGCATGGCGATGCGCTCGATGCCGATGCCGAAGGCGAAGCCGGAGTACTCATCCGGGTCGATGTTGCAGTTCTCGAGGACTTTGCGGTTGACGACGCCGCCGCCCAGCACCTCGATCCAGCCGGTGTGCTTGCACAGGGGGCAGCCCTTGCCGTGGCACTCGAAGCAGCTCACATCCACCTCGACGCTGGGCTCCGTGAAGGGGAAGTAGGAGGGACGCAGGCGGGTGCGGGTGTCGGCACCGAACATCTTCTGCACGAAGGTGTTCAGAGCGCCCTGCAGGTCGCCCAGCGTGATGCCCTTATCCACGACCAGACCTTCCATCTGGTGGAACATGGGGCTGTGGGTAGCGTCGGAGTCAGAGCGGAAGACGCGGCCCGGGATGAGCACCTTGATGGGAGGCTTCTGGCTGTCCATGGTGCGGATCTGGCCGCCGGAAGTCTGGGTGCGGAGCAGGAACTCATCGGACAGGTAGAAGGTGTCCTGCATATCGCGGGCGGGATGGTCCTTCGGGACGTTCAGGCGGGTGAAATTGTGGTCGTCGTCCTCGATCTCGGGGGCGTCTGCCACAGCAAAGCCCATGCCCGAGAAGACGTCGATGATCTGGTTGGTGACGAGGGTCAGGGGGTGCAGACCGCCCACGGCGCGGGTCTTGGCGGGCAGGGTGATGTCCACCGTCTCGGCGGCGTTGCGGGCAGCAAGCTCAGCCTGCTTCACCTTGTCGGCAGCGGCGTCATACTCGGCCTGCACCTTGGCCTTCAGTTCGTTGATGATCTTGCCCATGGCCGGCCGCTCCTCGGGGGCGACAGAGCGCAGATTCTTCATCAGGGCGGGGATCTTGCCGTTCTTGCTCAGATATTCCTGCCAGAAAGTTGCCAGCGTTTCTTTGGAAGAGACCTGGCCCAGGCTCTCTTCGGCCTGCTTTGCCAGCTCGTCGATCATTGCTTGCATGGATGTTCTCTCCTTCTCATTCGTGTTGTTCAGCGGACAGCAAAAAAGCTCCGTCCCCTGCCCCGGCCTCCTGAAAGGCCCGGCAAAAGGGACGAAGCTCTAAAAATTCACAGCTCCGCGGTACCACCCGGTTTCCGCCCGGCTCTTTCGCAAGCCGTGCGGCGCTCAAAACGCCGTAACGGGGCGCACCGTCCGGCCCTACTGTCGTTCAGGCCGGCCGCTCGGGAGCGAACTTCAGCCTGCGCCCGCGCGGAAGCCCTCTCAGCCGGTGAAGCTTCTCTCTTTGCTGCGGTGCGCCTGCCTACTCTCTCCGTCGCTGCGTTTGGAGTATTCAGGTCGTGGTCATTTTGATAACCGAGAATCATCTTATCACATTTTGGGGCGGTTTGCAAGCACAGCGGGCAGATTTTAAGGAATATCCGCATTTTTCTTGCTTTTCAGTCGTTATCATGGTATGCTGAACTCAGCGCTTTACTGAAAGGAGGGTACACCTGCGATGGGTTGGAACGGCTGCGTTTTCTTCAAAAAAGGAAACCCCTAAGCTTTTCCGGCTCGAAGTGTACCCTTTTATACCTTTCAGCAGAGCGTGGAGCATGATCTATGCGCCCCGCAGCTTTGCTATGGGGCGCTTTTGTTTTGCGCAGAAATATATAAAAAGGATACACATTTCTATCCATAATAATAGAAAGGGTGTTCCCCATGAACTTGAAAAAGCAGCTTGCCTGCATCTATACCAACAACTTCTTCTCCGGCCTGCGCATCACCGACGCGGTGTGGGTGGCGCTGCTGGCTGCGCGGGGCTTCTCGCTGTGGGAGATCGGCGTTGCCGAGAGCGTGTTCCACATGGTCAGCCTCACCTTCGAGGTTCCGAGCGGCATGGCGGCGGACCTGCTGGGCCGCAGGAAGACACTCGTGGCCGGCGGGGTCTGCATGGTGCTCTCCAACCTCCTGATGGCCTTTGCGCCGGACCTCTTTTTCATCTGCCTTGCGATGGCGCTGAGCGCACTGGCCAACGCCATGTTCTCCGGCACCGCCTCGGCCCTGACTTACGACAGCCTCAAGCAGTGCGGACGGACAGACGACTACCTCCGGGTCTCCGCCAACTGCTCCCAGCTCTCCATGCTGGCCACGGCTGTGGGGTCCCTCGCCAGCACGCTGGAACGGTTTCTCCGCTTTTCCGGTTTCTACCTGCTGAGCGCCGCCTTTGAAGGCACTGCCGCTGCCGCCACCGCCCTGATGACCGAGCCCATCGTCACCGAGACGCAGGCCCGCCGGGAGAAGCAGACCTTCCGCGACCTGCCCGGCCAGCTCGCGCGGCTGGTGCGGGACAGCATCACCGCTCTTCGCGCCACCCCGCTGGCTGCAAAGCTCATCGTCTCTGCCGCTGTCCTCTGCATCCCCAGCTACCTGACCAAGATGTTCGTCCAGCAGCGGCTCGTCGAGCTGGGCTGGTCCACAGCGCTGCTGTTCGTGCCGATGCTGCTGAGCGGGCTTGCCTCCATGCTGGGCGTTGAAGCGGCCCGACGGCTCCATCCGGAGAGCCTGCGGCGGTTTTACGCCGTCTGCGCCCTGCTCTGCGGCGGGGGCTGCGCACTGGTGGGTGCCGCCCCGGTACTGGGCTGCATCTTCGGCTGTATGCTGGTGCAGGGCGTCATCGACACCTACCTCCTGCATGAGGACCAGAAGTTCAACGATGTCATTCCCAGCGACCAGCGTGCCACCCTCATCAGCGTGGACAGCATGGTCTACAGCCTGCTCATGATACCCGCCAGCCCCCTCGTGGGCGCGGTGGGCGACACCTTCGGGCAGGCCGGTGCGGGCCTTGCCGTGCTGGGCGTTCTCGTGGCGCTGACCGGCACGGCGGCGCTTGGCCGAAAGACGCGCGCCTCCTGAGCAAAAAACGCACTGCCGGGTTTCTTGACAGCTGCCCGGCAATGCGCTATAATAACGATAGAAAAGGCACTGTGACAAGCGGTTTGGCCTCTTCAATGGTTTAGATTTCTTTTTCCGAAACCGTCACCTTGGCAGAGGTGGCGGTTTTACTTTTTGATTCGCAGTGTGAACGTGAGTCCAAACAAGTGAAACGTCAAAGTAATCGGCATCTTCTCACCCCCTTTCGGAAGTGAGAGACCAAACCGCCTGCCGTATGTACAGTGCCTTACCGCCTTGCGGCGGCAGTATCAGTGTATCATAAACACTGACAGAAAACAAGAAAATCCCCCACGAAAGTGGGGGATTTCCTGTTTCTACTCGTTTTTACTTACTCAGCAGCTCATCTACCATCGCGTCCATCTGCGCCTCAGCGGCGGCGTTGGAAGCAGAGCGGAGGGTGACGACGGTGTCGCAGACGGTGATGTTCTTCATGCCGTCCAGCTCGGCGCGCATGAGCTTTGCAGCCATGGGCGCCCAAGTGCCGTTCTCCATCAGGGCGATGGTGCGGCTCTGGAATGCCTTGGTCTTGAGGTGGGCCAGCAGATTCTCCATCGGCGGGAAGAGGAAGCCGTCATAGGTGGCGCAGGCCAGAACGGTCTTGCCGCAGCGGAAGGCTTCGGTGACGGCGTAGGAGACGTCGGTGCGGGTCAGATCCATCTCCACCACCTTGGCACCCTTGGCGCGGAGCTTTTCGGCCAGAATGTGGGCGGCGGCGCGGGTGTGGCCGTGAATGGAAGCACTGGCGACCAGCACCTTCTCCGGCTCTTCGGCCTTGTAGCTGGACCACAGATCGTAGTAGTTCAGGTACTTGCCAATGTCGCCGGTGAGGACGGGGCCGTGGAGCGGGCAGATGGTCTTGATGTCCAGCGCAGCGGCCTTTTTCAGCAGAGCCTGCACCTGCGGGCCGTACTTGCCCACGATGTTCAGGTAGTAGCGGCGGGCCTCGCTGGCCCAGTCGGCCTTCTCGTCGAACTTTGCCACCGCGCCGAAGCGGCCAAAGCCGTCGGCGGAGAAGAGGACTTTTTCGGTGGACTCATAGCTCACCATGACCTCGGGCCAGTGGACCATGGGTGCGAGCACGAAAGTCAGGGTGTGGGCGCCCAGCGAAAGGCTCTCGCCGTCCTTCACGACGACGCGGCGCTCCTTGGCGATGGCCTCTGCGCCGAAGAACTGCTCCATATACTGGAAGGTCTTGGCGTTGCCTACCACCTGCATCTCGGGGTAGAGGGCGGCGAGGCGGGCCACATTCGCGCCGTGGTCAGGCTCCATGTGGTGGACGACGAGGTAGGCGGGCTTCTCCCCTGCCAGTGCCTCGGTGACGTTTGCCAGCCACTCGTCGGTAGCGCGGTCGTCCACGGTGTCGAGGATGGCGATCTTCTCGTCCCGGATGACGTAAGAGTTGTAGCTGACGCCGGTGGGGACCGGGTACTGGCTCTCAAACAAATCGATGGTGGTATCGTCCACGCCCACGCCCAGAATGGCGCTGCTGATGTTCTTTACGCTCATAAGCACATTTCCTCTCTGTTATTGGTGTGTATGGTCTGCCATGGCTGGCAATTATTTTAGCAATCTTTCTCAGTATAGCACAGTCTGCCGCCTTCGTCAACTATTTATCAGGCCGGATGGCCGAACGACGTTCTACTGCGGTAGATTATGTGGCAAAGTGACAAATTAATAATATAGATACGTTATATTTCCCCACTTTGCCAACTTGGCAAAGTTCTCATATCTGGCAAAGTGGTCAGTTTGCCAGCTCAGGCCAGTTTGCCACCCTGGCAAAGTGCATTTTTGGCCGTCACTACGTCAATATTCTTCCACTTTGCCAGATGTTTCGCTGGTCTCAGAGAGTGCTTTCGGCAGCTCGTTCATGTCGTCTACCTCGAGCAGGGCGCTGGCGCTGGCCTCGTCGAGGCTCTGGACGCTGCGCAGCTTCCGGCTGATGGCCCGGCTGCGGACGCCGATGAGCTGGTCCAGTTCTTCGTCGGTCTGGCGCAGACGCTGCTGCATCTTGGCGAGGCCCTGCCCGAACTTGTCGAACTCCGTCTTCACCGCGCCCAGCAGCTGCCAGACCTCGCCGGAGCGCTTCTGGATGGCGAGGGTCTTGAAGCCCATCTGCAGGCTGTTCAGCAGGGCCGCCATGGTGCTGGGGCCTGCCACGTTGACCTGATAGTCCCGCTGCAAGACCTCCAGCAGCCCCGCGTTCACCACCTCGGCATACAGGCCCTCAAAGGGCAGGAACAGGATGCCGAACGCCGTGGTATAGGGCGGCTCGACGTACTTTTCCCGGATGTCTCTGGCCTCGCTGCGGAGCACCAGCTCGAGGGCGTGGCGGGCATCCTCCACGGCCTGCGCGTCGCCGGAAGCGTAGGCGTCCTGTAAGTGGGCGTAGGTGTCGCCGGGGAACTTGGAGTCGATGGGGAGCCAGACGCTGCCGCCGTCTGCGCCCGGCATCCGGATGGCGTATTCCACCCGCTGGGTGCTGCCCGGGATGGTGGCGACGTTGGTGTCATACTGCTCCGGGGCGAGGATCTCTTCCAAGATCGCGCCCAGCTGGATCTCGCCGAGGATGCCGCGGGTCTTGACGCCCGAGAGCACCTGCTTCAGGCCGCCCACGTCGGCGGCGAGGGACTGCATCTCGCCAAGGCCCTTGTACACCTGCTCGAGCTGCTGGTTAACAGCCTTGAAGCTTTCCGTCACCCGCTTCTGCAAAGCGTCCTGAAGCTGCTCGTCCACCGTGTGGCGTATCTCGTCCAGCTTGCGGGTGTTCTCAGCCTGCAATGCCGTCATGCTCTCGACCATGGCGCGGCGCAGCTGCTCCATCTGCTGGTTGTTGGCCTGTTCGAGGCTCTGCAGACGCCGCTCCAGGATGCGCTGCTGGCTGTCCTGCCCCTGACCGAGGGTGGCGCTCATGCTCTGCACAGCCGTCTGCAGCGTCTCGCTGACGCTGCGGATGGCGGCGTAGTTCTGCTGGGCGATGGCGTCCTGACGGGCGTTGAACTCTCTGGCCTGAGCGGCCAGCTGCTCTTCGAGCCAGTCTTTCAGCTCTTCGCAGTCGGCTTCGTCCAGCCCGCCGGTGGGGCGTCCGCTGCGGAAGAGCAGCAGCGCCATCATCAGGCAGATGGCCACCAGCAGGACGGTATACAGCATTGCGAGAAATTCCATTTATTCTACTTCCTCAAACTTCAAAACTTCTTTGGTGGTCACGGTATCGTCACCGTACAGGCCCACGCCGTCGGCCTCCATCTCGCCGCTCTGGTTGTCGTAGGGGTCGCTGCGGAAGCCCAGCATCGGCGGGCCGAAGGGCGCTTCAAAGGCGCTGTTTGCCACCATGCGGCCCGTATCCAGACTGCCGAAATAGTGGCGGCGGAGCACTTCATCGCCCCGGCGGGCCATGGAGGCACCGTAGGAGCAGTCGGCATACATCCAGCCCTTGGGGGCGACGTAGAACCGCGCCCAGTCATGACAGCCCGCGTCCCCCGGGGCCACTGCAAAGCCGCTCTCCCACCGGGCCGGGATGCCCGCGATGCGGCAGAGGGTGATGAAGGTCAGCGCCATGATGCCGCAGTCTCCCCGGCGGCTGCGGGCGCAGTTCTCGGCGATGGACTCATGGACGAAATAGGACGGCTGGAAGTGATACCGGACGTTCAGGGTGACATAATCGTAGATGCGCTTCGCCTTCTCCGCCGGGTTGGTGATGCCCTCGGTGAGTTGAGCCGCCAGCGCCCGCAGGTAGGGCGTAAAGACGATGTGGGGCGCTTCCTCGCCGGTGTAGAGATCGGGCTGCTCCGCGTCGGGCGTGAAGGAAAGCGGGTCGGCATAGACCGCCGTCTCCCGGTAGCTGTACTCGGCCCCAAAGGTGCGGTTCTCGGTCAAGTCGGCCTCCCAGCAGACGGTGCGCTGAGGCGCGTCCTCGGCGGCGATATGGCCGGGCGTCTCGGTGAAGCGGTCCAGCGTGATATGGCTCTGGGACGGGCAGGCGGCAGGCAGGGCCAGCCATGCCCGGACGTGGACGGCGTCTCTGCCCTCGGCTTTCGCCTTTTCCAGCGCAGCGGCGAAGGCTTCGTCGGACATCCGGATGCTGGTGCGGAGGGTGATGTCGGCGCTGGCGCTCCCCTCCCGCTCCATCTTCTCGTGGAGGCGGTGGCGCTCTTCGTTCTTGTTGTTGGGGGCGTCCGGCGTCAGCTTCCGGGCGGCGAGGTCGGCGTGGGTAGCCAGCAGCGTCTCGGCGAACCGGGCCTGATACCGCTTCTCCCCTTCCACGAACCTCCAGTCCATCCGACCCTCCCAGTCGAGCTTCTTAAATTCTTCTGCCGTGAAGTCCTTGACCCGCTCCTGCATCCGGGCGATGGCCTCGGCTTCCGTCCAGCAGTATTCCCCGGGCAGCCGGCGCATGATCTCCTTCTGGACGGTCAGGGCCTCCCGCAGGGCGTCCACACCGTGGGGCGTAGGGTTCTCGGGCGGGACATACCCCTCCGGCGGGGCGATGCCGTTGGACGCCGGGCCGTTCTGGGTCTTTGTCCAGTCCTCGGCCAGCAGCCGGTCGATGCGGGCGATGGCCTCCTGATAATATCCGGCCGCTTTCAGCCGGGCGATGTCGTCGGGCAGGCCCACATTCAGGCTGCGGATCGATCCATTCCAGTCGTACATAATCTTTTCCTCCTGTTATTCCGAAACGCTCTGCCAGAACTCGGCAGCACGTTCCACCCAGCCTTCGGCGTCCGTTCCCACGCCGATGCCGATGCCATGTTTGGCGTTGTCGTAAACTTCCACCCGGTTGGGGACGCCGCTGGCTTCCAGTGCCTTTGCAAGGGTCGGCCCCTGCAGGGGGTAGACGAAGGCTTTCAGCATGAGGTCATTCCTGCCGTACCACAGGAAGGTGGGCGGATAGTCCGGCGTCACGAGCTTCGAGACGGTGTAGGAATAGTAGCGTCTTTCCAGCCGGTCGGTATCCATCAGGAGATGGTAGGCAGGCTTTGCCCCAAAGAAGTTGTTGATGGGGTAGGCCAGCAGCAATACGCCGGGCTTCGGCACACCGTAGCGGCCCCAGCCCTTTTCCTCATTGCCGAAGACGCCTGCGATCTGTCCGCCGGAGGAGTAGCCCAGCAGGGCATAGTCTTCCTTAGAGACGCCGAAGGTGTCGGCATTGTCCATCACGAAGCGGATGGCCCGGGCCAGGTCTTCCAGTGGAGCGTCGTCCCCGGCCTCCCATCCGATGCGGTAGCGCAGCGAGAAGACGGCATAGCCCTGCTCATGCAGCTCCCACGCCGTGGACACGCCGCCCCGCAGCTCGCCGCTGTAGTAGAGCGAGTTGCCCGACAGCACGATGGCAAATTTGGCCCCCGGCTGCTGGGCCGGGCAGTAATACAGCTCCACATGAGCGCGGGCAGGCACGGCGGCGATCTCCTCTTCCGAATAGAGCGGATAGGTCACCCGGGTGCCGTCGTGGTAGACCTGAGCCAGATAGTTGAGGCCCGCTGCGCAGGCTTCGGCGGAGGTCTCACCGACCACCTCGGTCAGCGTCTCGTCGTCGCGGCTGGTGGAGAACATTTCGCAGTCCCGCTCCCACACATAGGTGTATGTATAGAGGCCGCTGGCCTTGATGTCGGGGTCGTCGCGTATCTCCTTCATGGTGGTCTGGGGGGTGATGCTGGCTGCTGAAGCCGGGACGGCGAGGACACCGAGCATCAGCGCAGAGGCAGCGATTCGTTTCCAATCCATCTTCATTTCTCCTTTTTCAGAGCAGCCTTCATTGCATTTTTCGGCAAAGAGGTCTATAATAGTCCCTGCCCTGAACGGGTATTTACTCTATTGTATCACAATGGTGATGATTGTCAAAAAATTTCTGCCCGGGAGGGAGCCTTGTCATGCTGACCAATTACCACACCCACACCACCCGCTGCGGCCACGCCGAAGGCACCGAGGAGGAATACATCCTCACGGCCCTGCGCTGCGGCTTCAAGGTGCTGGGGTTTTCTGACCACACCCCCTGGGCCTACGCGACGCCGGGCTTCGTCAGCCGCATCCGGATGCTGCCCTCCCAGCTGGACGATTACGTTCTGACCCTGCGCGGGCTGCGGGAGAAATATGCCGACAAACTCCACATCCGCATCGGCCTCGAGGCGGAGTATTTCCCGGCCTATCTGGGCTGGCTCAAGGAAGAGATGGAGCGGCTGGACATCGAATATCTCATCCTCGGCTGTCACTACGACACCACCGACGAGCAGGACGCCAGAGCCAGCCGCTTCGGCGGCAGCACCTCTACGGCCCACGGCAGACGGTATGCCGAACAGGTGGTGGAAGCGCTGGAAACGGGGCTTTACCGGTATCTGGCCCACCCCGACCTCTTTTTGAACCGGGTGACGGCCTTCGACGCCGACGCCGAGAAAGCCTGCCGGGACATCTGTGCCACAGCGGCGCGGCTGGACATCCCCCTCGAGTACAACATGGCCGGACTGACTTTGCAGAACCGTCCCGACGGCTCTCTGGGCTACACCCGGGACGAATTCTGGCGCATCGCGGCGGAGTACCCCGTCAAGGCCATCATGGGCTGCGACGCCCACGCTCCCTCGGAGCTGGACGTCGTCCCCTCCATCGAGGGAAAGAAAGCCTTCCTGCACAGCTTGGGCATCCCGGTGCTGGACACCCTGCCGGGGCTGGAATAAGCGGCCATTGCGCGGACAGGCTGCATCTGCTATACTGAGATAAGAGGAATGATGCAGGGCGCATTGGGGCGCTCTGCCGGGGAAGAATATCATGAGCAATATCACCATCCGGCCCATGGAGCCGGAAGACTGGAATGCTGTGTCCGAGATCTATTCAGAGGGCATCGCCACGGAGCACGCCACCTTCCAGACCACCTGCCCGCCCTACACAGCGTGGGATGCCTTTCACATCAAAGAATGCCGCCTCGTCATTCTGGACGGCGGCGAGCTGGCCGGTTGGGCCGCACTGCGGCGGGTAGACCCCCGCTGGTGCTACCGGGGCGTGGCCGAGGTGAGCATCTACGTCGGCGAGAAGTTCCGGGGCCGAGGCCTCGGCTCCCGCCTGCTGACGGCCCTCTGCGAGGAATCGGAAAAAGAGGGCTACTGGAC
>OGOC01002093.1_pt1 | contig 13996 bp, 10 predicted proteins | sample 1552561 | NCBI WGS metagenome assembly OGOC01 (sample SAMEA2580148, study PRJEB22360) | human gut metagenome | biome: human gut; feature: human-associated habitat; material: faeces | place: Denmark | collected 2008/2010
TGCACGCCGAAGGAGAACCTTGCTCCAGCGCTACGCTGGTAAATTATCATTTATAGAACAAGTTAATTTTGCATGAGTACTTATCCCTAATTACTTATCCCTAAAAAATAGCCCTTGCAATATCCGGTTACTGCAAGGGCTAATTTATTTTTTATAAATCAATGCTATTACTTTTCCAGCAGTTCTTTCAGAAAAGAATCCAACTCTTCATCCAGACCTTTCAGCAATTCTTCGTTCACAAGCAACGTATCATCATCCATCAGCAGTAACTCTGCAATTGTCTCCTTTTCATCATCCACTAATACGAAAGAGTAAGGTTTCAGAATAGTCAGTTTTTCAAAGTCACCTCCGTTCTTCATGTTGTGGAGTAAGGTAGAAAGAATACGTTCTACATTTTCGTAGAAATCATCTCCGTCATAAGTCATCCATTCCTCGATAGAGACACAAGCCAGATATTCGTCTTCGTCATCAAAGATGGACAATTCGCCGGAATTCTGGTTGGCTTGCAGATGGATGTCGGTCACAATGGTTTGCTCACAGCCGCAAGTGTATTTGGCGACTGCCTGTTTAATGGCCTTTTCAAGGAGTGATAATGATGCTTGGCTCAGTTTCATAATAGATATTCTTTCTTAATGGACGTTCAAAGGTATAAAAAAAATAATTACCTCTGCATCATTTCTCTAAAAATCATTTTTAAATCTTTCCATTTGGGCATTCAGTCGGGTCATTCCCTCCTTTCGCTCCTGCAATTCGTTCAGGTAGCGGGTTATTGCGAAGTAATTGGGGATATCCATGAGGTCTACGCCTTCCTGAGTTTTCTTCTCGTCTATTTTGTCTACATCGTATGCTACTTTCTGCGCTTTCAAGGCCCATTCTTCTGCTGTATGAATGCTGTCCTGCATTTCGTATCCTAAGGCAATGTTATAGGCGGCATACATTTTCTGCTTTCCTTTTTTCTTTTTCTCATAGGTTTGCTTCCAGAGTTCAATGGCCTTGTCCCAGTTATCTTCGCGGACAAAGACCGCGGCATCACGCATGTTTACGGAACCGCCTGTAAAGAGATAGCGGGAAGCAGTTTTCCAATGTGGCAGCATATGGCTCACGGGGATAGTGCCGGCAAATTCGGAAGCCTCTCTCAGCATCTCTTTTTCACTGATGAGTCCTGCGCCTGCCTGTGCCATACTGGGAGCTGCATGATCCCAGAAGATGCTGTCGCTGGCATTGACTGTCACCATCGGACCGTTGCGTTGGGGCAGATACACCTTTACGGTAGGATATACTTTCAGGTCAAGCGTACCTGCATATACTCCCCATTCCGGTAAATATTCGATTTTACGGATGGAGCGCATCTGTACGTTCTCCAAGGCTATCAGGAAGTCCGCATCCAGACTTTGGGTGAGCTTTTCCACTTCCTCTTTGCTAAGGGTGCTTTCGCGCGGAATCATATCATGGGCACGCAAGGCAGAGTCGCAAATAATCACTTCATCGAAATAATTCTCGTTGGCAAGTGCCTCCGCCAGTGATTCCGTGGCGATTTTGCCATCCCCATTGAAATACTTTGTCTTGCGTGCTATCTCTGTCTCATCTTTTTTCTTCTCATCGTTTTCCTCCAGAATCAGCTTGTTATCCGGGATAGGAGGCATATTATTTACCACAGCTACGCGCCTGAGGGCGGACGGAAAGCTGACTTCTGCCGGCAACATATAGTCGATGGAGAGTTGCTCTATGCTTTGGCAACCGCTGAACAGCAGAACACAGCACACCAATAGTGAGTACGAATATTTAGTCATAAGCTTATTCTTTATCTAGGAATAACAAAAATACACTTTTGTATGGATATAGAAAAGCCTCCAACAGTTTTTAACCGTTGAAGGCTTTTATTAGTGATCACTTATTACATATTTTTCCCGTGGCAATTCTTGTACTTCTTGCCACTTCCGCAAGGACAAGGATCATTACGTCCTACCGTCTTTTCCGCACGAATCGGTTCACGCTTCACTTGTTCGCGCGTGTCCTGTTGGGCGGCGGCCTGTTGGTTCGGATCGCTCAGATCTTGTTTCTGTTCGCGGTATTTGCTCATGTCCTGCTTCTGTTCGGGAGCGGCCTGCTGAATTTCCTGCGGTTCCTGTACCGGGATTTGTCCGCGCATCAGGATAGAAACAGTCTGGTTATTGATCTTATCCACCATTGTATCGAACAGGTTTACAGACTCCAGCTTATAAATCAATAACGGGTCTTTCTGTTCGTAGCTTGCGTTCTGTACAGAGTGCTTCAGTTCATCCAGTTCACGGAGGTTCTCTTTCCATGCTTCGTCGATAACGTGCAGCAGGATAGACTTTTCAAACGCTTTTACCACTTCCTTACATTCGCTGTCGTAAGCGGCTTTCAGGCTGCAAGAGATGTTGTACATGCGTTTACCGTCCGTGATGGGGATCAGGATATTCTCGTACATGTGTCCCTGGGTTTCGTATACCTGCTTGATTACCGGATAAGCAACCTGTGCCATGCGGTCCGTCTTGCGCTTGAACTGTTCCATTGCCACATTGAAGGCTTCTTCAGCAAGCTTTTCCTTCTTTTCGTTACGGAATTGTTCTTCGTTGAAAGGCACTTCCATGGCAAGAGTCTGCAAGAAGTCCATTTTGCAGTTTTCGTAATCGGGAGCTTCAACGGCTGCGGCAACACGGTCCCAGATCATATTTACGATATCCATTCCGATACGTTCACCCATCAGGGCGTGGCGACGCTTGGTATAGACCACCGTACGTTGCTTATTCATCACGTCATCGTATTCCAGCAAACGCTTACGGATACCGAAGTTGTTTTCTTCCACCTTCTTCTGTGCACGCTCAATGGAGTTGGAGATCATCTTGTGCTCAATCATTTCACCTTCCTTGAAGCCGAGACGGTCCATTACACCGGCGATGCGGTCGGAAGAGAACAGACGCATCAGGTCGTCTTCCAGTGACACGAAGAATACGGAAGAACCCGGGTCACCCTGACGTCCGGCACGTCCGCGCAACTGGCGGTCTACACGACGGGATTCATGGCGTTCGGTACCGATGATGGCCAAACCGCCCGCAGCTTTTACTTCCGGGCTCAGCTTGATGTCCGTACCACGACCGGCCATGTTGGTAGCGATGGTCACTGTTCCCTTCAAACCGGCTTTGGCTACGATGTCTGCTTCCTTCTGGTGCAACTTGGCATTCAATACGCTGTGCTCGATCTTGCGCATGGTCAACATCTTGCTCAGCATTTCGGAGATTTCTACGGATGTGGTACCCACCAGGACAGGGCGTCCGGCTTGTACCAACTGTTCGATTTCTTCGATGACTGCTTTATATTTCTCGCGTTTCGTCTTGTAAACGCGGTCGTTCATGTCTTTACGGGCGATGGGGCGGTTGGTGGGGATCACCACTACATCCAGTTTGTAGATGTCCCAAAGTTCGCCTGCTTCCGTTTCGGCAGTACCGGTCATACCCGAGAGTTTGTGGTACATACGGAAGTAATTCTGCAACGTAATGGTGGCGAATGTCTGTGTGGCGGCTTCCACTTTTACGTTTTCCTTGGCTTCGATGGCCTGGTGCAGACCGTCGGAGTAGCGGCGGCCTTCCATGATACGGCCTGTCTGCTCGTCCACAATCTTCACTTGACCGTCGATCACAACGTATTCGTCATCTTTCTCGAACATGGTGTAAGCCTTCAGCAACTGGTTGATGGTGTGTACACGTTCGGACTTGATGGCATAGTTGGTCATCAGTTCATCTTTCTTGGCCAGGCGTTGCTCGTCCGTCAGGTCAGTCTCGTTTTCCAGTTCGGAAAGCTGTGCGGCGATGTCGGGCAATACGAAGAGGGTAGGATCTTCCGAGTTACCGGTGATCAGGTCCACACCTTTATCTGTCAGGTCTACACTGTTCAGCTTTTCTTCGATGACGAAGTACAACGGGTCGGTAGCTTCGTGCATACGCTTGTTGTTCTGCTCCATGTAGATCTCTTCGGTCTTCAGCATACCGGCTTTGATACCTTGTTCACTGAGGAACTTGATCAATGCCTTGTTCTTCGGCAGACACTTGTGGCTACGATAAAGAGCAAGGAATCCTTCTTCCACTTCCTTCTTGTCGTTGGAGGCGATCAGGCGTTTTGCTTCGGACAGGTATTTGGTAGCAAGCACTTTTTGAGCTTCCACCAAGCGTTCTACCAGCGGGCGAAGTTGTTCGAACAGTTGGTCGTCACCTTTCGGCACCGGACCGGAAATAATCAACGGAGTACGGGCGTCGTCAATCAATACGGAGTCAACCTCATCGACGATGGCATAGTTGTGTGGGCGTTGTACAAGGTCTTTCGGGCTGATTGCCATGTTGTCACGCAGGTAGTCGAAACCAAATTCATTGTTTGTACCGAATGTGATATCAGCCAGATATGCCTGTCGACGAGCATCGGAGTTCGGCTGATGGCGGTCGATACAATCTACGCTGAGGCCGTGGAACATATAAAGCGGGCCCATCCATTCGGAGTCACGTTTGGCGAGGTAATCGTTCACGGTTACCACATGCACGCCGTTTCCGGTCAATGCGTTCAGGAATACCGGGAGGGTAGCTACCAGTGTTTTACCTTCACCTGTTGCCATTTCCGCAATCTTACCTTTGTGCAGAACGACACCACCGAACAGCTGTACATCGTAATGAACCATGTTCCATGTCATATCGTTACCACCCGCTATCCAGTGATTCTGGTAGATGGCTTTATCGCCTTCGATACGTACAAAATCTTTTGTAGCAGCCAGATGGCGGTCGAATTCAGTCGCAGTTACTACGATTTCTTCGTTTTCTGCAAATCGTTTGGCAGTTGCCTTGACGATAGAGAAAGCTACGGGCAACACTTCGTCCAGTGCTTTCTCGTATTTTTCGAGAATTTCTTTCTCTATCTTATCTATTTGTGCAAAGATGTCTTCGCGGTCTTCCAGTTCTGTGTTTTCAACGCTCGCTTTGAGTTCTTCCACTTTTGCGCGTTCGTTAGCCGCCGACTCATAGATATATTTTTTGAGTTCTTCCGTTTTGGCACGGAGGGCGTCGTTGTCCAGTGCTTCAATCTCCGGATAGGCAGCTTTGATCTTTTCTACCCAGGGCTTGATTTCTTTCATGTCTCGCGTGGATTTGTTTCCGAAAATCGAGCTTAAAATTTCATTAAATCCCATGTTATATTATTTAGTTTATTATTATTTCTTGATTGTCTGCACGGCATTTTTTTCACTTTCCGGGAAAGAGGAACGGCATAAACCTGTTGCCAAGCTGTGCAGAGTGATTATAAAATCCGCGCAAAGTTACATTAAAATGCTGATTTATTTATGTTTTGCGCATGGTTTTTGTGAGGAATCTTTTACCGAAGATCGGTAATAGGGGCAGAAGAAGAGGCATTGGGAGCCCGGATGCGCATGAAATGAGCCAGTGTAGGCGCAATATGGTCAATGGTTACAGGGGTCTGAATAATGGCCGGTTTCACGGAATGTCCCATGAAGATCAGCGGTGCGGGGATATAGGAGTGGCGTACCACCTTGTTTTCATTGCCGTTTTCGCTGACAATGGTCCATCCCGGCAATACATCGATTACGAGGTCGCCGGAACGTTTGCGGTGATAGCTGTTACGTATTCTGTATATTTCCGGAGTCCATGAACCCAGGAGAAGCCGATGGGCGGAATATGCCTCGTTTACTCCACTGAACTGCATCAGGAAGTCGGCGGACTTTTCCTGCACTTCTGTCAGGTTCAGTTGCTTTTGTTCCAGTAGTTTATGGTTCAGGTATATTTGCTGGTCATGATAGGCTTCTACATATTTCCCTTCTCCGTAAGTAGCCATCAGAAACATATTCAGCAATGCGGTGCAGCGGTTGAGATGGAACTCTCCGGTCGGTATTTTGTACAATCCCGAATCGGTTGATTCGCTGTCCGTATATCCGGTGGAAGTGACGAAAATAAGTACATTTTGCAGGCCTACTTTCTTGTCGAGCAGGTCAAGCAGGTTGGCAATGCTGCGGTCGAGGCGTACATACGTATCCTGAATTTCCATGGCGCACTCTTGTACGGATTTGTGTGCATAGTTGCCGGCATAGTAAGTAAGTGCCAATAAGTCAGTAATGTCATCCATGCCGACCGAACCTTTTCCGATTGCTTCTTCGGCGAGGGCGTTTACTTCATCGTTGACGAATGGGCTGGTGATGAAGCGGCGGAACTTATTGTTACGGTCGTCATCAAATTTATATTTGAATACCACATCCCGCCAATCTGGCAGAAAAGTGTACATGCCACGTGGAAAAACAGGTTCCCATGTGACACTGGAGATGCGGGAGTCGATGGCTTGGCGGTCGTTATATTGGCTTGCCCACCAGGGGAATTCGCCATAATAGGTCGTTCCGCTCCATTTGCCGGTTGTGGGGTTGATCCAGAATGCTCCGTTTCCTGCATGTCCGGCAGCGAAGATGGCTGCGTCGCAGTAAGGGGCGATGGCGTATACGAGACCTTTGCCTTGTGTCGCTATTTTCAGCTCGTCGGCAATGGTAGAGGTTAATAATTTCGTCGGGGCACAGGTCTGATCGGTATAATATCCCATGAAGGCCGGGTCGTCCGTACTGTTGACAGTGCGCAGGGTCGAGACGTCCATCCATCGGTTCGAGATAATTCCATTGACGGAAGGGGTCGATCCGCTGTAGATGGCTGCCATGGCAGAGGCACGGTCTACGCCGCTGAATGTATATTCTGCATTGTGGAATACTCTTCCCTCTTTCCAGAGCCGTTTGAAGCCTCTTTCGCCGTAGAGTGACGAGAAGGCTTCCAGATAGTCCGTACGCAGTTGGTCAATCGTGAGCCCTACCACAAGTTTAGGGGCAGTAGGCAACGACTGAGCTTGTAGCCCGGTGAAGGTCAATACGGTAATCAGGGAAGTGAGTAGTCCTTTCATTATTTCTTTTTAGAGGTCAAAATCAAATTGCTCGCTGAACGTATCAGCAAACAGAGTGCCAAAGGTACAACAGCAAAGTCAAATCTTTGCGGAATTAGTGGAAAAAGCACTATAAAAAGTGTTAAAACGATCAAATTCAATGTCAGATACCAGCATTTCTTCCCTTTTCGGACACAATAAATGATGTATGGAAGAAAAAGAAGCTGTCCCGGATGGAAGACCAGTAACAGGAAATTGGAGCTGACAGCGGGGTGTTCGGAGAACAGTGCCAGAAAAGCCAGCACACAACCTACGATGCCTGCGGTGCCGAACAACACCAGATCAACTCCCCACAGTCCCGTTCTTTTGCGGAGACTGTAAATGGTTGCCGCTGCGGTAAGTATGAAAAGAAGGAGAGAGCATTGCAGTGGGGTGGGCATCCAGCCGCCTTCTTCTTCATCGGAGACAGCGTCTACGATCAGTGCTTTGTCGGATACGAGCGGACGCTGAATGGAGTCATTGGCAATCTGGGCACCTGCGAAAGCATCCATCAGATAAAAGGGGGCAAACATCATTTGACGCTGCGTGATAGGCCGGTCTGCTTCGCTTCCGATGCAGAGGTCGATGCCGAAGCGGGCCCACGGGTGCCCTTTGCAATATTGATGCACGATGTCACGGAAGGAGCGTGAGCCGTCTTGGGACTCAGACGGATAAATCACCTTTCCGATGATGCTTTCCTCTATTTTATCGCGCGGTCGGGTGGCACAGTTGTCGTAGAAGAAGTTATAACGGTATACCCGGTTTTCGGGGCGGTAATTTTCTTGTAGCAATCGGATCAGTTCTGCTTTTTCTTCCTTGCTCAGGTTGAGTGTTTGTTGCCAGACACTGCGCCCGTCAAAAGCATATTCGGCGGCAAAGTGAGCGTAATCGGTGGCTCCGAGCTGGTAGTCTGTCTCGCCTAATGAAAAACGGAATATGAAATTCGGGGTGTTGAAACTGAATAACCCGTAGTTGAATACGGCGTCGATTCCGTTGGCTGGATCTTCGTAGCGGATGGCAGTATGACCGAACAGGGAGTATATTTCTTCTCCGGGGGCGCAAGTCAGCAGACTGAGTCGGATAGAGTCGTTACCGTTGGCAGTTGTTTGTCCAAAGGGCAGGAGCAACAGGAAAAAAAGTAAAAGTATATATAAATTAGGCCGTTTCATGAAAGGACTTGTTTTATTTTGGCAGCGAATATACGAAGAATAGTTGGATTCGAAAAATAGAGCCTTCGTTTTGTCTGAACAGAGGCTCTGACCGGGGCAAATGGAGCCTCTGTTTGGGTGAAATGGAGGCTCTGTTTTCTGGTGGATAGCACGAGGAAAAGCCGCCCATACAACCGCCCCATTTTCAGCCTTTGTAACTAGTTGTATGATAGTGGATTATTGGCTTCTGAAAAATGATGCCGCCCATACACCCGCCCATATATTATTAATAAATATAATTATCTATATTAATATTGTTCGGACGACTCACTTTTTTTGTGTTGCCAAAAGGAAAATAAACAGATAATTCATCCTACATGCAGATACTTTTCTTTTTTTACTTTACCTTTGCGCCCGCAATTGATAAAAGAGAACATTGAATTTAATTATTGACATAGGAAATACGACTGCAAAAGTAGCTCTCTTTGATGGCAATGAGATGGTGGAGGTTGTGACCGACTCCAATCAATCGTTAGATTGCTTGAAAGCTCTTTGTTCCAAATACCCGGTTGAACAAGGTATCGTGGCTACTGTCATTGATTTGAGCGAACGGATACTGGCCGATCTGGCTGCTTTGCCGTTCCCTTTGTTATGGCTCAATCATCAGACTCCGTTGCCGGTAGCCAATTTGTACGAAACTCCCGATACATTGGGGTATGACCGGATGGCAGCGGTAGTAGGGGCTAATGAGCGTTTTCCCCATAATGATATATTGGTCATTGATGCGGGCACTTGCATCACTTATGAGTTTATCGACTCGAAGGGGCAGTATCACGGTGGTAATATTTCTCCCGGCATGCAGATGCGCTTCAAGGCACTTCATCAGTTTACCGGGCGTTTGCCACAGATAGATGCCAACGGGCGGAAACTCCCGATGGGAAAGGATACGGAAACGGCCATCCGTGCCGGAGTGCTGAAAGGGATGGAATATGAAATTTCAGGCTATATTGAGGCTATGAAGCATAAATATCCTGAACTTTTGGTTTTTTTAACGGGCGGAGATGATTTTTCTTTTGATAGCAGCGTAAAAAGTGTCATCTTTGCAGATAGATTTTTAGTGTTGAAAGGATTAAATAGAATTTTAAACTATAATAATGGTAGGATTTAAACACACGATTTGGGCGCTATTGCTCATGATGGTTACCGGAACGGCAATCGCTCAAAATAATACAAACTCTCCTTACACACGATATGGCTATGGCGACTTATCCGATCAAAGTTTCGGAAATAGCAAGGCGATGGGTGGAATTGCTTTCGGACTCCGGGATGGGGCGCAGATCAATCCAACGAATCCTGCTTCATATACGGCCATTGACTCATTGACGTTCCTGTTCGAGGGAGGTGTCAGTTTACAGAATATGAATATTAGTAATGGCGGTGTGAAGATGAACGCCAAGAATGCCAGCTTCGATTATCTCGCTATGCAGTTTCGGTTAGCTCCGTGGATGGGAATGAGTGTCGGATTGCTGCCATATTCTAATATCGGATATAGTGTGTCGGATAGCCAGACTGGGAATGACGGTTTGGTTACCAGCAGAAGTTTTACCGGAGATGGTGGCTTGCATCAAATGTACGCAGGTATTGGTGTAAAAGTGCTTAAGAATTTGTCTATTGGTGTGAATGCTTCTTACTTTTGGGGAGATCTAACCCGCGGAAGAGCAGTGTACTATCCGGGAGAATCTTCCTCTTATTCTTATCAACGGACAATGGTAGCTTCAATATCGGACTATAAGTTGGATTTGGGTGCACAATATACACAGGCTTTGAATAAAAAGAGTTCTTTGACGGTTGGTGCAGTATATTCTCCTAAACATAAGTTGAATAACGATTATTCATCAACTGTCCTAATGGCTGCACAGACTAGCAATCAGGCCTCATATCAGGACAATTTGGATGCTACGTTAGAGTTGCCCAATACTTTTGGAATCGGCTTTACCTACAATTATGATAAACGTCTGACAGTCGGTGCCGATTACAGTTTGCAGCAGTGGTCAAAAACAAAGTTTGGAGTAGTAACCAATGATGAAAATGTGCGTCAGGACTTTAATGAAACATTCGATTATTGTGATCGTACAAAAATATCAGTCGGTGCGGAATACATTCCTAATTTGATAGGACGTTCCTATTTCGCCCACATAAAATACCGTTTAGGAGCTTATTATACGACTCCGTATTATAAGATTGATGGGAAAAAGGCTTCACGTGAATATGGTGTAACTGCCGGTTTCGGTCTGCCTGTTCCCCGTTCGCGTTCCATTCTTAGTATCAGCGGACAGTTTGTTCGTGTGAAAGGACTGGAGACGAACATGGTGAATGAAAATATCTTCCGTGTGAGTATCGGACTTACGTTCAACGAACGTTGGTTCTTCAAACGTAGGGTAGAATAATAAAGTGAGAGAGAATAGACGATATTATATAAACAACTAAAATTTAGATACAATGAAAATTAAAACGCTTGTGGCTATGTTGTTCCTTTCGGCTGGAGCAACCACTGTGGTAGCACAGGATGCGACTAACTGTAATTCGAACAGTAGTATCTCGCATGAGGCTGTGCGTGCAGGAAATTTTAAAGATGCGTATACTCCTTGGAAAGCTGTGTTGGATAATTGCCCGACATTGCGTTTCTACACTTTTACTGACGGATATAAAATCCTTAAAGGGCTGATGGCACAGATTAAGGATAAAAATAGTCCCGAATATAAGAAGTATTTTGATGAATTAATGAATACGCACGACCTGCGTATGAAATACACAGAAGAATTCCTTTCAAAAGGAACAAAGGTTTCTTCTGCCGACGAAGCACTGGGAATTAAGGCTGTAGACTATATCGCTTTAGCTCCGAAAGTGGATGCTAATCAGGCTTATCAATGGTTGAGCCAGTCTGTAAATGCGGTGAAAGGTGAATCTGCTGGAGCTACTTTGTTCTATTTTCTTCAGATGTCATTGGACAAATTGAAAGCAGATCCTAATCATAAAGAACAATTTATCCAGGATTATCTGCTCGCTTCAGAATATGCGGATGATGCTATTGCTGCGGAAACTAGCGAAGCAAAGAAGAAAAACCTGATGGGTATCAAAGATAATCTCGTTGCTTTGTTTGTGAATAGTGGTACTGCTGACTGTGAATCACTGCAAGGTATCTATGGTCCGAAAGTAGAATCTAACCAGACAGACTTGGCTTATCTGAAAAAAGTAATCGATATCATGAAAATGATGAGATGTACGGAAAGTGAAGCTTATCTGCAAGCATCTTTCTATGCTTATAAGATGGAGCCGACTGCTGAAGCTGCTACCGGATGTGCTTATCAGGCATTCAAGAAAGGTGATATTGACGGTGCAGTGAAGTTCTTTGACGAAGCAATCCAACTGGAAACAGACAACGTGAAGAAGGCTGAAAAGGCATACGCTGCCGCAGCTGTATTGGCTTCTGCCAAGAAGTTGTCTCAAGCCAGATCATATTGCCAGAAAGCAATTAGTTTCAACGAGAACTACGGTGCTCCTTATATTCTGATTGCCAACCTGTATGCAATGAGTCCTAACTGGAGTGATGAGTCTGCATTGAACAAATGTACTTACTTTGCTGTAATAGATAAGCTGCAACGTGCAAAAGCAGTGGATCCAAGTGTAGCTGAAGAAGCAAACAAATTGATTGGCACTTATTCCGGTCATACTCCGCAGGCGAAAGACCTCTTTATGTTAGGTTATAAAGCAGGCGACCGTATTACTATCGGTGGCTGGATCGGAGAGTCTACAACGATTAGATAAAATTTATGTTGCGAAAACGAAGTAACCGTTTGTTGCATAAAAGCATAAGCATAACAATTGCCTTCGGGGCAATTGTTATGCTTCTTTCATTTTCTTCCTGCGGCGGCAAGAAGAATGCGCTGGGCGACGCTATAACTGAACGTGATTCATTGCCGGTGATGAATACACTGGGAGTAACGACCCTTATATCCGATTCGGGAGTGACACGCTACCGGGTAAACACGGAAGAGTGGACGGTATACGACCGCAAGAAACCTTCTTATTGGGCGTTCGAGAAAGGAGTGTATCTGGAACAGTTTGATTCTATCTTTAATATCGAGGCCAGCATTAAAGCAGATACCGCTTATTATTATGATAAGCAGAAGCTCTGGAAACTGATAGGAAACGTTGATATACAAAACCGGAAAGGGGAGCGTTTTAATACCGAGTTACTTTATTGGAACGAATCTACTCAGAAAGTATATTCCGATAAGTTTATACGCATCCAGCAGCCGGACCGGGTGATTACCGGACACGGCTTTGACTCTAATCAACAAATGACCGTTTATGTCATTCAGAATATTGAAGGTATTTTCTATGTAGACGAAAACGAGGGAACCGCTCAGCCGGAAGTAAAAACATTGCCACCGGATTCTACGAAAAAAGATTCTGTGAAATAAACTATGAATATTTATATCTCTTTACTCATCACGATGGCTTTCTCCGCTTTCTTCTCAGGAATGGAGATCGCGTTTGTCTCAGTGGATAAGTTACGCTTTGAAATGGAACGTAAGGGAAGAGTCACATCCCGTATCCTTTCTGTTTTTTTTAAGCACCCGAACGAATTTATCTCTACCATGCTGGTAGGAAACAATATAGCATTGGTTATCTATGGTATATTGATGGCACAGATTATCGGTGATAATCTGTTGGCCGGATTTATTGATAGCCACTTTCTGATGGTACTGGCTCAGACCGTCATTTCCACTCTGATTATTTTGGTGACTGGAGAGTTCCTTCCTAAAACATTGTTTAAGATCAATCCCAATCTGGTATTGAATGTTGCCGCTATTCCGCTTTTTATCTGTTATATCGTCTTATATCCTATATCCAAGTTCGCTTCCGGAGTATCCTGCCTGTTTCTTCGTATTTTTGGAATGAAGGTAAACAAGGAAGCTTCGGATATCGCTTTCGGAAAAGTCGATTTGGACTACTTTATACAGAGTAGCATCGATAATGCCGAAAATGAAGAAGAACTGGACACGGAAGTGAAGATCTTTCAGAATGCACTCGACTTTTCGAGCATAAAGATACGTGACTGTATCGTTCCACGTACCGAAGTGGTGGCTGTTGATCTCACAACCTCACTGGATGAGCTCAAGAACCGTTTTATAGAATCCGGCATCTCGAAGATTATTGTGTATGACGGAAATATAGATAATGTGGTCGGTTATATCCATTCGTCGGAAATGTTTCGTGCTCCGAAAGATTGGCACGATAACGTGAAAGATGTGCCCATTGTGCCCGAAACAATGTCCGCTCACAAACTGATGAAACTGTTCATGCTGCAAAAGAAGACGATTGCGGTAGTGGTAGACGAGTTTGGTGGTACGTCCGGCATTGTATCATTGGAAGATTTGGTAGAAGAGATTTTTGGTGATATAGAAGATGAACATGATAATACTTCATATATCAGCAAGAAGATTGATGAAAATGAATATGTTTTGTCCGCCCGCCTGGAAATAGAAAAGGTCAATGAAATGTTCGGACTTGACCTGCCCGAATCGGACGACTACCTGACAGTTGGCGGATTGATACTGAGCCAATATCAGAGTTTCCCGAAACTACATGAATTGGTCCGTGTCGGTCGTTATGAGTTTAAAATAATCAAGGTGACAGCGACAAAAATAGAACTTGTACGCTTAAAAGTCATGGAATAATGGCGATAACCGTGAAATTTTTAGCTAATAAATAGAAGCATATTAGCATTTTTTGTATCTTCGTGCGCTAAAATGACAATGGAAAGAAATAATAATAAACATAAATCGTATTAATCAAAATGGCAACATTACAAAACA
>OGOC01002095.1_pt1 | contig 13977 bp, 10 predicted proteins | sample 1552561 | NCBI WGS metagenome assembly OGOC01 (sample SAMEA2580148, study PRJEB22360) | human gut metagenome | biome: human gut; feature: human-associated habitat; material: faeces | place: Denmark | collected 2008/2010
TGGAGTTCAGGATAAAAGCTATTTGGGAACTGGAAAGGTCATTATATAAAAGATATTTTCTACCTCTTCAGTAAACCGGTAAAAGACGAAAAAAGTAGATTAAAGGCAAAAAAGGAAGATTATTTTTATCTTATAGTTCCGCATTTGTTTGCTTGTATTCTCTTTAGGTATCTTCTTTTTTATGTTTATTAAAGACTTTATATTTAGATATTTGCGGAGGAATGGGCTATGAAACGTATAAGTTCATCAAGAACTTTGCGAATCACCTATGTCGGCATGAAGCCGCAGGATGTTCCTATTAAGCCGGGGACAATTAAGGTGATGATGAAATCCGACTCCGAAGTATTGCAGGAAGTGGTAGTGACCGGTATGCAAAAGATGGACAAACGCCTGTTTACGGGAGCCACCAAACAATTGGATGCCGATAATGTGAAACTGGACGGTCTGCCCGACATCAGTCGCGGCTTGGAAGGTCGTGCGGCAGGAGTTTCCGTTCAGAACGTTTCGGGTACTTTCGGTACCGCTCCTAAGATTCGTGTGCGCGGTGCTACTTCCATTTACGGAAGTTCCAAGCCCCTTTGGGTAGTAGACGGAGTGATTCTTGAAGATGCCATCGACGTAGGTCCCGACGATCTTTCCTCCGGTGATGCGGAGACATTAATCAGTTCCGCCATAGCCGGGTTGAATTCCGACGACATCGAGAGCTTTCAGATATTGAAAGACGGATCGGCGACTTCCATTTACGGTGCACGTGCGATGGCAGGCGTGATTGTGGTCACCACCAAAAAAGGCCGTGCCGGAGTCAGCAAAATCAGTTATACCGGTGAGTTTACCACCCGTGCCATACCCAGTTACAAAGAATTCAATATCATGAATTCGCAGGAACAGATGGGTATCTATAAAGAGATGGAGCAGAAAGGCTGGCTGAACAGTGCCGACCTTTTCCGTACCAAAGACACGGGAGTGTACGGTCGTATGTATCGTCTCATCGACGAGTATAATAACAGCAACGGCCAGCGCGGACTTCTCAACACCCCCGAATCCCGCAATGCTTATCTCCGTGAAGCGGAAATGCGTAACACCGACTGGTTCGACGTGCTTTTCACCAATGCCATTTCGCAGAATCATTCCGTCAGCGTCACCGCCGGAACGGAAAAATCATCCTTCTATGCCTCGTTGAGCGCTATGCTCGATCCGGGCTGGTACAAGCAGAGCAAAGTGAAGCGTTACACAGCCAATGTAAACACCACCTATAATCTTTATAAAAACCTGTCGATCAACCTGATTTCTAACGCTTCCTACCGTCAGCAAAACGCACCGGGAACGATGAGCTCTACCCTCGACATCGCTTCCGGAAAGATGTCACGCGGATTCGATATCAACCCTTATTCTTACGCGCTCAATACGAGCCGTACGCTCGACCCGTCTGCGGATTATATCAGCAACTACGCTCCATTCAACATTCTTCACGAACTGGATAATAACTACATCGAAATCAACATGGTAGATGTGAAATTTCAAGGCGAGCTGAAATGGAAAGTGATTCAAGGACTTGAATTAAGTGCCCTCGGAGCTGTGAGATACCAGACCTCGTCGCAGGAACACAACGTGCTCGACGATGCCAACCAAGCCGTTGCCTACCGTACCGGTATGGACGATGCCACCATCCGCGAACAAAACGGATTGCTTTATAAAGACCCCGACAATCCATACGCCCTGCCTATCACCCTGCTGCCCGAGGGGGGAATCTACCAGCGCCAGGACCGCCGTATGTTGGGGCTCGATTTCCGCGGAACCCTCTCATGGAATCACCTTTTTGCCGAAAAACACATCACCAACTTCTTTGCCGGTATGGAAGTGAACAGTCTTAAAAAGGCATATTCTTCCTTTCAGGGCTGGGGAATGCAATATTCGATGGGGGAAATTCCTTCCTACGTCTATCAGTTTTTCAAGAACGGAATAGAGTCCGGTTCGCGTTATTACAGTCTGGGGCACTCCGAAACCCGTAGCATTGCGAGCTTTCTCAACGCCACCTATTCTTATGACGGCCGTTACACGCTCAACGGAACTTTTCGTTATGAAGGAACCAACCGCATGGGGCGCAGCCGTTCGTCACGCTGGCTGCCCACGTGGAACTTGTCCGGTGCATGGAACGTGCATGAGGAAGCTTTTTTCAAAGCGCTCCAACCCACTCTTTCCAACCTGACTCTGAAAGCTTCTTACTCTCTTACTGCCGATCGCGGTCCGGCGGAAGTAACCAATTCGCAAGCCATCATCCGCAGTTTCTCTCCCTATCGTCCTTTTACCGATATTCAGGAAACGGGACTTTACATCGAGGACATCGAGAACAGCGAACTCACCTACGAGAAAAAGCATGAACTGAACATCGGCATCGACCTCGGTTTGCTCGAAAACCGGATCAACTTCTCTGCCGACTGGTATCAGCGCAACAACTATGACCTGATCGGTGTAGTTCCCACGCAGGGAGTGGGCGGTTTCATCAACAAATATGCCAACGTAGCCACGATGAAATCCCACGGTGTGGAGTTCACCCTTTCCACCCGCAACATTCGCACGAAAGATTTTTCGTGGAATACGGACTTTATCTTCTCCTACGCCAAAAATGAAGTGACCCAACTGAAAGGACTCACCAGCATGATGGAACTGGTATCCGGCAACGGTTTCGCCCGTGAAGGCTATCCCGTGCGCGGACTGTTTTCCATCCCTTTTGCAGGGCTCGACGCGGACGGTATTCCACAGTATCTGATTGACGGAAAACTGACCACTACCGGTGTCAACTTTCAGGAACGGGAGAAACTTGATTATCTGAAATATGAAGGTCCTACCGACCCTACTGTCACAGGAAGTTTCGGTAACGTATTCACTTACAAAGGCTTCAAACTGAATGTCTTTATGACCTATTCTTTCGGCAACGTAGTTCGACTGGACCCTGTGTTCAACTATAAATACTCCGACCTCACCGCCATGCCGCGTGAGTTTAAGAATCGTTGGACAGTCTCCGGCGATGAGGCGAAAACCAATATACCAGTGATAATAAGCGACCCGCAATATCAGGCGAATACCTCGCTCTATCTTGCTTACAATGCTTACAACTACTCCACGGAGCGTATTGCCAAAGGCGATTTTATCCGTATGAAGGAAATATCACTGATGTATGAGTTCCCGAAAAGCTGGATTGCTCCTGCCAAAATCTCCAACTTGTCGCTCAAGTTGCAGGCCACCAATCTCTTCCTGATTTATGCCGACAAGAAATTGAACGGGCAGGACCCGGAATTTGTGAATACCGGCGGTGTAGCATCGCCCGTACCCCGACAGTTCACCCTCACCCTGCGCCTGGGACTGTAAGTAAAGAATAGAAAATCAACCTAAAAAATATACGAGAGATGAAGAAAAAAAACAATCATATACTCCCTGCACTGGTACTGACCGCAAGTTTAGGTCTGACTGCCGTCTCCTGCAACGGCTTTCTGGATGAAATGCCGGACAACCGTACGGAGTTGAACACCGACCAGAAAATAGCCAAACTGCTTGTATCGGCGTATGCCGACGTGTCGCCCAACGAACTATTCGAGCTTTACAGCGATAACTCCGATGATAGTGGCCCTACCTACGGTTACTACAAGCTTTCCGAACAAGAGTGCTACCACTGGCAAGATACCAAGGAAGAATATCAGGACACGCCCAATTCTCTTTGGGGAGGTTACTACAGCGCAATAGCCGCCGCCAATATGGCACTCGATGCCATCGAAGAAAAAGGAAATCCGGCGTCGCTCGACCCGCAGAGGGGCGAAGCGCTCGTGTGCCGTGCCTACTGCCATTTCATGTTGGCGAATATCTTCTGCAACGCCTATGACACTCATGCCTCCCAATCTTTAGGAGTGCCTTATATGGAAGAGGTAGAAACCACCGTATCTCCCCGTTACGAGCGGGGCACGTTGGAAGAAGTGTACCGAAAAGTGGAGCGTGACCTCCTCGAAGGGATCGGCTTGATTTCGGACGACAGCTACTCCGTACCCAAATATCACTTCACCCGTAAAGCCGCTTATGCTTTTGCCGCCCGTTTCTACCTTTATTATATGAAGCCCGATTTCTCCAATTGCGACCGTGTGATTGATTTTGCCACCCGTGTATTGGGGACTAACCCCGACGATCTGCTGCGCAACTGGGAAGCGTTGGGCAATCTTTCCGTGAACGGAAATGTGCAGGCGGATGCCTATATTGCCTCTTCCAACGAAGCCAACCTGTTGATAAGCAGCACCGTTTCCAACTGGGGAGCAATCGGGAGTGACTATCTGATAGGCCCGCGCTACTTCCACAACCAGACGCTCGCCACCAGCGAAACCTGTCTGTCGTCAGGGTTGTGGGGCAGTTCGGATTATTTCTATCTGAAACCTTTCTCCACCAACGGGTTTGTTGCCAGTATTCTGCGTAAGAGCGGACTTTATGAGGGCACATACCTTTATTATATGCCTGTACTGTTTTCTACGGACGAAACCCTGCTCTGTCGTGCCGAAGCATACGCGCTGAAGAAAATGTATTCCCAGTCGGCAGCCGACATCACGAGTTGGCAACGTGCCTACACCCGCAACAAATCGGTGCTGACACCCGAACAGATCAACGCCTATTATAACAAGATGAGTTTTTACACCCCCTTCACGCAACAGACACCGAAAAAGCAACTGGCCCCCGACTTTACGATTGAGGAGGGAATGCAGGAAAATCTCATCCATTGCATCCTGCATATCCGTCGTATCACCACCCTGCACGAAGGGATGCGCTGGCCCGACATCAAGCGATATGGCATCCTGATTTATCGCCGTGATATGGCCAACCAGCGTGTCACCGACGAAATGCCTCCGAACGACTTGCGTTACGCAATCCAAATTCCGCGGAGTGTGATCGTGGCGGGAATACAACCCAACCCGAGAAGAAATTAACAGAGAAAAAAAGTGGAAGTTATGAAAAACAGCTCATTTATTCTTTGCTTGCCCTTACCGCAGTCTGCCTGGGGGCTTGCAACAATGGCGACGAAATAGACACCGCGCACAGCATTTTCTCCACCGAACCGGTGGAGAGAAACGCGTTCGACAATTGGTTGCTCGACAACTACACCTATCCCTACAACATCGATTTCATGTACCGCATGAAGGACATCGAAAGCGACCATAAATACAACCTTGTGCCTGCCGACTATGATAAAGCGGTGGCACTGTCCAAAATCATCAAGCACGTCTGGATGGACGCTTATGTAGAACTGGCGGGAATCGATTTTCTCCGCGTATACGTGCCTAAAACCTTTCATCTCATCGGATCGCCTGCTTACGAAAGTAGCGGGAATATGGTACTCGGCACGGCAGAAGGCGGAAAGAAAATCACGCTTTACAACGTGAACGACCTCAACGTGAAGAAAATCAATATCGAAAAACTGAACGAATATTACTTTGAAACGATGCACCATGAGTTTGCTCATATCCTGCACCAGAAACGAAACTTCGACCCTTCTTTCAACCGGATCTCGGAGGGGAAATATGTGGGAGCCGACTGGTACTACTACATGACTGCAGAGGGAGCCATGCCCCGTACAAACGATATAGCGTGGCCCGACGGCTTCGTGACCGCCTATGCCATGAATCAGGCGAACGAGGATTTCGTGGAAAACATAGCCATGTACGTCACCCACACGCAGACCTATTGGGATAACATGCTGAAGGCAGCCGGAGAAACGGGCGCAGCCACTATCAATAAAAAGTTTACGATTGTTTACAACTATATGCGCGACACTTGGGGAATCGACTTGAACGAACTGCGTAAAATCGTGCTGCGTCGTCAGCAAGAGATTACCGAAATTGACTTGAGTACGATTCAATGAGTATGAATTTTAATTATACATTATCACTATGAAGAAGAATATAACAATATACCTCTTGTTAGCTCTTGCCTGTCTGGGCTTGCAGTCATGCCTCTTTCAGGAGGAGAACTACTTTGACGATTCGTCTGCCAACCGTGCCACGGCCGATGTGAAGCGTTGCAGCGAACTGCTGGAAGCAGCACCCAACGGATGGGTGATGGAATATTACGTCGGTAAGGACTACTCGCTGGGAGGTATTACCCTGCTTTGCAAGTTCGACGGCCAGCGGGTGACGATGGCTTCGCAGATAGCGGGAGCGGATGAGACGGTCAGTTCGCTTTATAGCGTCAAGTCCGAGCAGGCAACGATGTTGTCTTTCGATACCTACAATTATCTGGTGCATTATTTCGGTCAACCACAGGGAAGTATGGCCGACGACCCGAACGGAACGCTCGGAGGCGACTACGAATTCGTGATCTCCGATGCCACCGCCGACCGTATCGAACTGAAAGGCAAGAAATATGGCAACCGCATCGTGATGAAGGCTTTTTCTGCCGACCAGACGTGGAAGCAATATCTCACCCGGATAAAGAAAGTGGAAGACGATGCTTTCTTTTATGAATACGACCTGCGGATGGACGGACTCTACACCGGGCAAATGCTACGCAGCAACTATACGTTCATTGTGACCTATTATGACGAAGTTGGAAAGGTGCATCAGAAAACCGTACCTTTTATGTTTACCACCGACGGAATGCGTTTTCACGAACCGGTGACGATAGACGGACAAACCATGCAGAATTTTGTCTGGAAGAACGAGGAGATCAGCTTTGTTTGTACCGACGAAGGAGCTACGGAGGTGAAACTGGCGGGTGTCTATACTGCCGGGTATCAAAGTTACGACTATTATCCAGGCACTTACCAGATGGATTTTTATCGTCTGAACGATGCGACGAACCAGATGGAAGTGGCTTCGCAGGAGATTCAACTGGTGAAGGACGAGGACGGCAAGAGCTATTGGCTCAAAGGACTCGAATATGACATTCTGGTAACTTATGACAAGCCGCGTGGCGGACTTTCCATCTTGCCGCAATTTTTGAAGAAAGTACAGGGAGGTTACGTGTATCTGGCTATGTGGGATTTGATGAATGATTATGTTTTGCGCAGTTCGGCAATCGGTCTTATCAGTTATCCTACCACCGACGGCATTTATCTGGTGGACAATGGAGTGTGGATGGGTGAAATCTCCGGATTTATCTTCGGTGTGTACGACTCGCAGGATGAGGAGGCCTCTTTCATGGGATACACGGATGCAGTTGCAGCAATCAGGTTGATTAAAAAAACAATAGAAGAATGATATGATGAATAAGTTAGTTATACTGTTATTATCTGCGTGCTGTTTGCTGATGACAGCGTGCGACAAGGAAAACGATGAAACGGCACAAGGCTTCCGCATCATGAATGCGGACGTCGATCTGGCAGCCGGAGGCGGAACGGTGGAAGTGGCTTTGCAGGCTACCGGAGAACTGACTGCCGTTTCGGGTGCGGACTGGTGCAGGGTAATCGAAGTGACAAACGAAAAGATAACTTTGCTTGCCAGAGCCAATTATGAATATACGTCACGTGCCACGCAGGTGACCGTGAGCGATGGTAATAGCGAACAGAAAATTGTAGTGACGCAGGAGGGAAATATTTTTGCTCCCGACTCCGACCAGCAGGTGATACGCCTCGGAAATGCTCCTTCACAGACGATTGTACGTGTGAATAGTTCGTTTGATTTCAAAGTGAGCGTGCAGCGGGGAATCGACTGGGTGGAGGTGCCGGCTGCTTCAAAAGAAGATGGTTTCTTGCTTGTGTTGAAAGAGAACAAAACCGGAAATCCCCGTGCCTGCCAGTTATTGGTCAGCACCAATGAGGGGCGGAAGTTCCTTTACTACGTATATCAGTATGAAGTGACAGACTTGCTCGGAGCGTGGGGAAACAGCCGGATTTATGTGAAATGGGACACGAAGGATATCGAAGACGCCTATCCCTTGTCGGCTACTGAAATTTCGAAGAATGTCGATGGCGAGGGATATACCATTAAGATGTCGTTGGCAAATACTCCGGCGGCACAATATCTGAAAGACCCCGCAAAGGCTACGATTTCATTGCAGGCTACCTACGAGGATGGGGCTTTTGTAGTTCCTATCGGCGCAGCGCAGAAAGATTTTGTTCTGACGCAGGAGGTGGATGAAACAGCCAATAGTGCAATGAACAGGACAACTGATAATACAGCACTGGAAGAGGAGGTGGTTTTACAAACATTATACGGCTTTTCCGTAGCAGCTTCCTCCAATATTTATTCGAAAGGTAATTTCGGGTTTGCTCCCCTGCTTTATCAGGATGGTTCTGTCGGGATGAGTTATCAGGATGTAACCGGTGCACCGGAGAGCGGGTGTTATCTTGCGATAGCATTGTTCGACGGACAGCAGTTTTCTACGGCAGCATTGAAAGACTATATTCTTTTCCCTGACATTGCGCTCTTTAAATAGTTGGAAACTTGCAACTTATGAATCAACCGGATATAACGTTTCCGGAATAGATGTATGAAGAAAAGAACTACCGTTGTGAAACGGAAGGAGAGGTTAATGACCCTCTCTTAATTTTAACTTTACATATATGACAGGCGGGGAGGACTACCCGTGTGGAGAACGGGAGGTTTTTTCCCGGGATTACCCTGCCTTTTTTATTGCCTTCGCGGGCACTACGGAAGTTCTTTTTAATGATGTAACGATATAAAATAACTCTTATATGGATAAGAAATTAATGAATTTATTAGGTGTCTGCCTGTTCGCTGTTGTGTCTGCGTGTGCGTTGACCGCTTGCAGCGACAATGACACAGAAAATCCGGAGGGCGAAAAAACCGGCGGAGAAAATGGAAAACCTACTCCTGAAACCGTAGAGTTTGTCAACTCCAACTTGGTATACTGGGGAGATGAAGACGGAGTGGGGACGGATCATTTTGTGCTCACTTTGTATACGGATATGGAAGTGGATGCTGCCGGTAATCCGATAGGACCGGGCAAGATAATGGCGTTCAGCCTCAATGTTCCGCCGTTTGCTCCCGGAACCACGGAGTTTCCGCTTCCTGAAAGCACCTTTGATGCGGCACCGAACGGATATACGTTTAATGAATGGACCTTCAACCTCGGATACATGAACCAGATGGATCTGCCGACCGGAAAAGTGGAAGTGCCTGCCGGTACTTTCTATGGTGACGTGAAAGCGTACTCCACAAGTGTTGATGCCGACCTGCTATCCGGAGGTAAAATGACTGTTAAACGGAGTGACGGCGGCGAATATACGATTAGTGGTACGTTGGTAGGTGACTTGTCGCTCAAACGTTATTTCACCTACACGGGAAAACTGACTACTATCGACCGTCACGAAAGCACGGAAGAAACTCCGAACTCTACGCTGACCACCGATCTCGCCCTGAACGAATGGACACAAGCCCGTCTGCAAGATAAGGGCGATTCTTATTACCTGCAAGATGAATCGTGCCGGGTAGTCGAACTTTACCTGGCAGAAGAGGGGATAGGACTTGCCGAAACATGGCCGACAGGCAACGGAAGAGTGCTGAAAGTGGAATTCTTTGTAGAATGGGCTACGGATGTGACACAAGGTATTCCGGCTGGTACGTATAAGGTAGTGGCACGTGACGAAGAGTCGAAGGGTATTCCGCGCGAATTCCTGAAACCGGGAGGCATTGCTTCGGGTTATCCCAATGTATTTACATATCCGCAGGGAACCTGGTACGAGAAAATATCCAACGGAACCATGAAAGAATATGCACGTATAGACAGCGGAACGATGACCGTGGCACGCGATGGGGACAAACATACGCTGACTATTGACTTTATCGATTGTGATAAGGTACACCCGCACCACGTGCGTACCACCTACTCGCAGGATACTCCCGTCAATGTATTCTTTTTTTAATCACACGATTTTATAATTAACCCCAAAAATGAGAGATATGAAAACTAGATTTATTTCCTTTTTCTTGTTCATGTTAACAATGAGTTGTTTTGTGGCATGTAGTAGCGATGACCCGGCGCCCGAGCCTGAACCGGAGCCGGTAGAAACTGTTAATACGTATACGTATAAAGATAAGACGATACAAGCGAAATCGGTGTCCTGCTTTGAACAGGAGGGCATTATATACGTATGTATGAGTCCGTTGCAAAGTCTGGAAACGTTGGAAGACTTTATGGGAAGCGGTAAGGAATATGTAATGATGGGAGTGGATAAGAGTCTGGTAGGCAATCCGGTCACGGTAGGCGGTTCTGATGACGACACTTATGTGGTTTATTACATGGATGCCGACGGAGAGGCCATTGTCACCGTTAGCCCCGACGAATGGAAAGACGTGTTGACACAGGGCAAGATCACCGTGACAATGACACCGGGAGAAAATGAGACATCCGCTGTGAAAGCAACTTTTGACTTTACATTGAAAGGTGGCGGCAAATTTACGGGCGAGGCGGATTGCGCTTACAAGGCTCCGGAAAAGCTTCCGAGCGAATATTCTTTGGGCGATGAGGTACGTGCGTTGAAGTCGGTTGTGGCTACTACGTTAGGAGGTTTCCAATATGTTTATTTAAGTCCGGAGGCCGGCTTGACTACGGTGGAGGATATATCGGATGCCGAATATCTGATGCTGGCTGTTACTCCCGAAATGGTCGGACAAGAAATCGATATTACCGCTGGTGAAGATGTGGAGTACGCTTTCTATAACATGACGAACTTGGGAGCGGATGATATTGACGCAGTAGATCCTTACGGATGGGCGGATGTGTGCTCGGCTGGTAAGCTCAAAGTCGAAAAGACAGAAGAGAGTATAAAGGTAACCTTTAGTTTTACGTTGCTTTCGGGCGAAAAGTTCAAAGGTTCTTATGAAGGTAATTACACCGAGATAAAGCAAAGCACCACCAATATTTTGACTCTGAATGGAGAAAGTACACGTGATATCAAAGCTACCTTCTATGAAAAGACCAATGAAGGAGTTGCCTTGTATCTCACTCCGTCAGGGATTTCATCTGCTGCAGATTTGAATAATGTAAATACATATTACGTACGTCTTTTTGTTCCGAATACAGGACTGGACGGACAGGAGGTAGATATAACAACTACGAATCTGGCTTTTGAGTTTACTTATTATAATCCGTATGATGAAGAAAGAATCGAAGTTTCTAAAGGACATCTGGAAGACGCGGCAGGTACATTCAGTGTGTCGAAATCGGCGGATAATGAATACTCGTTGACGCTCGACCTCAAATATTTGGGAGACAATAGCCTTAAAATATCGGGCAACTACAACGGTACTTTCGAAGTATATGATACGACGATTCCGAATCAATATCAGTTGAGAGCGGACGGCACTCCGGTGACTATCCAGTCGGTAGTGGTAGATAAGACAGATGCGGATATTTGTGCGATTTATATTTCCCGGCAGGCAGGTATCACTACCGTGGCCGGAATGTCGGCAGCGGATGCCGTGGTACGTGTTCCGAAGAGTATGATGGAGGGAGCTATTCACGGATTTTCCGGTAGTGCGGAAAATGCGAAAATATCGATCGCTTACGGAGGAGTGACTTATAATCAGGCTAATACGACGAACGGTGCTCATTTGGCCGCAGGTGGCAATACTTCTGTGGCTCTTCAAGGAAGTGAAATTGAAATGACATTCAAGATTTTTAGTATTGTACAGTACGATGGCGACTTGTCCGGCTACTACAAGGGCACGGCGACCGTAATAGAATAACGATTTAATGAAGTATATTCATGAAGAAAATTTTACTGAAATATTTCAACCTGTTCGCTTTATCGGGACTGCTGTTGGCTTTCGTCGGATGCAGCGACGACAATGATTCGATAACTCCCGGGCCGGACGTGGAGGAAATGCCTTCCATCGGTACTTACTCTTTCCGGGGAGAGGCGAATAAGATTGTGACCGGTGTGGCTTCTGTGGATGGGGACTATTTAACTTGTGTCCTTTCTCCGGAAAAGATGGATGAGGGAAAGACTGATACTTATTTTGCTTTTTCTCTCCATTTGTATTGGGAAGGGCAGGTGGTGGATGCTTCTACGCTCTATCACAACGACCAGTATGTTTTTATCTACGAAGATCCGATTTATTATTACTCGCAGTATAAAAAGGTTACAGGGACGTTTTATGTGCAGCGTAACAGCGAAACGAATGTGACTGTCAAATTGAATCTGCGGCTTCATGACGGGGTCCGTTTTAAAGCGGAGGTCACTGCCGATTTAATGAAACCGTCGGGAGAAGAACCCTCGGAATAAGGCGGCTTCGGGCGATATTCTTGCCCGGTTATGAATTTATCTTTTAGACGCGGATGACGGACGCGGATTTTAAAATAGCTATGCAGCTTTAAAAATCTGCGTCATTCGTGTCATCAGTGTCATCCGCGTCATTCGTGTCTAAAAAATTACTTGTATGCCGGAGGGAAATCCTGTTCGGGCACTACGATGTCAAATATCCATTCAGATCACTCTATTTTCATTCCTTTCCGTGCCGTATTTGTTTTTTAGGGTTCTCCCAAAAACTTGAAGAATAGTCCAACTTGAGCCGGAGTAAGTAAGATTGCCTTTTCACTGTAGCCGGTTTGGGCAAGTGCGGCTTGTAATGCCGTATTTTGGGCAATCCAACTGCGGAGGGTGCGGCGTGCCGAAGCAGACTGTATGTGAGGCAGATAAAGTGTGGCCAGCTGACTTTTGCTGTAAGTCTGTATGCGGGGAGAGTTTGCCGTCTCCGACATTTCTTTTGGGCTGACGGAGGTTACTGTTGTTTCTGTTTTCATTGTCGGTACTTTCTATTATTAGTAGGTGTTCATAATTTGTTTATATCATAATTCGTTTATATCATAATTTAGGCACGGATTACTCCTAAAAAAATAGCCATTAATCAGTGACAGGAACTTATCTGTTTCTTTTAAGTTTATCCTGTGTGAATGCGAAGATACGCTTTTTTATGCCAAGTGGTTCTGCTTTGTACAGAAGCCTCTGTTGGCATAGCTTGTGTAGAAATTGTGCCTGTTTGTTGTCTCTTGTGATGAGTTGTCACATCGTGTTCCTCTGCTTTTTTCTTTTCATATACTTTTGCCTTCGTAATCGGTTACAGATAGAATTTATTCATTAATCATTAAAAAGAAGAAAGGAAAAAAAGTATGCCATTAATTTACAAACCGTATCAGGCAACGCTTGCCAACAAGGAAGGACAGAAACTTTATTATCCCCGTCTGGTGAAATTCGGGAAAATGGTCAATACGCAGAAAATGGCGGAATTGATTGCAGAAAAAGCCTCGCTGACGGCGGGTGATGTTCATAACGTGATTCGTAACCTGATGTCGGTGATGCGCGAACAGTTGCTTAACAGCCGTACGGTGCGCCTCGAAGGCTTGGGAACATTTACAATGATTGCCAAAGCAGGAGGAAAAGGAGTGGAGTTGGAGAGTAAGGTCAGCAGTTCGCAGATCACTTCATTGCGTTGTCAGTTTACCCCTGAATACACCCGTGCCGCTAACGGAAGTGCTACCCGCGCATTGACCACCGGAGTGGAGTTTGTGCACATCAAGGATGTAGCGGGTTCGTTTGTGGCCGACGATGTCGTTGACAAAGACCCGGATGACGGCGACGAACCCGGTGGCGGAGGAGGAGAAGCACCGGACCCGGCCGCTTGACCGGAAGTGCAGCTGGCAGCTGAATCCGTAGGGATTAACTGATAAGTTTGTCAGGCAAACTAAAGCTTATTGATAGACTTATCAGTAGCCGCGAATCGGGTATAGCTGATGGTTGCACTTCGACCGATATAAAATAGATTATCAACCTTAATAGAAAAGCGAATGAAATTATTACTGGAAAAGTTGTTAGACATTCTTGAGGCTGTTCTGCGGTTCCGTCATCGGAGAAGCAGTAAGACGGAAAAAGATTAGTGTACGTGTAAAAAAATGATCCTGAAAAAAAACGAAACGTGCCGCCCGCACATAGCTCACGGAACCGGTAACAAACGTGGAGCAACTCATAAAGTGAAAGTAAAGTAAGGC
>OGOC01002096.1_pt1 | contig 13976 bp, 10 predicted proteins | sample 1552561 | NCBI WGS metagenome assembly OGOC01 (sample SAMEA2580148, study PRJEB22360) | human gut metagenome | biome: human gut; feature: human-associated habitat; material: faeces | place: Denmark | collected 2008/2010
GCTTATTTATAGAGGAGATAAGGACATAAGAGTATTCTTTTTTCAGACAGAAGAACCAAAGAACATAAAGGATATTCAGAATATAAGAGAACCAAAGAACAAATGCGCAAAAATATATAAGGTTAAGAGGATAAACTCAACTGTGATGTCCGGCAGGTATCCGCCTGCATAGTTTATGTCCTTTGGTTCTTCTGTCTGAAAAAATAATAGGTCTGTCCGGAGATAATATCAAAGAAAAATACCGTCTCCTCTGTAGTAAGCTCCAAAAACATAACCGTTATGAACCGAATCGTAGAATGTGTCCCCAATTTCAGCGAGGGACGTGACTTGCAGAAAATAGACCGTATTGTAGCCCCTTTCCGTGGCAAACAAGGTGTGAAGTTGCTGGATTACAGTAACGATGAAGACCACAACCGGCTGGTAGTTACCGTAGTGGGCGAGCCCGAACCGCTCCGCGATGCCGTGCTCGAAGCCATCGGTGTGGCCGTACAGCTCATCGACCTGAACAAACACCAGGGGCAGCATCCCCGTATGGGCGCTGTGGACGTTGTTCCTTTTATCCCAATCAAGAATGTGACCATGGAAGAGGCCATTGCGCTCTCTAAGGAAGTGGGTGTGGAAGTGGCAAAACGTTATAACCTGCCTGTATTCCTCTACGAGAAATCCGCTTCGGCACCTCACCGCGAGAACCTTGCGGCTGTCCGTAAAGGAGAGTTCGAGGGCATGGCGGAGAAGATAAAGCTTCCCGAATGGCAACCCGATTTCGGTCCCGCCGAACGTCATCCTACCGCCGGTACGGTGGCAGTGGGAGCACGCATGCCGTTGGTAGCCTATAACATCAACCTCAATACGCCGAGTCTGGAGATTGCGCACGACATTGCCAAAAAGATACGTTTCATCGGCGGCGGACTGCGCTACTGCAAGGCTATGGGCGTGGAACTGAAAGACCGGGGGATTACCCAGGTATCCATCAACATGACCGACTATACCCGCACGGCGCTTTACCGTGCCTTCGAACTGGTACGCATCGAAGCGCGCCGCTACGGTGTCAGCATCGTGGGCAGTGAGATTATAGGCCTCGTACCTATGGAAGCGCTGATTGATACAGCTTCCTATTACCTCGGACTGGAGAACTTCTCGATGCAGCAGGTGCTGGAAGCCCGGATAATGGAATGAGTGCAGGAATGCGCAGACTGCGCGAGTAACCGGAAGAAAATGAAACAGAAACAGCTATGACAGAAAATCTGATAATCTTCAATGCCCGTGTCGTAACTCCCGTCGGCTTTTCCGCCCGCCGCGGCAGGGAAATGGAAGAACTTTGCATCATCGATGACGCTACGGTGGAAGTTACCGGAGGCGTCATCACTTACGTAGGCCCTAACCGTGGCGAGGAGCGCGACGGCTATTATCAGCGCTACTGGCATTACAACGCCCGCAGCAAGTGCCTTTTGCCCGGCTTTGTCGATTCGCATACGCACTTCGTGTTTGGCGGGGAACGTGCCGAGGAATTCTCCTGGCGGTTGAAAGGCGAGAGCTATATGTCCATTATGGAGCGTGGCGGCGGCATTGTCAGTACGGTGAAAGCTACGCGTGAGTGCAACTTTATCCAACTGCGCGCCAAGGCAGAGGGCTTCTTGAAGCAAATGAGCACTATGGGAGTTACCACCGTCGAGGGCAAGAGCGGCTACGGCCTGGACAAGGAAACCGAGTTGCTGCAACTCCGCGTGATGCGCAGTCTGAACAATGACGAGCACAAGCGTGTGGACATCGTTCCTACGTTTCTGGGCGCGCATGCAGTGCCTCAGGAATACAATGGACGCACGGACGATTACGTGGATTTCATTATCCGTGAAGTCATGCCCGCCGTTGTTCAAAACCGGCTGGCAGAGTTTTGCGATGTCTTTTGCGAGCAAGGCGTGTTCTCTATCGGACAGTCCCGCCGCTTGCTGACCGCCGCCCGTGAAATGGGACTGGCACTGAAACTCCACGCCGATGAAATCGTACCGCTGGGCGGTGCGGGGCTGGCTGCGGAACTCTCCGCCGTCTCCGCCGACCACTTGCTGCATGCTTCCGATGCCGACATCCGTGCCATGGCGGATAAAGGCGTGGTTGCCACATTGCTCCCTCTTACCGCCTTTGCCCTGAAAGAGCCGTATGCCCGCGGGCGCGAGATGATTGATGCGGGCTGTGCCGTAGCATTGGCCACCGACCTCAACCCCGGCAGTTGTTTCTCCGGTTCTATCCCGCTGACCTTTGCGCTGGCATGTATCTATATGAAGATGAGTATCGAAGAAGCCATAACCGCCCTCACGCTGAACGGAGCAGCCGCCTTGAACCGGGCCGACAGCATCGGCAGTATCGAGGTAGGAAAGAAAGGAGACTTTGTGGTGCTGAACACGGACAATTACCATTTCCTGCCCTATTACGTGGGGATGAACTGTGTACACACCACGGTGAAGGAAGGTGTGCTTTATCCGGTGCTTTGAAACAGAAAACTAATACTTTATACTTTATATTTAATACTTAAATCCCATGTTAGTCGATTTAACAGTCAAAGAGTTTTTGAATAAAGTGGCGGGCAGCGATCCCGTCCCCGGCGGCGGAAGCATTGCCGCATTGAATGGAGCCGTCGCTTCGGCTTTGGCGGCAATGGTTGCCAACCTCACTATCGGCAAGAAAGGCTATGAGGAGCATGAAGAACTGATGAAACATATCTCCGAAGTGGCTTTGCAAGTGAAAGATACCTTCATCGGCGACATAGACCGCGACTCCGAGGCCTACGACAGCGTATTTGCCTGCTTCAAGATGCCGAAGGCCACCGATGAGGAAAAGGCCGCCCGCAGCGCAGCCATTCAGGAAGCTACGAAGTTTGCCGCACTTGTGCCTATGCAGGTGGCGCGCAATGCCTTCGAACTGATGACCGTCATTATGGACGTAGCCCGCCTGGGCAACCGCAATGCCGTAACCGATGCCTGCGTGGCAATGATGTCGGCCCGCTCTGCCGTGTTGGGAGCCTTGATGAATGTGCGCATTAACCTCGGTTCGCTGAAGGATAAGGAGTTCGTTGCCAAACTGCAAGCCGAAGCCGATGAACTGGAACGCCTTGCCTGCGCCAAAGAAAAAGAATTGTTGGACGAAATCAATGAGGAGCTCAAAGTATGAAGAATGTCTATTATGTCGGTTCGGGCGAGCTGACTTTCGAACTTATCGAACGCATCATTAACGAGAACCTGAAACTTGAGCTGGCTCCCGAAGCTAAGGAACGCATACAGAAATGCCGCGACTATCTGGATAAGAAAACCGTTGAATCGGCAGAGCCTTTGTATGGAATAACTACCGGGTTCGGCTCGTTGTGTAGTAAGAATATATCGCAAGACGAAGTGGGCATCTTGCAGGAGAACCTTATCAAGAGCCATGCTTGCAGCGTGGGCGAAGAGATACGTCCGGTCATCATCAAGCTGATGCTGCTGCTCAAGGCACATGCGCTTTCTTTGGGGCATAGCGGTGTGCAGGTGATTACCGTACAGCGCATCCTCGACTTTTTCAATAACGATGTGATGCCTATCGTCTACGACCGCGGTTCGCTCGGAGCATCGGGCGACCTTGCGCCGCTTGCCAATCTTTTCCTGCCGCTTATCGGTGTGGGCGATGTATATTATAAAGGTAAGAAGCGCGAGGCAATCAGCGTACTCGACGAGTTCGGCTGGGAGCCCGTCAAGCTGATGAGCAAGGAAGGACTTGCTTTGTTGAACGGTACGCAGTTTATGAGCGCCAATGGTGTCTTTGCCATCCTCAAAGCCTTCCGCCTCTCCAAGAAAGCCGATTTGATAGCAGCCCTTTCGTTGGAAGCCTTTGACGGCCGTATCGACCCCTTCATGGATTGTATCCAGCAAATCCGTCCCCACAAAGGACAAATCGAGACAGGCGAGAACGTCCGCAAGCTGTTGGAAGGCAGCGAACTCATCGCCCGTCCCGACAAGCATGTGCAGGACCCGTACTCTTTCCGTTGTGTTCCGCAGGTGCACGGCGCCACGAAAGATGCCATCAGGTATGTGTCTTCGGTACTGCTGACCGAAATCAATTCCGTAACAGACAATCCTACTATCTTCCCCGATGAAGACCGCATCATTTCGGGTGGAAACTTTCACGGGCAGCCGTTGGCTATTTCGTACGACTTTCTGGGCATAGCCCTTGCCGAGTTGGGTAATATTTCCGAACGCCGCATTGCCCAGCTCATCATGGGGTTGCGCGGACTGCCGGAGTTCCTGGTTGCCAATCCCGGTCTGAATTCGGGTTTCATGATTCCCCAATATGCCGCCGCTTCCATGGTGAGCCAGAACAAAATGTACTGTTATGCCGCCAGCAGCGATTCCATTGTATCCAGCAACGGACAGGAAGACCATGTGAGTATGGGCGCCAATGCCGCAACAAAACTGTTCCGCATCATGGACAATCTGAAACATATCCTTGCCATTGAATTGATGAATGCCGCGCAAGGTATCGACTTCCGCCGTCCGCAAAAGACTTCGCCCATTCTGGAACGTTTCCTGTGCGAATACCGCAAGGAAGTTCCCTTTGTGAAGGACGATATTGTAATGTACAAGGAAATTCATAAGACAGTGGCATTCCTCAGCCGCACTAAATTTGATTATTAGGATATTTCTCCTTGTATATCTGTTATATCCCTAATTTTTATTAACCATTTGAGAAAAGAAAGAAAACTTAATTGCTTAATTAAGTTTTCTTTCTATATTTGCTTGTTTTTATTTTGAAAAATGGATAAAAAGAGTTTTTGAATTTTAAAAGAAAGAGAAATGAGCGAATATACCAAGCATCTTGTCCCCCGTCCGGAACTGAGAGAGCGGATAATTGACACTGCGGTGGAAGCTTTTTCTGCGCACGGTATCAAGAGTATTACAATGGATGATATTGCCACTTCACTGGGCATTTCCAAACGTACCCTTTATGAAGTCTTTTCGGATAAGGAAACTTTGTTGGAAGAGTGCATACTGAAAGGTCAGAAGGAAGGGGATGAATTTTTGAAGAATGTACTTGCCACCTCCGGAAATGTATTGGAAGTTCTGCTGAAATGCTATCAGCGCAGCATCGAACAGTTCCATGCCACCAATAAGAAATTCTTTGAAGACATTAAGAAGTATCCCAAAGCCTATGCGCTGATGACGAACCGTCATAACCAGGATTCGGAAGAAACGGTAAACTTCTTTAAGGAAGGTGTGAAGCAGGGCATTTTCCGTGATGATGTAAACTTTGCCATTATCAATCTGTTGGTAAGGGAGCAGATAGACGTGTTGATGAATACGGACATCTGCAAAGAGTATTCCTTCCTTGAAGTCTATGAGTCTATAATGTTCACTTTTCTGCGCGGAATCTCTACGGAACAGGGGGCGCACGAGCTGGAAGCGTTTATCCGGGAATACCGTAAAAAGGTTGTGCCTGCAGACAATGACACGGAAACCAAATAGAATAACAATTAATAGTTTATGAAGATGCAGAGATTTTTTGAGGGTAAAAAATGGCTGTTGCTTATTGCCATAGTCTTGGCAGGCAGCCATGCACGGGCGCAAGGGACGAGGGATACCCTGATCTTGAACCTTGACAAAGCCTTGGAGATTGCTTTGAGCGACAATCCCACCATTAAAGTGGCGGAAGAGGAGATTGCCCTCAAGAAAGTGAGTCGTAAGGAAACTTGGCAGAACTTGTTGCCCGAGGCAAGTATTACGGGAAGTATGAGCCATACCATCACGGCTCCGCAGTTCAGTATCGGCGACCAAATCGTGAAAATGGGGCAGGACAAGGCGAATACCGCTGCGGGAACATTGAATATCAGTTTACCATTGTTTGCTCCTTCCGTCTATCGCGCCATGTCGATGACAAAGACGGATATAGAGTTGGCAGTGGAGAAGTCGCGGGCTTCCAAACTGGATTTAGTGAACCAGGTGACCAAAGCCTACTATCAGCTGATGCTGTCGCAGGACTCATACGAAGTTTTGCAGAAAAGCTATGAACTGGCGGAAGAGAACTATAATATTGTCAATGCCAAATATCAGCAGGGAGCGGTAAGCGAATTCGATAAAATCACCGCCGAGGTGCAGATGCGTAGCGTGAAGCCGAGTGTCATTTCCGCCGGAAATGCCGTTACGCTTTCCAAACTGCAACTTAAGGTGCTGATGGGCGTTACCGCCGATGTGGAGATTAAGATTGACGACAGTTTGGCGGCCTATGAAAGCATCGTGTTTGCCAATCAGTTGGAGAATGACGCTCACGAAGGTTTGGTGAACAATACTACCATGAAGCAATTGGAGTTAAACCGTCTGATGCTTCAGAAGAATATCAAGTCCTTGCGCACCAACTTCATGCCGACGATAGGATTGGGGTATTCTTATCAGTACCAGTCCATGAACAACGACAGTTGGAACATCTTCGATTACCATTACAGCGGCAGCTCTTCGCTGGTATTCAATCTGAGTATTCCTTTATATAAGGCAAGCAACTTTACGAAACTGAAATCTAACCGCATCCAGATGCGCCAGTTGGACCAGAACCGTATCGATACGGAACGTAAGCTGAACATGCAGATTACAAGCTACCAGGATAATATGGCAGCCAGCTCGGAGCAGGTATCCAGTAACAAGGAGAATGTGATGCAGGCCGAAAAGGCGGTGCAGATTGCCGGCAAGCGTTATGAAGTGGGAAAGGGTACGGTACTCGAACTGAATACTTCGCAGGTTCAGCTCACCGAGGCGGAGCTTACTTACAACCAATCCATATATGACTACCTGGTAGCTAAGGCCGACCTTGACCAGGTATTGGGAAGAGACTATATCATCAGTAATCAGAAATAAAACAAGAACAACGATATGAAGAAACGTTTTCAATTGATTGCCCTGCTTGCAGTAGCACTGTTGGGCGCTTGCAGCGGTGGAAAAGACAAAGTTGCCGTTGAGCAGGTGGACGAAAAGCCGAGAGTGAAGCTGGCGGATGTAAAAGCACGTCCGGTAGAACAGATTCATGAGTACACAGCTACCGTAGAAGCAGAGGTAAAGAACAACATAGCTCCTTCCTCTCCGGTACGCATCGACAGGATATTGGTGGAAGTGGGCGACCGCGTGTCCAAAGGTCAGAAGCTGGTCAGCATGGATGAGGCGAACCTGAAACAGACAAAGTTCCAGTTGGACAATCAGGAGATTGAGTTCAAGCGTATGGACGAACTGTATAAAGTGGGCGGTGCATCCAAATCGGAGTGGGATGCAACCAAGATGGCGCTGGACATAAAAGAAACGGCCTACCGCAATCTGCTGGAGAATACCGCGTTGCTCAGCCCGATAAACGGTGTTGTAACTGCCCGAAACTATGACAGCGGCGATATGTACAGCGGCGGCGAACCCGTGCTGGTGGTAGAGCAGATTATGCCGGTGAAGTTGCTTATCAATGTTTCCGAAACTTACTTCACCCAAGTGAAGAAAGGCGCTTCGGTAGCCGTGAAGCTGGATGTTTACGGAGACGAACTCTTTGAAGGCTATATCAGTCTGGTGTATCCTACAGTAGACCCGAACACCCGTACTTTTCCGGTAGAGATTAAACTCGCCAATAAAGACCGGAGGGTACGTCCCGGAATGTTTGCCCGCGCCACGCTTAACTTCGGAACCAAAAACAATGTGGTTGTACCCGATTTGGCCATCGTGAAGCAATCCGGTTCCGGCGACCGTTATGTATATGTGTACAAGGACGGTAAGGTTACCTATAATAAGGTAGAGCTCGGACGTCGCATGGGGGCCGAATACGAGCTGATTTCCGGTGTGCCCGACAACTCCCGGGTGGTTATAGCCGGACAAACCAAACTGGTGAACGGAATGGAAGTAGAAATAGCGGTTAGCGATTAGTGATTCGTGATTAGTGGTTTGCCGGTAAATAAGTTGCTAATCTCTAAACACTAAACACTAAACGTTAATCCCTAATCCCTAATCATTAAACGCTAATCCCTAATAATATGAGTTTATATGAAGGTGCGGTTAAGAAACCGATTATGACCTCGCTCTGCTTCCTGGCAGTGGTGATATTTGGTCTGTTCTCGTTGTCCAAGTTGCCTATTGATTTGTATCCGGACATTGATACGAATACGATTATGGTGATGACGGCCTATCCGGGAGCAAGTGCTTCGGATATCGAGAACAACGTGACCCGTCCGTTGGAGAATGTTTTGAACTCAGTCAGCGATTTGAAGCACATCACTTCCCGTTCTTCGGAGAATATGTCGCTGATTACGCTGGAGTTTGAGTTCGGTAATGATATTGACGTGCTGACAAACGATGTGCGCGACAAGTTGGATATGGTTAGTTCCGAACTGCCCGATGATGTGGAGAATCCTATCATCTTCAAGTTCAGTACGGATATGATTCCTATCGTGCTGTTGTCCGTACAGGCAAACGAAAGCCAGTCGGCGCTTTACAAGATACTGGACGACCGTGTGGTAAACCCTCTGGCGCGTATTCCCGGTGTGGGTACGGTGTCTATCAGCGGTGCGCCGCAGCGTGAAATCCAGGTGTACTGCGACCCCTATAAGCTGGAGGCGTACAACTTGAGTATCGAAACAATCAGTTCCATTATCGGTGCGGAGAACAAGAACATACCGGGCGGTAATTTCGACATCGGCAATGAGACTTATTCCTTGCGTGTGGAGGGTGAGTTTGACGACTCCCGTGAACTGGCGGATGTGGTGGTGGGCACCTATAACGGTGCTACCGTTTACCTGCGCGACGTAGCCCGGATTGTGGATACCGTGGAGGAACGTGCGCAGGAAACCTATAACAACGGTGTGCAGGGTGCGATGATTGTGGTTCAGAAACAGTCGGGCGCCAATTCGGTGGAGATTTCCAGGAAAGTACAGGAGGCGTTGCCCCGTCTGCAGAAGAATCTGCCGAGCGATGTGAAGTTGGGCGTCATTGTGGATACGTCCGAAAACATCCTGAACACTATCGACAGTTTGACGGAGACGGTGATGTACGCCCTGCTGTTCGTCGTGATTGTGGTATTCCTGTTCCTGGGACGCTGGCGGGCTACATTGATTATCTGTATTACGATTCCGCTTTCTCTGATTGCTTCGTTCATATACCTGGCAATATCGGGGAATACGATTAATATCATTTCGCTTTCGTCACTCTCCATAGCCATCGGTATGGTGGTGGACGATGCTATTGTGGTGTTGGAGAATGTCACGACACATATCGAGCGCGGTTCCGACCCGAAGCAGGCAGCGGTTCACGGAACGAACGAGGTGGCTATTTCCGTAGTGGCTTCTACGCTGACGATGATTGCCGTATTCTTCCCGCTGACCATGGTAACCGGTATGTCCGGCGTGCTGTTCAAGCAGTTGGGCTGGATGATGTGCGCCATTATGTTTGTATCCACCGTTTCGGCTTTGACGCTGACGCCGATGCTCTGTTCGCAACTGCTCCGCTTGCAGCGTAAACAGTCCAAGATGTTCCGAATATTCTTCGGGCCGATAGAGCACACATTGGACGGCTTGGACAACTGGTATGCACGTATGCTCAACTGGGCGGTGCGTCATCGTATGGTCGTGCTTGTCGGTTGTGTGATATTCTTTATCCTGAGCCTGTTCTGTGCAAAGACCATTGGTACGGAGTTCTTCCCGGCGCAGGACAATGCCCGTATTGCCGTACAGTTGGAGTTGCCTATCGGTACGCGTAAAGAAGTGGCGCAGGAGGTTTCGCAGAAACTTACCAATCAGTGGCTGCAGAAGTATAAGGGTGTCATGAAGATATGCAACTATACCGTAGGGCAGGCCGATTCGGATAATACCTGGGCTTCCATGCAGGACAACGGTTCGCATATCATTTCCTTCAATATCAGTTTGGTAGATCCGGCAGACCGTGATGTTACGCTGGAGACAGTCTGCGAGGAAATGCGCGAAGACCTGAAGGCTTATCCCGAATTCAGTAAGGCACAGGTTATTTTCGGCGGTAGTAATACGGGTATGTCGGCCCAGGCATCCGCCGATTTCGAGGTATATGGCTACAGTATGGAAGAAACCGACAGCGTTGCCGCTCGCCTGAAGCGCGAACTGCTGAACGTAAAAGGCGTGTCCGAAGTCAACATCAGCCGCAGCGATTACCAGCCCGAATACCAGGTGGACTTCGACCGCGAGAAGCTGGCGCTTCACGGACTGAACCTCTCTACTGCCGCCACCTATCTGCGCAACCGTATCAATGGTGCTACGGCTTCCAAGTATCGTGAAGACGGCGATGAGTATGATATCAAGGTGCGCTACGCCCCCGAATACCGTACCAGTCTTGAAAGTATCGAGAACATATTGGTATACAATGCCAAAGGCGAGGGCGTCTGTATCAAGGATTTGGGAAAGGTGGTGGAACGTTTTGCTCCGCCTACTATCGAGCGTAAGGACCGTGAACGTATCGTAACGGTGTCTGCCGTCATCTCCGGCGCTCCGTTGGGTGACGTGGTGGCTACGGGCAATGCCATTATCGATAGAATGGAGAAACCGTCCGACATAACCATTCAGGTGGCGGGTTCCTTTGAAGACCAGCAGGATTCGTTCCGCGATTTGGGAACACTCGGCGTATTGATTATCATCCTCGTGTTTATCGTAATGGCAGCCCAGTTCGAGTCGCTTACCTATCCGTTTATTCTGATTCTCTCCGTGCCGTTTGCCATGAGCGGTGTGCTGATGGCGCTGTTCATAACCGATACAACGCTGAGTGTGATGAGTCTGCTGGGCAGTATCATGTTGATCGGTATCGTGGTGAAGAACGGTATCGTACTCATCGACTACACCATTCTCTGCCGCGAACGCGGGCAGTCGGTGCTGAATGCCGTGGTTACGGCAGGCAAGAGCCGTCTCCGTCCGGTGTTGATGACGACCATGACTACCATTCTCGGTATGATTCCGATGGCCATCAGCAGCGGTCAGGGTTCTGAGATGTGGAGTCCTATGGCGATTGCCGTAATCGGCGGTCTGGCGGTTTCCACCATTCTGACTTTGATTTACGTTCCTACGATGTATTGTATCTTCGGTGGTGTCGGCATCAAACGCCAACGTCGCAAGATGCGCAAGCAATTGGATGCTTACTTCGAGGAACAGGCTAATAATTAATAGTTGACATTTAATAATTGAATAATGAAATCAGTATTAATCACATTCGATCAGGCATATTACGAGCGTATCATTGCTACACTCGACCGGCTCAATTGCCGGGGCTTCACTTATTGGGAGCAGGTTCGCGGGCGCGGTTCCAAGACCGGTGAGCCTCATTACGGCAGTCACGCCTGGCCTTCCATGTGCTCCGCCATTCTTACAATGGTAGAGGACGAGCGGGTAGAGCCCCTGCTGGAGGTCCTTCACAACATGGACAAGCAGACCGAGCAATTGGGGCTCCGGGCATTTGTCTGGAACATAGAGCGGACTGTTTAAAGTTTCTGCCATACAAACAGCAGTCAAGACTGTGTTAAAATGAACCTGACGATTTCTTTTTAGGAAGGACGATATTTATTTTCATCCGATTCTTTATCTTTGCGTCCGGATTAGTTATGGAAAAGAGCGTTTTAAAACATACAGGTTGGCTGATGCTTATTGTGCTGGCGGTACTTTTGCTGCTGAACTTGCTGCCGGGGGGCACGATAGGGGGCCATGTGTTGAGGCGGGTAGACATACTTGGCGATGTACGTCCCGTGCCGGAAGTCGTGAGCGAACCGGACAGTCTGTTGCCGCCGCCCCCGAAAGTGAAGCCCGCCTTTGTGGATACCTGTCGCAGCGGCATGACCTGCATTGAGGATTACAGCGACTCTACCCTGCGCGGCATGACACCTTTCTATCGCGCGCTGGATGAGTTGGCAGCAAAGCCCCGTCCGGTGCGTATCGCCTATTTCGGAGATTCTTTCATCGAGGCGGACATCCTGACGGCCGACCTGCGTGCGATGTTGCAGGAACGTTATGGCGGCTGCGGGGTAGGCTTCGTGACGATTACTTCTCCGGTCAACGGCTATCGGCCTACGGTGCGGCACAGCTTTGGCGGTTGGCAGAGCCATTCCGTTACGGACTCCGTATTCTTCGACCGTGGCAAACAAGGTGTTTCGGGCCATTATTTTATTCCGACTCCCGGAGCGTACGTAGAGCTTGGCGGACAGAGGAAGTATGCTTCCCGGCTCGATACTTGCGAACGTGCTTCTATCTTCTTTTATAATAAAGGCGAAGCCCGCCTTTCGGCATCCGTAAACAAGGGCGAACCGCAGACCGGGGCATTCCCGCCTGCCGACGGACTTCGTGAAATGAATGTAACAGGACGTATCGGCTCTGTACGTTGGAAAGTGGAGAGCGCCGATTCTACCTTATTCTACGGAGTGGCTATGGACGGCACGCAAGGGATTGCCGTCGATAATTTTTCGCTTCGGGGCAGTTCTGGTCTGTCTTTGCGTTCCATACCTGTCCGGACTATGCGCGAATTTAACGAACTGCGTCCGTACGATTTGATAGTCCTTCAGTACGGACTGAACGTAGCTACGGAACGCGGGCGTAATTACGACCGCTATCGCGATGGTATGCTGACGACCATTGCCCATTTGAAGCAAGCCTTCCCCCAAGCCGGAATTCTCATTGTCGGTGTGGGCGACCGCGAGTATAAAACCGAAGAGGGCAGCCTGCGGACCATGCCCGGCATTAAAAACCTTATCCGTTACCAGCAGAATCTGGCGGCCGACAGCGGGGTGGCTTTCTGGAATATGTTCGAAGCCATGGGCGGTGAAGGCAGTATGGCGGATATGGTGCATGCCAAACCTTCTTTAGCCAATTACGATTATACGCATATCAACTTCCGTGGCGGCAAGCATCTGGCGGAACTGCTTTATGAGGCTCTGGTTTATGGCAAAGAACAATACGACAGGAGGCGTGCCTATGAAGCGGAGCCATAAAAGGAGCCGGTACTTGGCCGATTTACGGTTTGCCGTTTGCTGCGCGGTATTGGCGTTGCTCTTCCTGCCGGTGCAACGGAACTATGCCCAAGATGTGCTTCCGGGTTGTCCCCGGCTTCAGAAAACGGCATTTGATTGCGACACGCTTAGAATCTACGGACAGCGTACGGATACGCTGCCCATTCCTCTCATCACCCTGCCCGCAGCCTTTCGGCAACTGGGTGGGAACGAGCTGATAGACAGCATCGGCATCCTGAAGCCCTTTTGGGAGAAACTGCGCATGCTCCGCCTGGGCATCGCTGTCGATACGGTACGCATCGTGCATGTGGGCGACAGTCATATCCGTGGCCATATCTTTCCCGAAACCACGGGCGGGTTGCTTCAAAGAACATTCGGAGCACTGTCTTATACGGACATGGGGATAAACGGTGCGTTTTGTACAACCTTTACCCGTCCGGACCGTGTGGCGGATATCGCTGCGTTGCATCCCGACCTTGTCATTCTCTCTTTCGGAACGAACGAGAGCCACAACCGGCGTTATAACTCCATACTGCATTACCGGCAGATGGAAGAACTGGTGTGCATGCTTCGCAAGAGTCTGCCCGATGTTCCGATGCTGATGACTACTCCGCCCGGTTCATACGATAGTTTCCGTCAGCGCCGTCGCCGGCGTACCTATAAGATTAATCCCCGTACTGCTGTTGCCGTACAGACCATCCGCCGTTTTGCCGATGCCAACGGACTGGCGGTGTGGGATATGTACGAGACTTTCGGCGGTGTCCGCCGGGCTTGTCTCAACTGGCAGGAAGCGCGTCTGATGCGTCCCGACCATGTGCATTATCTTCCGGAAGGATATGCATTGCAGGGCGAGATGTTCTATCGCGCTCTGCTGAAAGCGTATAATGACTATTGCAGTCAGTGAATGTAGTTAACTCATTTAGCCGTAAACCGACCGATGTGGAATATTAGCGAACTTTTGAACAAACTGAATATAGACCCTACCCGCCTGCACGACC
>OGOC01002107.1_pt1 | contig 13891 bp, 8 predicted proteins | sample 1552561 | NCBI WGS metagenome assembly OGOC01 (sample SAMEA2580148, study PRJEB22360) | human gut metagenome | biome: human gut; feature: human-associated habitat; material: faeces | place: Denmark | collected 2008/2010
CGAACTCCTCGTTCTTCTGCGAGTAGATCAGCGTACCGATCAGGTCGGCCGGCAGCAGGTCGGGGGTGAACTGTATACGCGAGAATCCGGCATCCACGGCTTTTGCCAGCGTGGTGATGGCCAGGGTCTTGGCCAGTCCGGGCACGCCTTCCAGCAGGATGTGTCCGTTCGACAGCAGCCCGATCAGCAGCGTGTCGACCAGATGGCTCTGCCCCACGATGACCTTGCCCATTTCCGTGCGGAGCGTATCGACGAATACCGATTCGCGTTCGATCCGCTCGTTGAGTTCTTTGATGTTGATGACTTCGCTCATTGTTTTATTATATGTTGAATTTCATGCTTCATACCCTGCGCCCGGCATCTTTTGCCCGCAGCTTCCGCATCCGCCCGGCGCAAACGTTGCCGTATTGTCGTCGGATACGCAAGTCTTGATTTATTATTGGGAACGATTCCCGAATGAAATTATTGCAAAATTAATAAAATTACGGATAAAATGTTTTGAATTTCCCCTTTTTTGCTATCTTGTAATCACTTACCGCTTGAACCCATGCTATGCGAAAATTGTATTATTTAGCCTGCAGTATTGTCTTATCCGGCCTTACCGCCTGTGAAGTGCCTCCGCTGGCGGATGGAAGCTCTGCTGTAACGGTTGAAGGCGTTGCGACGGCTCCGGTCTCGCACACGATTCCCGCAGCGAAGGCACTGGAACATCTTGCCGGGGCACTGGTTGCCCTTGACGGGCCGACCCGTTCTCCGGGTGAATCGAGAACCGTGCAACGCGTTACGGCGGTTACGCGGGCCGACCTGAGGGCGTCTGCGACCCGCAGCGGAGGATGTTCTGCCGACTCGCTTGTTTATTTAGTCGAGTTCGAAGATGGAAAAGGCAGTGCCATTCTGGCTGCGGACGACCGGCTCGAACCTGTTATCGTGATCTACGATACGTATAAAATGAAGAAGGAAGATTTGCGGGAACCGCCGGTCGATCCGGATGCTTGGCGGACACTTGAAAATCTTTATTGCGAAGAGGATGACGACTATTATCTGGGGGCAAGCGAACTCCCGGAGCTACCTGTCGAAAATACGCTTTTGGAACATCAACTCATCTACGATTATATCAATAAGGAAGTAGAAGATACGGGCGGTGCTGTTTATACGGTTGAGAGCGGTTGGAATCTGAGCCGATCCGTGAGCCCCATGCTGACGACTCAATGGCATCAGGGAGCCCCGTTTAAACTACGTTTTCCGATTACTGCTTCGTGGACTATCTGGGCTCCGGCCGGATGTGTCACGATCGCCGTGGCCCAGATTATGAACTATCACCAATTTCCGCGCAATTATTGTGATTGGTCGCTGGTAAATCAATATAATCCTAACGACCCCCTTGAAGATAATGGCCAGGATGTGCTGGACGAAGTCGCGTTATTGTCTAAAAAGGTGGCTGGCGGTTGTCGTGTGGAATGTAATTTTTTTGGCTCCGGGGAAACTTTTTCCACGCCGGCCAAAGCCAAGCGTTTTCTTCGCGATGTGGGCTATACCGGTACCGAGAAACATCTCGGATATGATGCGGACGTGATTAAGAAAACGCTGGATAACGACTGCCCTGTCTTTATCGGGGCTTTGGCTTCCAGCAATCATGGTCACGCATGGGTGATCGACGGATATCTGAATTACGAAAACATCATCAAAACCTACAACGGCCCTACCACTTTGTTGAAAACAAACACAGTGAATAAACTATTCGTACACTGTAATTGGGGCTGGCAGGATACTGACAAAAACGGATATTATGCCAGTAAGGTTTTTGACACCCGAAAAGGGCCTGCGGATTTGAACGGGTATCCGGCGGCGACTCGCGGGGTCAATACTAAAAATTACACATGGTGGTTCCGCATCGTTACTTATAACAAACCCCGATAGTTATGAAAAAACTGATTATATTGTGTAGTGCCGTATTGGGCTCCTTGCTGTTTTGCGGATGTCTTCCGAGCTCTGCGCCTTACGAGGATTTTTACTCCCGGTCGTTCGTCTTGCGGTATTGTCAGGTAAGCGATATCTCGATCGAACGTCGGTATTATTCCGAAGACGATCCCGATTACAACCTGGGCTATTTTATCCGGGTTGTTTCCGATAAACTTTATCGGGCAAACAGGAACGGTGAAGAAAAACAGGTCTACGATGCACTTTGCGAAAAATACAATGATGTGACCTATAACCGTAAGGTGCGATACTCTTACGATGAATACTATCCTCCCAGGTGTTCCTGCTTTTTTACGGACTTGGAGATATGGAGCACTGCCGACTGGGATGCCGGTCATCCGGCGGGAACGCCGCTCGATGACATCGTGCGTTTCAAAAGCGATACCCCCTGGCCTTATATCCGGAGCGGTTATACGCAGCGGTATTCCGACAAGAAAAGGGGCGAATACTATCCGGTCTATTGCCTGGTTTCGGAACTTACGGCGGACGACATGACCCTGTTGCCGGATTCCTTTTTTATCCTGTTTACCTCGCGTCCCTCCCTCGACCTGCAACATACCATCCGTGTCCGGTTGACCGACGATGCCGGGAATGTGTACGAGGCTGGCATCGACGTGGATTTCAGCCTGTGACCCGAACCATCCGTGCGGAAACGGGTATTTCTGTCCCTGTCGTTGGCTGTGTTTTCGGATGTCCCGGCAGTGTTGCATCCGGCCGGCAGTCCGCTCCGGATTGCTGTGCCCCCGAATCGGCGTGCGGGGCTTTCCCGGTAAATTTTATTCCAAAATCGGCAGGGCTCTGCCGAAGGGCTTGCGAAAAAGTATTAACTTTGCAGCCATGGAACACAAAGAATCTCCGATACTGCAAGGCCTGAACCCCGCACAGCTCGCTGCCGTGGTCAACTACGACAGCCCGTCGCTCATTATCGCCGGCGCCGGTTCGGGCAAGACGCGCGTGCTGACCGCGCGCATCGCCTATATGATCGAGCAGGGCGTGGCGCCCTTCAACATCCTGGCGCTCACCTTCACCAACAAGGCCGCCCAGCAGATGCGCGAGCGCATCGCGCAGATGATCCCCGATAACCGCAGCCGCTATATCCGCATGGGTACGTTCCACTCGGTCTTTTCGCGCATCCTGCGCGAGAACGCCGAAAAGATCGGTTTCCCCGAGTCGTTTACGATCTACGAGCCCTCGGACTGCAAGAACCTCATCAAGACCATCGTCCGCGAACTGAACCTCGCGGACGAGAAATACAAGCCCAACCTCATCGCCTCGCGTATCTCCTACGCCAAGAACTGCCTGGTGACGCCCGGCGCCTACCTCGCCAACTCGGTCTATGCCGCCGAAGACCGGCAGGCGCAGATCCCCGAGTTCGGCAATGTCTACAATATCTACTGCCAGCGCTGCCAGCGCAACGGCGCAATGGACTTCGACGACCTGCTCTTGCAGACCAACATCCTGCTGCGCGACGCCCCGGACGTGCTGGCGCGCTACCAGGAGCTGTTCAAATACATCCTGGTGGACGAGTACCAGGACACCAACTACGCCCAGTACGTCATCATCCGCCGCCTGTCGCAGCTCCACTCCCGGGTCTGCGTCGTGGGCGACGACGCACAGTCGATCTACTCGTTCCGCGGTGCCAAGATCGAGAACATTCTCTCCTTCCAGAAGGATTTTCCCGCGGCCAGGGTCTTCAAGCTCGAGCAGAACTACCGCTCGACCCGCACGATCGTCGATGCGGCCAATTCGGTCATCGTCCGCAACTCCAAGCGCATGGAGAAGCACTGTTTCTCGGCCGGCGACGTGGGTGAGCCGATCCGCATCCTCAAGGCCTATACCGACCGCGAGGAGGCCGAAATGGTGGTCTCCGACCTGCGCGACAAAGTCCGCTCAGCGGGCGACGACTGGTCGGAAGCGGTGATCCTCTACCGCACCAACAACCAGTCGGCCGTGCTGGAGGACAACCTCCGCCGCCGCGGCATTCCCTACCGCATCTACAAGGGCAGTTCGTTCTACGACCACAAGGAGGTCAAGGACATGCTGGCCTATATCCGGCTGGTGATCAACCCGCGCGACGACGAGGCGTTCAAACGCATCGTCAACTATCCGACGCGCGGCATCGGCGACACGACCGTGCAGCGCATCGCGCAGCTGGCCGCCGAGCGGGGCGTCTCGATGTGGGAGGCGGTCGACGCGCTGGTCGCCGAGCCGGCCGCCGATCCCGTGCAGAAGACCATCGCCCGCAAGGTGGCGGACTTCGTGGCGATGATCCGCTCGCTGTCGCTCGCCCGCAACGAGAAGGGGCTTTACGACTTCGGGCTCGAGATCGCCACCCGCTCGGGCATCCTCGCGGCCTACCGCGCCGAGAATACCCCCGAGGCGACCTCGGCATTGGACAATATCGAGGAGCTGCTGAACTCGATGCAGGAGTTCAAGGAGCGGTGCGACGCCGAAATCCGCAACGGGGAGCGTCCGCAGGACGAAGAGGCGACCATCGAGGAGTGGTTGCAGAACGTCATGCTGGTGACCGACATGGACAAGGACGACCCCGAAGACCGCAACAAGGTGACGCTGATGACCGTCCACTCGGCCAAGGGGCTGGAATACAAATACGTGTATATCGTCGGGCTGGAGGAAAACCTCTTCCCCTCGCAGCGGGCCGCCGAGTCGCCCGACGGCATGGAGGAGGAGCGGCGCCTGTTCTACGTGGCGCTCACCCGTGCCAAGGTCGAGGCGACGATCTCCTACGCCGAGATGCGTTTCAAGTGGGGCAACATGGAGTTCTCGCGCCCGAGTTGCTTCCTGCGCGAGATCGACCCGAAATATGTCAGGGCCGACTTCGGTACCGGCGCCGACGACGACCGCCCGCACCGCTCGCCCGACGGATCCGCACCTTCGGCCATCGACGAACTGCGCCGCCGCTTCGACTACCGTTTCCAGCAGAAACAGCAGGCTGCGGGCGGGAACAATCCCGGCTCGGGCGGCGGCCGGCCGGGCAGCAACCCCGGCCGCGGCAATTTCGGCGGTCGCCCCTCCGACGGCGAATCCGGCCCCGCAAGGCGTTTCGCCCGGGCTGCGGCACCCCGCGACGCCCGCCCGCAGGGGCGTCCCGACCCGGCGCTCGTCCAGGCCCCGCGCCCCTCGACCGACGGCATGCGCCGCATCGGTGTGCGGCAGGCGACCGACGGCGGTGTACCCCTCGGCGATACGATGCCCGTCAGCGGCGATTATACCGTGGGACAGCGCGTCGAGCACCCCAAATTCGGCGTGGGTATCGTGCAGCGCATCGAGACCCTCGCCACCGACCACAAGCTGGTCGTGGCCTTCGACGGCGCGGGCGAAAAGACCCTGCTGGCCAAATTCGCCAAACTGACCAAACTGTAACGGCGCGAAACTGCGCCGGCAGATACCGGTAACCCCGCTGAATCTCCCTTCGAAAGGGGCTGCGTTAGATAATTTTTGTTAAATTTGACCCAATGGACTATCCTGTATTTCCGCTGGTGTCGGTCTGCATGACCACCTACAACCACGAAGCTTACCTTGCCCAGGCCATCGAGAGCGTGCTGGCGCAGCAGACCTCGTTCGGGGTCGAGCTGGTGCTGGGCGACGATTGCAGTACGGACTCCACGGCCGCTATTTGCCGCGAATACGCGGAGAAATACCCCGGCCGCGTGCGTTTCGTCACGGGCCAGCGCAACGTGGGCTGGCGTGCCAACTACCTCCGCACGTTCGAGGCCTGCCGCGGGAAATACGTGGCCTACTGCGACGGCGACGACTGGTGGAGCGACCCCCGCAAGTTGCAGATGCAGGCCGACCTGCTGGAGTCCGACCCCTCGTGCGGGATGTGCTATACGCGCGCCAGCAACTATTACCAGAACACCGGCCTCACCGAACCCGATCACGAGGAGCACTTTACCGACTTCGACCACCTGCTTTGCCGGCTCACCATCGCCAACTGCGCCACGCTGGCGCGCCGCGACCTCATCGCCCGCTACTATGCCGAGGTGCGCCCCGACGAGCACCCCGAATGGCTTACCGACGACGCCCCGATGTGGCTCTGGTTCGCGGCCTGCAGCCGTGTGCGCTACCTCCCGGCCATCACGGCGGTGCACCGCCGCCTGCCGCAGAGCGTGAGCCATAGCACGGAATATCCCCGCCGGATCGCCTTCTGCGACTCCCTGATGGACATAAGCCTGTGGTTCGATGCCCGTTACGGTGCACGCCGCAACCGGTTCCGCATCCTGCGGCGGCGCAGTTCGGTCGCGTTGTGGGTACTCTCCTGGAACGGTTCCGTCGGCGAATACCTCGCCCGGTGGCGCCGCGACGTGGCTGCCTGTCCGCGCCTGCTGTTCTGCCCCGAAGGCTGCGGGCTCCTCGTGAAGAAGATTTTGTTCCGACGTAAAAAACAACGACTATGACTACCAAAGAGCGTTACGACGGCGTTATCGCCTGGTTCTCGGAGCACATGCCCGTGGCCGAGAGCGAATTGCACTATACGGATCCCTACCAGTTGCTCGTGGCCGTGATCCTTTCGGCGCAGTGTACCGACAAGCGGGTCAACATGACTACGCCCGCCCTGTTCGAGCGCTTCCCCACGCCGTTCGAAATGGCGAAGGCCACGGCCGAGGAGATTTACCCCTATATCCGGAGCATCTCCTACCCGAACAACAAGGCCCGCAACCTCGCGGGCATGGCGCGTATGCTGTGCGAAGAGTTCGGGGGCGAGGTGCCGAGCGACCTGCAGCAGATGCAGCGCCTGCCGGGCGTGGGGCGCAAGACGGCCAACGTGCTGGGTGCCGTGCTGTGGCAGAAGGAGGTGATGCCGGTGGACACGCATGTCTTCCGTGTCTCGAACCGTATCGGGCTGACGACCAATTCGAAAACTCCGTTGCAGACCGAGCTGACGCTCGAAAAGAACATCCCTTCGCACCTGTTGCCGGTGGCTCACCACTGGCTGATCCTCCACGGACGTTACGTCTGCATGGCGCGCAGCCCCAAGTGCGGCGAATGCGGGATCGCCGCCTGGTGCCGCAAATACGCCGCCGACCACCGGACGAAAGGGTAGGTGCCCCCCCCCGACGTTTTGGGGCGTTTGCCCGGGGAGGCTTTGCCGGGACGGTTCGTTCCCCGATCGACACCCCCGCCCGATCGACAGCCCCCTCCCGGTACGGCCCGCCTCCTGCGCGGGGCATGATCCGGCCGCCGGGGACACCCTGAACACAAAAAAAACAGATCAACCCAATCCAAACCTCAGACCTATGACCAAGATCGTCCTGAAATTCCTGTTGTTGCTGTTCGTGCCCTTTTTTGCGCAGGCGCGTGACACCGATTCGCTGCGGGTGCTGTGGGTCGGCAACAGCTATACCTATTACAACGACATGCCGTCCACCGTCCGGCAGATCGCCGCGACGCAGAAGGTGAAACTCTCCTGTACGCGCTTCCTCAAGGGCGGCGAGCGCCTTTCCGGCCACCTGAAAAACCAGAAGCTGCTCGACGCCATCGCCGCGGGCGGCTGGGATTACGTCATCCTCCAGGAGCAGAGTTCCGCGCCGGCCATGCCGACCCGGCAGGTCGCGCGGGAAGTCTACCCTGCGGCGCGTACGCTCGACAGCCTGGTGCACGTCGCGTCGCCCGATGCCCGTGTGATCTTCTACATGACGTGGGGGCATAAGAACGGCAACCGCTTCCCGATTCCGGAGTACCCGCCCGCCAACAGCTACGGCACCATGCAGGAACGGCTGATTACCAGCTACCTCGAAATGGCCTACGACAACGACGCGTGGTGTGCCCCCGTGGGCATGGCATGGCGCCGGGTGCGTGCCGAAAGGCCCGATTACGTGCTCTATGCGCAGGATTGTTTCCACCCCGGGCCGCTGGGCAGCTACCTGGCCGCGAACGTGATTTTCACCACGATCTACGGCAAGCCCTACCAGACCGCCTGCACGCTGGACTTCCCGGCCGAACAGGCCGAATACATCCAGCGTGTGGCGCAGCAGACCGTGCTGGAAAACCTCACGCTGCTGAATATAAAAAGGTAATCGGATTTGTACGGATTCATGCCCGCGCTTCGACAAGCGCGGGTTTTTTCGGATCTTGGACGCCCGCCGGCCTTGCCGCAGGCCGTTCCGCCGGACAGGATGCCTGCTCTCACCGCTCGCTCAGCTCCAGCCAGCGCATCGTCTTTTCGTCGATCGACGCGATCAGCTCCGCTATGCGCCGTGACTGCGCCGTGAGCTCCTCCACCGGGAGCGTCCCCGACGAGAGCGACGCCTCGAGTGCCGCTTTCTCGGCCTCGAGCGCCGGGATTTCCGTTTCGAGCGCTTCCAGCTCCCTCTTTTCGTTGAACGAGAGCTTGCGCGGCACAGCCTCCGCCGCCTGTGTTTTCGCCGCCTGTGTTTTCGCCGCCTGCGGTTTGGGGCGGGCCTGTGCGGCTTCGGCGCGGCGTGCCGCTTCGTATTCGCGCTTCCAGGCCACGTATTCCGAGTAGGTTCCCGCAAAATCCCTGATCTCGCCCCCGCCGCAGAAAACCAGCAGGTGGTCGGCGACCTTGTCCACGAAATAACGGTCGTGCGACACCACGATCACGCAGCCTCTGAACGCTTGCAGGTACTCTTCCAGGATGCCCAGCGTTACGATGTCCAGGTCGTTCGTCGGCTCGTCCAGCACCAGGAAATTGGGGCTCTGCATCAGCACCGTGCAGAGGTATAACCTCCGCCGCTCGCCGCCGCTCAGGCGTGCCACGTAATTGTATTGCGTTTCCGGTGTGAAGAGGAAATGCTGCAGCAGCTGCGAGGCGCTCATCCGCCGCCCGTCGCCCAGTTCGACCTGTTCGGCGATCGCCGTCACCACGTCGATCACCCTCATCGAGTCGTCGAACTCTAGCCCCTGCTGGCTGTAATAGCCGAAGCGAACGGTTTCGCCTATGTCGATCACACCGCTGTCGGGTCGTTCGATGCCCGTCAGCAATTTGAGAAACGTCGACTTGCCGCAACCGTTGTCGCCCACGATCCCCAGCTTTTCGTAGCGGGTGAAGTTGTAGTTGAACTTGTCGAGGATCACCACGTCGCCGAAGCGCTTGCTCACGTCGCGGGCCTCGAATATCTTGGTGCCGATCCGCGACGCCCCGACGTCGAGCCGCACCTCGCCGCTGCGGCGCGTCGTTTTGAGCCGCGATTCGAGATCGCGGAACGCGTCGATGCGCGACCGCGCCTTGGTCGCCCGCGCCTGCGGCTGGCGGCGCATCCACTCCAGTTCGCGGCGGTAGAGGTTCATGTCGCTCGCCCGCTGTGCCGCGTCGGCCGTTTCGCGCTCCTGTTTCTTTTCCAGGTAATAGGAGTAGTTGCCCGCATAGTGGTAGATCCGGCGGTTTTCCATTTCGAGGATGTCGCTGCACACGCTGTCGAGGAAATACCGGTCGTGGGTCACCATCAGCAGTGCGGCGCTGCTCGCCGCGAGGTACTCTTCGAGCCACTCGGTCATGTCGGTGTCGAGGTGGTTGGTCGGCTCGTCGAGGATCAGCAGGTCGGATTCGCTGATCAGCACGTTGGCCAGCGCCACGCGCTTGAGCTGCCCGCCCGAGAGGGTTTCCACTTTTTGCCCGAAGTCGCGGATCTTGAGCCGCGAAAGGATCCGCTTGGCGCGCTGCTCGTAATCCCACGCTTCGAGGGCATCCATCCGCGCCATTGCCTCCTGCAACCCTTCGCCCGACGCATCGCCGATCGCCCGCTCATACTCCGCGATAGCCTTCAGGGCGGGGCTCTCCGAGTGGAAGCAGGCTTCCAGTACGGTCATGCCCGCCGGGTATGCGGGGCTTTGTTCCAGGTAGGCGATCCTCAGGCCGCGGCGCGGCACGACGCTGCCCGCGTCGTGGCTTTCCTTCCCCGCGATGATGTTCAGCAGCGTGGTTTTCCCCGTGCCGTTCTTCGCCACGAGGGCCACGCGCCGGCCCTCCTCGATCGTGAACGAGATATTTTCGAAGAGCACCTGCTCGCCGTACGATTTGGTGAGGTTTTCCACCTGGAGACAAGAAGCCATAACGTGTGATTTAGATTTGCAAAGCTACGCAAAATTCCCGAACCGTGCCAATCGCCGTCCCGGAAAGGGGCTCCGGCCCCCGGAAAACGGGCTGCCCCTCCCCGAAAAAAGGACGGCGCACGACGGTCATATCCCCTCGTGCGCCGTTTCTCGTTGCCGGACTTCCCCCGGAAACGTTGTGCCGTTCCGGTTTTTCACCCCTCCCGGCGCCATGCTTTCCGGGCGGTTCCCTTCTTCCGTCAACCTCCCTTTTCCCGGGTTGCGGGTTCCCGTCACAGTGTTTTCTCCGGCACCGGATCCCTCCCTGCGGCATCCGCTTTCCCGGACACCCGTTTCCAGACACTATTTTTCCCCGCCCTGCCTTTCGGGCGCACTACCAGTTCTTGCGCAGGTCGCGCGTCAGGGGGAACTCGGTGATGCGCAGCGTCGTGCAGCCGTAGGGGATCAGCGTGATCTCTTCGGCGGGGTTGGCGGTCTCGTTGGTGCTGTACGGCTGGGGGCCGGCGCTCTCCTGGTAGAGCACCCATTCGTCGAGTCTGCGCCCGCGCGCCCTGATCTCCACCGGGGCGTTTTCCAGCGTCCACGGATAGGCGTCGCCGATGTCGCGCCGCTCGACCCTGAATGCCTCCGCAATGCGTTCGGGGCGGACGTCCTCCTCGAAGAGCGTGTAGTTCCACGGGGTTGTAGGCCGCACCTCGTAATACCACGGGCCGTAAATCTGTTTGCCCGGGTTGCGGACTTTCGACCATTGTTCGCCGATGCGCAGCGAGTAGACCAGCGGCCCGCGCTCGACGACGGCCGAGCGTTCGTACCAGCGGCTGACGGCGACCTCCATCGGCAGGCGGAGCGTCACCACGTCGCCCGTGCGCCATGCGCGCCGCACTTCCGCCACGGAACCTTTCCCGGGCGACGCCACGGCCTGACCGTTCACCGCTACGGTCGCCCCCTCGCACCAGCCGGGGATGCGCAGGCGGAGCGGGAATTCGGCCGTTTTCACCTTGCGGCCGTCGATCCTTATCTCGAAACGTATCTGCTCGTCGAAGGGGTATTGCGTCCGCTCGGCGATCGTCACCCGTACGCCGCCGGCCACTTCGGCCGTGACGTTGCAGGGCGAGTAGACCATCGCGGCCAGCCCGCCGTCGTGGGTGGCATACCACAGGTTTTGCGTGAACTTGGGCCATCCCTGGTGCATGTTCGACGTGCAGCAGGCATAGCCCGTCAGCAGGCCGTAGAGGATGTCCGTGCCGTCGTGGCTCTGCTCGAAATTGCGGCGGTGGTCGGTAATCATCACCTGGTTGACCTGCTGGTAGTACTGGCGGGCGTCATAGGCGTCCGTGGCCTGCGTGGGCAGGGCGTTGAACGCCACGCGCTCCAGATGGTCGGCGAACTGCACGTCGCCCGTGATTTCGGCCATCTCCTCCAGCGAGTACATCATCTCCACGGCCGTGCAAAGCTCCGAACCCTGCGTCGGGGCGGCGCCGTGCAGCGCCTCGTCGCCCCCGTACAACCCCGTCGGCAGGCCGATGTAGCGGCGTATGTCCTCGAAGCCTTTCTTCACGGCCGCCACATGCGCCGGGTCGTTGCTGCGCTGGTAGTAGACCACCGGCTCCTTGATCCCCTGCGCGAGGTTCACGCAGTGCAGCGAGAAGGGCGTCGGGATCACCTCCCCGCCGGCGAGGATGCCCGTCCAGTCGAACGTCTGCCGGTGGATCAGGTCGCCCAGCTCCAGCAGGAATTCGTCGCCCGTGATGTTGTAAAGCCAGTAGACGATGCCCAGATTGTCGCCGCCGCGCTGTTCGCCCCAGAAAGTCCAGTGCCCCAGCGGGGTCTTCGGAAGCTCGCGCAGCTGGTAACGGAAATAGGCGCTCATCAGTTCGATGACGCGCTCGTCGCCCGTCGCCGAGTAGTATTGTTGCAGCACCTTGAGCATGACCATCTTGGGCCACCAGTCGCGGGCGTTGTCGCGCTGTATGGCCGGGCTTTCGAACGGACGGTCTTCCGCCGGGCCGAAATAGCCGTCGGGCTGCCGGCTGCCGAGCGCCCACTCGACCCAGGGGCGGGTCTTTTCGATCAGCCGTTCGTCGCCGAGGATATAGGCCAGCGGCAGCAGCCCGTCGATCCAGTAGGGGCCGCGTTCCCAGACGTCGCCGTCGCCGCCCAGCCAGCCGTTGCGCGGGCCCATCACCTCGGGGTAGACCGAATCGAGGTGCCCCGTCAGCCCGTCGGCCTGACGCTGCAACTGGTCGCGGAGCCACCCTTCGGCGCGGATGGCGCCCAGCGGAAGTTTCACGAAGGGCTTTTCGCGCAGCGGGGCGCGGTTGTTGGCATAGGGTGCCGCGGCCGTCGCGGCGGTCGTTACCAGGAGCAGGCCTGCCAGCAGCAGGGACATGAGTTTTTTCATACGTACGGTTTTGGTTAGCCGGGACAAAATTAACGAAATTCCCGGCTGCGGGGTGTATGCAAACGTGCAAATTCAGTATGCATCGGCGGGCGCGGTTTGTTATCTCCCTCTTTTTTGCTACCTTTGCCCAGTATCACCAATGTGAAGCAAGGCTGAAATGGAGCTATCGAAAGAGCGTATCGAATCCCTCAGGGAACTTCTCGCCCCGGCAAACCGTAAGATCGTGATTGTCGCCCATACCAATCCCGACGGCGATGCCGTGGGTTCTTCGCTCGCCTGGGCCGAGGTGCTGCGGGGAATGGGACACGAGGTAACGTGCATCGTCCCGAACAAATACCCCTATTTTCTCGACTGGATGCCGGGTATCGGCCAGGTCGTGGTCTTCAAGAACGACACCGCGGGCGATGCCGTGCGCGCCATCGCCGAGGCCGACCTGCTCTTCTGCCTCGACTTCAACGCCGTGTCGCGGCTCGAAATCCTGAGCGATACGATCGAGGCCAACACCACGGCGCGCCGCGTGCTGATCGACCACCACCTTTCGCCCGACGGGCATTTCGACCTCTCGTTCTCGTATCCCGATTCGTCGAGCACCTGTTTCCTCGTATACAGTATCATCGAAGCGCTGTTCGGCACCGATGCCATTACGCGGCAGATGGCCGAGGCGCTCTACGTGGGCATCATGACCGACACGGGCAACTTCGCCTACTCGTTCCTCACGCCGGAGCTGTTCCGCGCCGTGGCGGTGCTGGTCGAGAAGGGCATCAGCATCCCCGAGATACACAACAACGTCTATAACGCCTATACCGAAGGCCGCGCACGATTGTTCGGCTATGTCATCAACCGCAAGATGGAGATCATCCAGGACGGGACGGTGGCCTATATGTCGCTGATGGAGAACGAAATGCGCCGTTTCCAGTTCCAGCAGGGCGACAGCGAGGGTTTCGTGAACTACGCGCTGACGATCAAGAAGATGAAGATGTCGGCCATGTTCCTGGCCCACCGCAAGTTCATCCGCGTGAGTTTACGTTCGCGCGGAGATGTCGACGTCAACCTCTTCGCCCGCAAGTACTTCAACGGCGGCGGCCACAAGAATGCCGCGGGAGGTAAATCGTTCGTTTCGATGCAGGAGACTATCGACCACTATATCAAGTCGGTAAAGGAGTTCGCCCAAGACGGGCATCTGGGTTGAGGACGCTATGGCTGGTGGCCTTGCGCCGATAACCTACGAAAGTTATGGACGATTTCCGACTTAAAGTTTTTATCACCGCAGCCCGGACGCTCAGTTTCACCCGGACTGCCGAGCAGCTGTTCATTTCCCAGCCCGCCGTCAGCAAGCATGTCGGTGAGCTCGAATCCCGTTACAAGGTGCAACTCTTCGTCCGCCGCGGCAGCCGCCTGGAACTCACCGCGGCCGGCGAGACCCTGCTGACCTGCGCCGAACGGCTGGGGCGCGGCCACCCCCGCCCCGGAGCACCAGTT
>OGOC01002119.1_pt1 | contig 13807 bp, 8 predicted proteins | sample 1552561 | NCBI WGS metagenome assembly OGOC01 (sample SAMEA2580148, study PRJEB22360) | human gut metagenome | biome: human gut; feature: human-associated habitat; material: faeces | place: Denmark | collected 2008/2010
GCTACCGGTCAGGTCAGCCATCTGTGCATAGTGGAATTCAGTGTCAATTCCAAGACCGTTCAGAAGAGTAGCAGCATCGGATTCTGCTTCCCATCCGTTCATTTCTGCAAACTCACCCTCAAGCTCGCTGGCACGGATGCCATCTTCGTCTGTGAAATCTTCCTTTGCGTAAATGGCTTCTTTCTCTTTCATGATCTGATAGAGTCTTTCATTACCCATGATAACAGTATCCAGAACAGGATAGGCATCATATTTGAAATGATCCTGCTGCAGGAAAGAAAGTCTTTGTCCAGGTGTGATTACGATATCACCCTTTGTTGGCTCAAGCTGGCCGGAGAGGATTTTGAGGAATGTAGATTTACCTGCGCCGTTAGCGCCGATTAATCCATAGCAGTTGCCCTCTGTAAATTTGATGTTAACGTCTTCAAAAAGTGCTTTTTTTCCAACACGCAGTGTGATGTTGTTTGCTGAAATCATATCATACCTCTTTTTTCATTAATAAAAATCGTTTCAATTACATAGTATAACATTACAATCGTTTCCTATTGTACCGTAAACTGAAAAATTTGCAAGCTGTATTTTCCTTTTTTATATAAATAGAGGAAAAACAGCGGATTTACAATGAATTACAGGAAAATAATAACCTTTTATTATTGAAAAAAATGCGTTATACTGACGTATATGATAAACAGAGCAGCCTGGAATTAAAGATATATTTTGACACGGATGAAACACCCGGGAACGTGTCGGTACAGGCAGGGGCAGAAATTATCATAAATCAGCAGCTTAGTTGAACAGAAGAGAGGTTAGAGATGTTTATCACCAGAGAAAGCGATTATGCGATGCGGGTTGTCCGCGCATTGATGGGGGAGACGCGTTTAAGCGTCAGTGAGATCTGCGAGAGGGAGGCGATTACAGCACCTTTTGCCTACAAAATACTGAAGAAACTTCAGAATGCGGGAATTGTAGAAGGATATCGCGGAGTTCATGGCGGATATGCCCTGAAAAGAGATCCTGCGGATCTGACATTATATGATATATATAGTGCGATTGATTCTGACATGTCTATCATTGAGTGTCTGAATGGAAAATGTGAATGTACAAGAAACGGTCAGGACGGTGTGCCATGTTATGCTCATGATGAACTGAAAGAAATTCAGGGACAGCTGTGGGCGATGCTCCGGCGGAAATCCATGAAAGATCTTTTTGAAAAAGAGGAGCAGTAAACTGCCGTGACAGGTGAAAATAAGCGTATGATAAGATAATAAGAAGAGCGGGAAAGGAGTAGGAATGAAGCTTCTGGCCGGCTCTTTTTTCTTGTCAAAAAGATAACAACGTTTGTACATGATAATATACAAAAAACAGCGAAAGAAAATGGACATAACTGGGAATCTATGCTATAATAACCAATGGAATTTTAGGCCCTTGACAGCCTAAAAATATATTTTCAACAAACCTTTAAGGAGGAATAAACAAATGGCAAGAAAGATGAAAACCATGGATGGTAACCATGCAGCCGCTCATGCATCATACGCTTTTTCTGATGTAGCTGCTATTTACCCGATTACCCCTTCATCTGTAATGGCTGAGGCTACAGACGAGTGGGCAACTCAGGGAAGAAAGAACATCTTTGGACAGGAAGTACAGGTTACAGAGATGCAGTCTGAGGCTGGTGCAGCAGGTGCTGTTCACGGTTCTCTGGCAGCAGGTGCCCTGACTACAACCTACACAGCTTCCCAGGGTCTTCTGCTTATGATCCCGAACCTTTACAAGATTGCTGGTGAGCAGCTTCCGGGAGTTATCAACGTATCTGCCCGTGCACTTGCTTCCCACGCACTTTGTATTTTCGGTGACCATTCCGACGTTATGGCCTGTCGTCAGACTGGATGTGCAATGCTTTGTGAGTCTTCTGTACAGGAGGTTATGGACCTTACACCGGTTGCTCATCTTGCAGCAATCAAAGGAAAAGTTCCGTTCATCAACTTCTTCGACGGATTCCGTACTTCCCATGAGATCCAGAAGATCGAGCAGTGGGATTACGAAGATCTGAAAGATATGGCAGATATGGATGCAATCGATGCATTCCGTAAACATGCACTGAACCCGAACCATCCTTGCCAGAGAGGTTCTGCACAGAACCCGGACATCTTTTTCCAGGCAAGAGAGGCTTGCAACCCTTACTACGATGCAATGCCGGCTATCGTTCAGGAATACATGGACAAAGTAAATGCAAAGATCGGTACAAACTACAAACTGTTCAACTACTACGGTGCTGCTGATGCAGAAAAAGTAATCGTAGCTATGGGATCTGTAAATGATACCATCGAAGAGACCATCGATTACCTGATGGCTGCCGGTGAAAAAGTCGGTGTCGTAAAAGTTCGTCTGTACAGACCGTTCTGTGCAGAAGCACTGATTGATGCAATTCCGGAATCTGTAAAACAGATCACGGTTCTTGACAGAACAAAAGAGCCGGGTGCTATGGGTGAACCGCTGTACCTGGATGTAGTAGCAGCTCTGAAAGGTTCCAAATTCGATGCAGTTCCTGTATATTCAGGACGTTACGGACTTGGTTCCAAAGATACAACACCTGCACAGATCGTAGCAGTATATGAGAACACTGAGAAAGAGAAATTCACAATCGGTATCGTTGATGATGTTACAAACCTTTCTCTTGAGACAGGTGCACCACTTGTTACAACACCAGAGGGAACAACAAACTGCAAGTTCTGGGGACTTGGAGCTGATGGTACTGTAGGTGCTAACAAGAACTCCATCAAGATCATCGGTGACAACACAGACATGTACGCTCAGGCTTACTTCGATTATGACTCCAAGAAGTCCGGCGGTGTTACAATGTCTCACCTTCGTTTCGGTAAGAAACCGATCAAATCCACATACCTGATCCACAAAGCAAACTTCGTTGCATGTCATAATCCGTCCTATGTTAACAAATATAACATGGTACAGGAGCTTGTTGACGGAGGTACATTCCTTCTGAACTGTGCTTGGGATATGGAAGGACTTGAGAAACATCTTCCAGGACAGGTTAAAGCTTTCATCGCTAACCACAATATCAAATTCTACACCATCGACGGTGTTAAGATTGGTATTGAGACTGGCATGGGACCAACACGTATCAACACAATCCTTCAGTCCGCATTCTTCAAACTTACAGGAATCATTCCTGAGGAGCAGGCTATCGAGCTTATGAAAGCTGCTGCTAAAGCTACTTACGGACGTAAAGGTGATGACGTTGTTAAGAAGAACTGGGCAGCTATCGATGCCGGTGCTAAACAGGTCGTAGAGGTTCAGGTTCCGGAGAGCTGGAAGAACGCTGAGGACGAGGGACTCTTCATGTCTCACGCATCCCACGGTGCTCAGGAAGCTCAGGACTTCGTAAACAACATCCAGTGCAAGATCAATGCTCAGGAAGGTAACAGCCTCCCAGTATCTGCATTCAAGGATTATGTAGATGGTACAACACCATCCGGAACAGCTGCATATGAGAAACGTGGTATCGCAGTTAACGTTCCTGTATGGGTTCCGGACAACTGTATCCAGTGTAACCGCTGTGCATACGTCTGCCCGCATGCTGCAATCCGTCCGGTTGCTATGACAGCAGAAGAGACAGCTAACGCTCCAGAGGGAATCAAGACACTTCCGCTTACAGGAATGAAAGAGTATACATTCACAATGACTGTATCCGCTCTTGACTGTACAGGATGTGGTTCCTGTGCAAATGTCTGCCCAGGAAAGAAAGGCAACAAAGCTCTTGAGATGGCTCCACTTGAAGCTAACGCAGGAGAGCAGAAATACTTCGATTACGGTGTAACACTTCCTCAGAAGGAAGACGTTATCGCTAAATATAAAGAGACAACTGTAAAAGGCAGCCAGTTCAAACAGCCGCTCCTCGAGTTCTCAGGCGCTTGTGCAGGTTGTGGTGAGACACCATACGCTAAGCTGATCACACAGCTCTTTGGTGACAGAATGTACATTGCAAATGCTACAGGATGTTCCTCTATCTGGGGTAACTCTTCACCATCTACACCATACACAACAAACGCTAAGGGACAGGGTCCTGCATGGTCCAACTCTCTGTTCGAAGATAACGCTGAGTTTGGTTATGGTATGCTTCTTGCTCAGAGAGCTATCCGTGATGGCCTCAAAGCAAAAGTTGAAGCTGTTGTAGCAGAAGGCAAAGACGAAGCAGTTAAGGAAGCAGGTCAGGAATGGCTGGATACATTCTCTGTTGGAGCAACTAACGGTGCAGCAACAGACAAACTGATCGCAGCTCTGGAAGCTTGCGGATGTGACGCAGCAAAAGAGATCCTTGCTCAGAAGAACTATCTGTCCAAGAAATCCCAGTGGATCTTCGGTGGTGACGGATGGGCTTACGATATCGGATTCGGCGGCGTAGACCACGTACTTGCCAGCGGAAAAGATATCAACGTAATGGTATTCGATACCGAGGTTTACTCCAACACAGGCGGACAGTCCTCTAAATCTACTCCGACTGGTGCAGTAGCACAGTTCGCAGCAGGTGGTAAAGAGACCAAGAAGAAAGATATGGCAAGCATCGCAATGAGCTATGGTTATGTATACGTAGCACAGATCGCTATGGGCGCTGATTACAATCAGGCAGTCAAAGCAATCGCAGAGGCAGAGGCATATCCGGGACCGTCCCTCATTATCGCTTACGCTCCGTGTATCAACCATGGTATCAAGAAAGGTATGAGCAAAGCACAGACCGAGGAGCAGCTCGCTGTTCAGACCGGATACTGGCATTGCTTCCGCTTCAACCCGGCACTCGCTGCAGAAGGCAAGAGCGCATTCACACTGGATTCCAAGGCTCCGTCAGGAGATTATCAGGAATTCCTGAACGGCGAGGTACGTTACAACTCTCTGAAACGTGCAAACCCGGCGAAAGCAGAAAGACTGTTCGGCAAGAACGAGCAGGAAGCAAAAGACCGTTACACTTACCTGAACAAACTCGTAAAACTGTACGGCGCAGAAGAAGAGTAATTCTTTTTCCTTAAAAAGAATTTGAAAAAGGAGAGAAGTCATACTTGAGAGAGTATGGCTTCTTTCTTTTTGGGAGAAAAAATGAATTAGCGACATTTGGCAATAGTTTTGTATCGTTTGTCAACATTTTTATCCCGGAAAATGTTGACAAACGATACATTTTTGCGCAAGAAGGCTTTGAGATATGGTATAATGTGCGTATCACGATATAATGAGCGTTAGCGAGAGGAATTTTATTATGTTGAAAATATATCTTGGAGAAATGAAAGGTGCAATCTATCATCCGCCAACCTATTTTGATAATTGTTATGAAGATGAATGGCTGACCACGCCACTGGCAAAAGAAATGATCCGCGATGTGGATCGCTCGGAGGTAATCAGTGCGCATCTGATTGACAGCCCGGTGCTTGGTCCGATTCCACCGAAAGATTTATCCGGAGGAATCAAAACGTTGCTGCTGATGGCATACGATACAGACGGAAAGATCTTTAATGCCTCCGTATGTGGAGATAATTGTGCAAAATGGATTTTAAAATTAGGAGAGCAAAAGGATCTGACGATTAATCTGCGTCATGTGATGCGGTTTGGCAAAGATCCTTTTGAAATCCTGATTTTAAATACAGGGACTATTGTGCGGAATATGTCCGAATTTGTAGATGTTGCCGAGGCTTATGTATAGGTGGATGTATGAAGGGAAAGAAAAGAGTTATTATTCAAAATAACAGAGTTCATTATGAATTTGTGATAAAGCGTAATATTACAATCATCCAGGGGGATAGTGCATCAGGAAAAACAACACTGGTAAATATGATCCGGCAGGCAGAAAATTTAGGGGAGTCCAGCGGAATCAACGTTTCCTGTGAAGTACCGTGCAGAGTGCTGGAAGGTGTTAATTGGAAAATTATTTTGGAAAACAGCCGGGAAAGCATCTTTTTCATAGACGAGGAGAATTATTTTATAAAAACAGAAGAATTTGCTTCTGCCATACGGGGTTCAGAAAACTATTTTGTATTGATTACGAGAGAAAACTTATATAATTTGCCGTATAGTGTAGAAGAGATTTATGGATTGCATGTTTCCGGAAAATACAGAGATACCAGAAAAATATATCAGAAAATGTATCAGATCTATCCCAAAACAGCACGGCTTCCTGTTAGAGTACAAAAAATAATTACGGAAGATTCCAATTCTGGGTATCAATTTTTTGAAAATGTATGTGCAGAAAGGAATATTACATGTGAAAGCGCTGGTGGAAAAACAAAAATACCGGAAATGATCGGCAAGGCAGGAACAGAAGAAACCTGTATTATTGCGGACGGTGCTGCAATTGGAGCAGAAATGAATCTTCTCAGCAATAAAATAGAGGAAAAACAGAACGTACATTTATATTTACCGGAGTCTTTTGAATGGCTGATTTTAAATTCAGATCTTTTACAGGACAAAGAGGTTCGTAAAATTCTGGAAAATCCAGAAGATTATATCGACAGCACAGAGTTTTTTAGCTGGGAACAATATTTTACAAAATTGCTGATTCAGAAAACAGAAGGAACATATTTGCAGTATAAAAAAGCAAAATTAAATCCATCTTATTTGCAGGATAAAAATAAAAACAAAATACTGGAGAGTATACAAGGGATTCAGTGGAAAATAAAATCCTTAAAATAGCAAAAATAATGAAAGAATAGAGAGAAGAACATGAACTATACAATTTATGACTATCTCGGCCTGTTTTTCTTTTACGCCTTCCTTGGATGGCTTCTGGAAACTTCTGTGGCCGCGATCCGGAAAAAACATATGGTAAACAGAGGATTCTTAAATGGTCCGCTCTGCGCCATCTATGGAATCACAGCTGTCTTTATGACACGTTATCTGTATGAACTGCAGTCAAGCCCCGTCTTTTTGTTCCTTGGCTGTATGATTATCGCTACCGCAGCCGAGTGGCTGGCCGGTCACGCGCTGGAACGCATTGGCCATGGCAAATGGTGGGACTATTCCAATAAAAAATGGAACATGGACGGCTATATCTGCCTCCAGTATTCTGTACTCTGGGGAATTTTAGGACTGCTTGCCATGAAAATCGGCAATCGCCTCTGCTTTACAGTTCTTCATTTAATTCCGGCCGGTTTCCTGCATATCACATCCTGGATTCTCTTTGGTATATTGGTAGTAGATGCCGTCGGTTCCTATGCTGTTCTGCACCACATCACGAAAAAAATGCCGCGGATCAGCGCTATGAACGATCAGATCGACGCCTTCACCAGACGCCTTTCTGTCCGTGTTTACCGCTATCTGGAGCGTCGTGTGGAACGTGCCTATCCGGCCGTACAGCCAGTTCCGGAGAAAAAAGAGAAAACAGAAACCGGCGTATTTGCCGAAGGATGCAGCTTTTACAAAATCGTTCTTCTCTTCATCATCGGCGCATTTTTGGGCGATATTACAGAAACCATATTCTGCCGCATCACCGCCGGGGTCTGGATGAGCCGCAGCAGCCTTGTCTGGGGCCCGTTCAGCATCGTCTGGGGCCTGGCCATCGCCCTCGCTACCTGGTTCCTCTACAACTACCGCGACCGCTCCGATGGATTCCTGTTTGCCTTTGGTACCTTCCTCGGCGGAGCCTACGAATACATCTGCAGTGTGTTCACCGAAATCGTATTCGGAAAAGTCTTCTGGGACTACAGCGACATTCCCTTCAACCTCGGAGGCCGTATCAACCTCCTGTACTGTTTCTTCTGGGGAATAGCCGCCGTCGTCTGGCTCAAAAAATTCTATCCTGTCATTTCGCGCTGGATTGAAAAAATCCCGATGAAATTCGGAGAAATCATCACTTGGATCCTGATCGTGTTCATGGTGGCCAACATGCTCGTATCTACCCTTGCTCTCGCCCGATACGACGAACGCGCCCACCAAAAGCCCGCAGCTAATGCCATCGAGCAGACCATAGATGCCCATTTCCCGGACGCCCGAATGGAAAAAATCTACCCCAATGCCAAAGCGATTAACTAGAATGTGTTAAAAAACATTTCCGTAGTCTGCACGCCCCAATTACAGACTACAAAAAGCCCTCTCCCGCCGTCATGCAAAGTCAGGCCCCGTTTCGACAGCTTTGGTCTGCGCGGTCCGTCACCCCAAAAGAAAACCTTTGGCAACCCACCAAAAGTATGATATAATGTCACATAGATATTTTAGGGATACCATATCCTCTAAGAGCGAAGAAAGGACTCAACCACAAATGACAGTAGACAACAGCTTCACAATGAAGAAATTTCAAAGCATGGAAATCATCTATGTCACATTTTCCCAGATCACGAAACTCCCATACGTAGAGTGCGATCCGGAAACCTTTGACGATCAGGTATATATGTTTACCGAAGAAGAAGCAGCTAAAGAATTTGCAAAATCCTATGTAGAGAAGAATACCCCGCTGCTTACCGTAAAAGTACTGCGCAAGCAGATGCCGAACTTCTATATGGGCCTCTACGCAGAAGGTGTCAACATGGTCATCTTCCACGAAGGCGATCAGACCCGCCGCATCGAGCTGGAGCAGATCTTCCCGAAACCGGACATGGAAAAAATGAACAAACAGCATCTTCCAGTCCTCAACCCTGGCGTACAGCTCACTGTAGTCTATTTCCTGCAGGAGCTCCGCAAACCAAACCAGAGAAGAGACGATGCCGAGCGCATGCAGCACCTGCGTGAACTCGAAGAAGAAATGCTTGTCAACCTGATGCGAAGCAAATTCATCCTTGCCATCGACATCTCCCAGGTACAGGGCGAATTCGATCCGGCCAACCCGGGACCGGATGTGCGCATCCCGTACATCAAAAACCAGAACGAAGAAATCTTCCAGCCATTGTTCTCCGATATCGGTGAATTCCAGAAATTCCGTCCGGATCCGCAGGCAAAACTCCGGCTGGCAGCCATCCCGTTCCAGCACCTTCTGCCGTACCTGATGAAACAGGCCAAAGGCTTCGTCATCAACCCGTCCGGCTTCAACCTTCTGTTGACCAGAGAACAGCTCCAGAGAATCATGGGAGCCCAGGCGCAGAGCGTCCGCCCGAATCTCGAGGCGATGATGGCACAGGCTGCCGCAGCTCAGGCGCAGAGAAATGCGCAGAACAATGCTGCAAATGACGAAGTAAAAGATCATGTGGATGAGGCGGAAACTACCGACGCAGAAACAGACCACGAAGAATAAAAACCGACAGGGCCGCAGAAAATCCCAGTAAACGGGCACTGCGGTCCGTTTTTGACTGCATAAAACCGGAAATAACCGAGAAAAACAACAAGAAAGGACACTTTTAACATGAACGCAGAACATTGCAAAGCCTACACCCTGCTGCAGGAACAGCAGATTGATGATATCCACGCACATGGCTACCTCCTTCGCCACAACAAAAGCGGAGCCCGCGTGCTGCTTCTCGAGACGGAGGATGACAACAAAGTATTCAACATTGCCTTCCGTACCCCGCCGGCCGACAGCACCGGCGTAGCCCACATCCTCGAGCACAGCGTCCTCTGCGGCTCCCGCGAATTCCCGTTAAAGGATCCCTTCGTAGAACTCGTCAAAGGATCCCTGAACACCTTCTTAAATGCTATGACCTACCCGGATAAAACCATGTACCCGGTAGCCAGCACCAACGATGCCGACTTCCAGAACCTGATGCATGTCTACATGGACGCCGTATTCTACCCGAACATTTACAAACACGACGAAATCTTCCGGCAGGAAGGCTGGAGCTATCATCTGGAAAGCGAAGACGGCCCGCTGACCTACAACGGTGTTGTATACAACGAGATGAAAGGAGCCTTCTCCTCCGCAGACGATGTCCTGGAGCGTGAAACCTTCAACACCCTGTTCCCGGACACTCCGTACGGCGTAGAATCCGGCGGAGATCCGTCCTGCATCCCGAACCTGACCTACGAAAACTTCCTGAATTTCCATCAGACCTATTACCATCCGTCCAACAGCTATATCTACCTGTACGGAAACATGGATATGGAAGAAAAACTGGCATGGATGGATGAAAAATACCTGTCCCATTTTGATGCAAAAGAAGTAAAATCCGAAATTCCGTATCAGAAACCATTTGCAGAGACCCTCGACATTGTACACGAGTACCCGGTACTCGATGGCGATCCGCTTGAAAACAATGCGTACCTGTCCTACAACATGGTCATCGGCAGCGGTCTGGATGTAAAATTAAACGTGGCATTTTCTGTTCTGGAGTATGCACTCCTTGACGCACCGGGAGCCCCGGTCAAACAGGCACTCCTTGACGCACACATCGGAAAAGATGTTTACGGCTCCTACGAGGACGGCATCCTGCAGCCATTCTTCTCCATCGTAGCCAAGAACGCCGATGAAAATGAGAAAGAAAAATTCCTGTCCATCATCCGCGGCACCCTCGAGGATATCGTGAAAAACGGCATGGATCAGAAAGCCATCGAGGCAGGCATCAACTATTTCGAATTCCGTTTCCGTGAGGCGGACTTCTCCAGCTTCCCGAAGGGCCTGATGTACGGCATTGACGTCTTCGACAGCTGGCTGTACGACGAGAACAAACCGTTCGCCTACCTGCAGCAGCTTGCAATCTACGATGAGCTGAAAAAACTGGCAAAAGAAGGCTATTTCGAAAACTTGATCCAGACGTATCTGCTGGACAACACCCATGCCTCCATCGTGACCCTCATTCCAAAGACCGGTCTTGCCGCAGAAAATGATGCAAAGACCGCAGAAAAACTGCAGAAATACAAAGAGAGCCTGTCAAAAGAAGAGATCGAGAAAATTATTGCTGACACCAAAGAGCTGGCAGCATATCAGGAAGAAGAGGAGAGCGAGGAAGCACTCGAGACGATTCCGCTCCTGAAACGAAGCGATATCAAACGTGAGTCTGTCAAACTTTACAATGACGAGCATGAAGTCGATGGAACGACGGTTCTTCATCACAACGTATTCACGAACGGCATCGGTTACTTAAGCTTGCTGTTTGATACGAAAAATGTGCCGAACGATCTGATCCCGTACATGGGCGTATTAAAATCCGTTCTCGGCTATGTGGACACCGAACACTACACCTACGGCGAGCTGTTCAACGAGATCAATGCACAGACCGGCGGCATCAACTGCGGACTGCAGGTATTCCGCATTCCGGAAAATGATGACGACTGCCGCAGAATGTTTGGCATCCGCGCGAAATTCCTGTACGACAAACTGGATTTCGTCATGAAAATGATCGAGGAAATCCTGAACACCTCCCGCCTGGATGATGAGAAACGTATTCACGAGATCATCGCCAGCATGAAATCCGGCCTGCAGAACCGCCTGTCTTCCGCCGGAAATGCAACGGCTGTGATGCGTGCAGCTTCCTATTACTCCCCGATGAGCAATTTCCAGGACCGCATCGCAGGCATCGGCTTCTACCAGCTCTTAAAAGATCTGGACGAGAACTTCGATGAGAAAAAAGCAGAACTGATTAAAAATCTGCAGACCCTGATGAAATACATCTTCCGCAAAGAGAATCTGACCGTCTCCTATACCGCAGACGAGACAGGCTACGCACCGCTGGAAGAAAAAATCGCAGCATTCAAAGAGAATCTGTACACCGACGAAGTGGAGCCGGGCAGCATTGTGTATGACTTTGAACAGAAAAACGAAGCCTTCCAGACCTCCGGCCAGGTACAGTACGTGGCACTCTGTGGAAACTTCGAGCGCGAAGGCTACGACTACACAGGAGCCCTGCGCATCCTGCGTGTCATGCTGAGCTATGACTATCTGTGGATCAACATCCGTGTCAAAGGCGGCGCTTACGGCTGCGGCGGAGCTTTCGGAAGAGGCGGAAACGCGTGCATTTCTTCCTACCGTGATCCGAATGTCGGAAGAACCCTTGAAGTATACCGCGGTATCGGCGATTACGTGCGCAATTTCGAAGCAGACGAACGCCAGATGACCAAATACATCATCGGAACGATCAGCGAACTCGACGTTCCGATGAACCCGTCTGCAAAAGGCCAGACCTCCGAGAGCGCATGGTTCAACGGCATCACCGAAGCAGACTTCCAGCAGGAGAGAGATCAGATCCTCGATGCAACCCTGGACGACATTCATGCACTGGCAGACCTTGTAGATGCAGCCTTAAAACAGAACAACATCTGCGTTGTCGGAAGCGAAGCAGCCATTCAGAAAGAGAAAGAACTGTTTAAGAACGTAGAGAACTTATAAATGAGGAGAAGAGACAGCAATGGAAAACAATGCAAATTATAAATCCGGCTTTGTAGCCCTGATCGGCCGTCCGAACGTGGGAAAATCCACGCTGATGAACCACCTGATCGGACAGAAGATTGCGATTACATCCAAGAAACCGCAGACCACCCGCAACCGCATCCAGACCGTTTATACGTGTGACGAGGGACAGATCGTGTTCCTCGACACACCGGGTATCCACAAGGCGAAAAATAAGCTCGGCGAGTACATGGTCGATGTAGCCGAGAAAACGTTAAAAGAAGTCGATGTGATTCTCTGGCTGGTAGAGCCGAGCAACTTCATCGGAGCAGGAGAGCGTCATATCGCAGAGATCCTGGAGAAAGTCAATGCGCCGGTCATCCTCATTATCAACAAGACCGATACCGTGGAGAAAGACAAAATCCTGGAATTCATCGATACGTACCGCAAGCTGTTCCAGTTTGCCGAGATCATTCCGTGCTCGGCACTCCGCCATCAGAACACCGATGACATCATTCCGAGCATCTTCAAATACCTGCCGTACGGCCCGCAGTTCTACGATGAGGACACCATCACCGATCAGCCGATGCGCCAGATCGTGGCTGAGATCATCCGCGAGAAAGCACTGTACGCCTTAAACGAAGAGATCCCGCACGGCATCGCCGTTGTGATCGACCAGATGAAAGACCGCCCGAACGGAAAAATCGTTGATATTGATGCGACCATCATCTGCGAGCGCGATTCCCACAAGGGCATCATCATCGGAAAACAGGGCGCGATGCTCAAGAAGATCGGAAGCAACGCGCGGTATGAGCTGGAGCAGATGCTGGAGCAGAAAGTCAACCTGAAGCTCTGGGTCAAAGTCAAAAAAGACTGGCGCGACAGCGATTTCCTCGTGAAGAACTTCGGATATGATAAAAAGAAACTCGATTTATAATATTGCATTATAATAAGGAAGAAACATGCGAGAACCAATCAATGTAAGCGGAATGGTATTATCCGCCTCCCCGGTCGGAGAGTATGACAAGCGCGTCGTGATCCTGACCCGGGAGCTCGGCAAAATCACCGCCTTCGCGCGCGGCGCCCGCCGCATGAAAAGCCCGCTGATGGCCGTCTCCAATCCGTTCGTCTTCGGCGAGTTTCAGGTTTACGAGGGCCGTGACAGCTACACCCTCTCCGGCGCAAACATTAAAGAATACTTCCTCGACCTGGCGCAGATGCAGCCCGGCGTTTATTACGGCTTTTATTTTCTGGAACTGGCCGAATATTTCGGCCAGGAAGGAAACGATGAAACCCAGATGCTGAACCTTCTGTACGTGACGATGAACGCCATCCGTCGCGGAAAACAGGACCTCCGCCTGGTCCGGTGCATCTTCGAACTGCGGACGATCACAATCAGCGGAGAAGCACCGCAGATGTTCTCCTGCATGGAGTGCGGCACGAAAGAGAATCTGATCGTTTTCTCCCTGCGCGACAGCGCCATCTACTGCCCAAACTGTGGAAAAACCATCAGAGATCCATGGCCGCTGCAGCCGGGCACCGTGCTGGCATGCCGCTATATCA